>RCNC010000964.1_pt1 | contig 19115 bp, 18 predicted proteins | sample 2041301 | NCBI WGS metagenome assembly RCNC01 (sample SAMN09708231, study PRJNA481090) | Marine sediment metagenome, whole genome shotgun sequencing project. | biome: marine sediment; feature: ocean; material: sediment; isolation source: Sewage treatment plant 13A marine sediment (STP13A) ...
ATGACCAAAGAACGTACCACCGAGCTTAACCGTGTCTTCCACCACGAATTTTGCATCTCCAGAGCTTATTAGACCCGTATCACCCACCTGCCCGCCTGACTCCGCATAGAACGGGGTCTGGTCCAGAACCAAAACCGCCGAACCGCCTTCCTGAATCTCATCGACCAACTGGCTGTCGACAAGAATCCCGGCAATGACGGCCTGATCAGTCGAAAGCTCTTCATAACCGAGAAAGTGGGTTACCGGGAAAGTTTTGACGGCCTCGGCTGAAATTTGATCCTTGTGTTGGAACTGACCGGCGGTTCGGCCACGCGCACGTTGTTTCTCCATTTCGATATCAAACCCTTCGAGATCAACCTCCAGGTTATTCTCGCGGGCAATATCCTGGGTTAAATCCAATGGAAAACCGTAGGTATCGTAAAGTGTGAAAGCGACTTCGCCGTCAATTTTTCCACTTGCGGCAGATGCTTTTTCCATCACGTTCTGCAACAGACCCAGACCCTTGTCGAGGGTTGTTGCAAAGCGCCGCTCTTCATCTTCCAGCGTACTGGTGATGTGCGCCTGTTGTTTTTCCAGTGACGGGTAAGCTGTGCCCATCTGCTCCACCAGGGAAGCTGTCATACCGGCAAAAAACGGATCCTTCTGACCCAGTTTGAAACCATGCCGGATCGCGCGCCGGATGATTCGCCGTAAAACATATCCGCGGCCCTCGTTGGATGGCAGTACACCATCTGAAATCAAGAAAGCACAGGCACGGATATGGTCTGCAATAACATTCAGGGATTTGTTGGATAAATCGGTGGAATTGGTCAGTTTTGCCGCTGCCTTGATCAGAGCCTGGAACAGGTCCGTCTCGTAATTGCTATGAACACCCTGCAATACCGCTGCAAGTCGCTCAAGCCCCATACCGGTATCAACACAGGGTTTGGGTAATGGCTGCAGGTCGCCGTCGGCAGAACGGTCAAATTGCATGAAAACCAGGTTCCATATTTCAACATAGCGGCCACCGTCCTCGTCTTCAGAGCCGGGCAGTCCGCCGAAATAAGCATCACCGTGGTCATAGAAAATTTCGCTACAGGGACCACAGGGGCCGGTATCACCCATGGCCCAAAAATTATCACTCTCGAAGGGTGCGCCTCCAGGTTTGTCTCCAATACGGATCACGCGTTCATCCGGCAGCCCGATATCCTTGGTCCAGATATCAAAAGCCTCGTCATCGGTGTGATAAACCGTGACCCATAAACGGTCCTTGTCGAGACCGTATTCATCGGTTAACAGGCTCCAGGCAAACTGGATTGCGTCCTTTTTAAAATAATCGCCAAAACTAAAATTTCCCAGCATTTCAAAAAATGTGTGGTGGCGTGCGGTATAACCCACCTGGTCCAGGTCATTATGTTTGCCGCCCGCGCGAACGCATTTCTGAGAGGTGGCTGCCCGCGGGTTTTCACGTATCTCGGCACCGAGAAACACATCCTTGAACTGGACCATACCTGCGTTGGTAAAGAGCAATGTTGGGTCGTCTGCCGGAACCAGCGAACTGGAGGCTAAAACTTCATGTTGCCTGGCGGCAAAAAAGTCCAGGAAATCCTGGCGAATCTGGGCTGTTGTTTTCAAAATATATCTGCCTTAAAGCTATCTGACGCGACCGGCGCGTAATTGGGTTGCAAGTTTACAGAAACATAGCCGATGAAGGAATCAATCGCTTGAATTTATACTATCCAGGGCAACATTCGCCTGCTCGTGGGTGAACCCCCGGTTCATCAGGCTGCGATAGATTTTAGATCGCGTTTGATAGTCCAACTCACCCCGACAGCGTTTATCCGCCCATTGAGACGCGCTATCAAACCAGGTTTCCTGCTCAAAGGCCATCTCTTGGGCAATCAGGTAATCAGAAACACCCAGGCTGCGCAGCTCACCGCGAATTTTGACCGGCCCATACAAACGACGCATACGTGTGCGGACATACATCTCGGTGAATCGTTGATCGGAAACCAGGTTTTCGTCGGCAAGATCAGAAACGACTTTCTTGGCGGTTTCTGAATCAGCGCCTCGCTGCGTCAATTTTCGCCTGAGCTCTTCTATCCCGTATTCCCGGCGCGTTAAGTAACGCACCGCGATTTCATGGACATCCGCTTCTGTTAATTCACGCGCAGACTTACCACGCAATGCACTTACCCCCGACCTAAGCTTCTACAGGTTTAGGGGCTTGGGCCCGGGGCTCTTTCTTCGGCAATAACAGGGCACGTAACCGACTCTCGATATCCGCTGCCATTTCAGGATGTTCTTCCAGGAAGGCACGGGCGTTTTCTTTACCCTGACCAATTCTGTCTTTCTCATAGCTGTACCAGGCACCGGCCTTTTCCACGATACCGTTGGCAGCACCAAGATCGATCAACTCACCCAACTTGGAGATTCCTTTACCATAGAGTATTTCAAATTCAGCCTGCCTGAACGGAGGCGCCATCTTGTTTTTGACCACTTTGACCCGAGTCTGGTTACCGATCACTTCATCACCCTTCTTGATTGCTCCGATACGGCGTATATCCAGACGTACTGAAGAATAGAATTTGAGCGCATTGCCACCCGTGGTTGTTTCAGGACTTCCAAACATCACGCCGATCTTCATGCGTATCTGGTTGATAAACACCACCATACAACCGGAGCGCTGTATATTGGCTGTCAGTTTGCGCAACGCCTGTGACATCAAACGTGCCTGCAATCCAACATGCCGGTCACCCATCTCACCTTCAATTTCAGCCTTGGGTGTTAAAGCTGCTACAGAATCGATCACCACGATATCAACCGCGCCGGAACGCACCAGCATATCGGTAATCTCCAGTGCCTGTTCACCGGTGTCAGGCTGTGAAACCAACAGGTCTTCCACGTTAACACCCAGGTTTTCCGCGTACTGGGGGTCCAGTGCGTGTTCTGCGTCGACAAAAGCTGCCGTGCCACCCAGCTTTTGCGCCTCTGCAATCACCTGCAGGGCCAGGGTGGTTTTGCCGCTGGATTCCGGACCATAAATCTCGACGACACGTCCGCGTGGTAAACCACCAATGCCGAGTGCCACGTCGATAGCCAGGGACCCGGAGGAAACCACGTCGACATTTCGTTGTGCAGAGCCATCACCCATACGCATGATAGCGCCCTTGCCGAACTGTTTCTCAATCTGGGACAGCGCTGCCGTCAGCGCCTGCTTTTTGTTGTTATCCACCTGGTACTCTCCTCTGAATATTTCTGGTTTTCGCCACTAGTCGGCATTATGACACAGGCTCCTCAGCGTCTTAAGCCCCGATGCGGTCAGCACGGCAAATTCCTACAATCATCATTGGAAATCTGCCTTGAAGCCGTCACAAATGGCTTGATGTAAATTATTCCCCTTTTTACCCGGGGCTTTGTCATTGGGTGTAGTTTGCAACAGGCTATTCTCAAATTACGATAATCTGAAAAATACCCTTAAAAAAATCGGGATTACAGCCCAATACGGGAAATGATGCCTTTTAGCGCATGCAATACCGTCTGCTGACGCACCGAATTACGATCACCTTCAAATACTGCCGCGTCGCAGACAGCGGGCCGGTCACCGATACACCAACCAAAATGTACCAGGCCGACCGGCTTACCGGGCATTCCACCACCCGGTCCTGCAATACCTGTCGCGGAAACAACGACCGCGACTCCTGAGTGCTGTTTGGCACCCAACGCCATCTGCAATGCTATTTCGTCACTGACCGCACCATATTTCAGAAGGTCATCATGTGACACACCCAGCATCTGTTCTTTTGCACGATAGCTGTAAGTTACATAGGCCCTGTCAAACCAGGCAGAACTGCCTGCCACGTCAGTACAGCTCTTTGCTATCCAGCCACCCGTGCAGGATTCAGCTGTTGCCATACGCCAGTTGCGTGCGGTCAATAACTCCGCAACTTCTGTCAACAAGCCATCAATTTGTGTTTCAAACTCCGACATTGATCCGGTTCCAGGCTGTCATTGGGGGTTAAACGCTTTTCAAACTTTAACGGGCCCGATATAGTCACCCGCAGCTTCCTAAGTTACACTTTCCGCGATGCCATCTCCAGCCGTTTCAGAACAAACTTCACACACCGCTGATACAGCATCAGTTGCGTCGGCCTTGTATATCAGGTAGTTAGAAAATATCTCCTCTTTTCTTTCACAAAAATTTGAAATGTTTTTTTACTGGTTACTGCAAGCTGACACTAATTAGCGGGCTTTGCTCACATTACGTTGAGAATATGGCCATTGTGCTTTGCAAGACCACAAATAAATACTTTCTGTATTTGTTTAAACCATGGGATTGCTCTCGCACCAAGTCCGCCAAGCACCACGACACGCCACTGCAGTATACGTACGCCACCGGCCAGAGAAGACCTTGCTTTACCAGGTCATCCGGGAGTATTGGCCAGAGTTCCAGACAGAGTTGGCCAGTCAGGATAAAAACTTACCTGCCTACATCACAAAGGAATTCGACGAGTACTTGAAATGCGGAAGGCTTGAGATTATGACTCGATCCTACAGGTGGCTAAAAGTAGTACTGGGCCCTCACCTGTGCGACCCACGGGTTTTGATCACCATAGGGGCCGTCCTCTGCTCTTACCTTGATCACGTTGGCCATGAATCGCCAGTGGGTTTTTGAGTACCAGTTAACACCGAATGTCAGGTTTTTCTGGGATCCACCCTGGATGTCCTCATCGTTCAGGTTGAGTGTACTGAAACGAAAAGCCACTTCCCATGCACCGTTATCACTCAAAACGTTGGGTCGAATGAATTTGCCTTCACGATAATGTGCTTTTTCGCCGGTAAGAAACGTCGAGGCCTCAGCATACCAGCCTCTGAATTTCGGGCTGCTGGCATCCGTGCGTGACCACTCTGTACGATAAAATTCACTCTTGAAGACTATTGGTCCCCTGGATCCGGCAAGTTCCAGTCCAAGTGCTGAGCCAAGGTCTATAGCTGGCCAGACTCCGGTATCCACCAACCGGGTATTGGTGACATGTGATTCTGGTCGGGACCTGATCTGCGCATCGCTATCAGATGAGAGTTGCATGAACGACCCACCAATATGAATGACATGAAATTTACCTCTGGTCGGGTTGAAGTAGCCACGGGCCGCCCAGCCATGGGAACCGACATTCTTGTTGGGGTTGCCTGCAAACACGGTGATGTTTGCTCCCAGCTTCCTGAGGTGTGTATCCCAACCGAAGCCCAGGCGCCGCTGCAGTGAGAATGCGTCTACCGGCAGAGGTCGTTCCATGAACGAGATGGAAAGCGATGATGTCTGTCCTGAAAGAGTTTGTGCTACTTTCTGATTACCGATACGGATCGTACCCCATCTTTTGAATCGCCATGAAAGATAAGCATCAGACAATGTGTTTTCACCGTCTGTGAGATCGAACTCCAGTTTATAGTTCCAACCCGGCCAGGGTACGACTTGACCGGCCAGTCCCACCCTGAAACGACGCATATTGAAACCATCATCATCATTGAGAACACCGCTGCTGTACAGAGCGCCATCAAGTTCCAGGCGACCAAAAAATATGATATTTCGTTTCGTCAGAAAAGGCACATGCTCCTGGACATAGCTCAAAGGCCGACGGGATAAATCCAGTAGTTTGTCGGTTTTGTCGAGAAGCACCTTGTTGGCCTCAACACTCTCCATCGCTAGCTCTGCTTCAAGTTCCTCCAGTTCCTTCTGTGTCTTTGGCCGAACTGCTTTGCTTGAATCTTTGTCGGTCTGGTCGCTACCTGAAACCTCTTTACTACTGGAAGTAGTCTCTACTTCTGGCATTTCCTGCAAGTTTTCGGGCACCACGATACGGGGGTTTTGCAACGCTTGATGCTCATTCAGATCGTCAAGCGGAATTGAGTCCACAAGGTTATCTCGTGTTCCCTGCTGCTGACTGTCTGGGACTGAGTTGTTCTGTTCGGGGTTTTCAGGGTTGGCAGCGTCTACCGCTTGTGTAATCACAAGCCCAACACAAAATAGAAGAACAAATTTGAACCAGTTTTCCGTCATTTCTGGTACTTTATTGTTGTTACCAATCACTCAGGTGTATTCAGCAATTCACCCCAATCTGTCCGAATTCCCATGTTGTTGATCAAATCAGTACGGATGTAATTATTCCCATCCCTCAATTGCCAGCCACCACCCAGTGCTTTGTAGGTCGAAATGAGGTTGGAAACAACCTGGCCACGTGCGGCAGTTAACGTATCCTGCTGCTGGAGCAGGGCGGTTTGGGTATTGAGTACCCGCGTATAGTCAGCAGCGCCCTGTTTGTATTGAGCGAGAGCCAGTTCGGCCGCCCGGTTGGAAGCTGTCACGGCATCTGTCAGGTAGCCCACCTGTTCCCGGGTTCGCAGGAATCCTTGCAAACCATCCTGTACTTCCTTTGCCGCAGCCAGTGCCGTGTTTTGATAGGAGGTTACTGCCTGTTCGAAGCGGGCATCCTGTACCCGCACATTATTCTTGATTCGACCGTAGTTGAAGATGTTCCACTTAAAAAAGGGTGTAATGAAACCGGTGGTTGCACCTCCATCAAACAGGCCAGAAAAAGTGCCTCCCGCAAGACCCAGAGAGCCGGCCAGAACAAAGCTGGGGTACAGATCTGCCTGGCTGATACCGATGCTCGCACTCTGTGCTGCCGCCGCCATTTCAGCCGCCCTTACATCCGGTCTGCGTCGTAACAAATCAGCAGGTATGCCCACCGCAACTGTTGCCGGGGCGACTGGAATTTTTCTTGATGGGCCGAGCAGCGTGTCCAGGTTACCTGGAGGCATACCAAGTAGAAAACTAAGCGTGTTAACGGCGCGATCGATGTTTAACTCAAAAATGGGGATCAGCGATTGCGTGTTGTATAAAAGCCCCTTGGCCTGTTGAACATCCAATTCCGATGTCGCACCGAGTTCAAAACGCGAATTGGCAAGATCAAGCGCCTGTTGCTGAAGTTTGACGTTGATATAAGCGTAGTCAAGTCGTTCCTGTAGTGTACGTATGGATGTATACAGGGCAGCTACATCACCGGTCAATGTGACCAGTACCGCATCGTAATTGAGCATATTGGCAGCAAGGTTGGCATCCGCCGCTTCAACACCACGACGGAACTTACCCCAGACATCTGCCTCCCATGCAACATCGAAGCTGGCGCTCCACATGCCTACGTTTCGGTCGACACCATCAAGTACATTATCGGGTAGATTTGAAAGTGGAGGAGCATTGATGCTGCTACGACTGTAAGCATATCCACCACCGACACTTTGTGATTGGGGATACTTCAGTCCTGTTGCGATACCCAACTGGGCCCGTGCCTCCATGACACGAAGACCGGCAACCTGAAGACTCAGGTTTTGCTGGTAGGCCGTATCGATCAGCTTTGTAAGTGCGGGATCTTCAAAAACACCCCACCAGTCCTGGTAGGAGGTGGATGAGGTATCCACATTGCTGTTATCCGCTTCAAGCCAGGTGTCTGCCAGCGGAACTTCAGGTTTTTCAAAATCAGGGCCAACGGTTTTGCAAGCTGTAACAAGGAACATTCCCGCTACGCTCAGGGCTCCGATTTTGAAAATATGACCTAAATCAATTGATCGCATTTTTCTTTCCTTGAACCTAAGGTGAAGTCAGATAACCCATCCAGGCATTCATCCGCATCACAACCTTGCTAATGACATGTACCGGCTTACCCTTTTCTGTGTATACGGCGATGATGGATGCTGTCGCGCTTTGGGGCATGCTTTCAGCTTCGGCTTCATCACCGAACTCTATGATGACAGCCCATCGGGTATTTGCAGGTTGTCCTGTCATGGTGGGTATCTGACTGCTTGCTGACATTTGTGCCGCACCGGAAACCCTGACGATTCGTTTTATTTTGCCTGTGAAAACCTTACCCGGGATGGAAGTGAATACCATTTCTACCTCATCTCCGGTGTTTATATAGCGAATGGCACTCTGGCTGAAAGATGCAAGGACCCAGTGCTCTTCGCTTGAGACAAAGGACATGGATGACGCCAGAGGCATGGTTGTAACGTAGTTACCAGGTCTTAATTGCAAATTGGCCACATAACCACGGTAGGGTGCGCGCACAACTGTCTCATCCAGACGCCATTGGGCATTTCCCAATTGTGCATTGAGGCTGGCGATTGAAGCCTCGGTGGAGGCCAGTTGTGCAATCCACTGATCCAACTGGGATTGCGGGCCGGCGGAGGCCTTAACCAGGCCGGTTGCACGCTTAACCTCGATTTCTGCCAGTGTCTTTTGGGATTTTGCCTGTTCGATTGAAGCCTCTAGTTGATCCACACTGAACTGGTAGGGTGTCGGGTCAATTTTAAAAAGCACATCATCTTTGTTAAGGACCTGGGTTCCCTGAATAGGGACTTCGACCACCTGGCCGGCGACATTGGGGACGATGGGAATGACATATTGGAACGCCCTGCCGTCAACAGTTGTGGGTGCAAAGGTCCACCATGCAAAGATAATGGCGCCAATCAGAACAACGCCAATCCCGACAAAAATAGCTATGTTTTTTACGCTTTCTGCAAAAAGCTTGAGCTTTTTAAAAAACAGGAAATAAAACGAACCGTAAATAAGGCTAAGCAGTGCAATCATGATTCACTACCTCCTGCCTGTAGGTTTCTGAGTCGGCTTTCGAGTTCATCCACACGCTGCTTCAGGCCCGGATCGCTATCGAGCTCAGCAGAAGCAGGAGTTTCGGATTTGTAATAGGCCCATACAATGGCAATAAACCAACCGAGTCCCATGGTGATCAGTCCAATCCAGCCAAGCGCTGAAATAGCATCAGATTGGGGATGATTACGTTTTCTTGCAATATCACCCGGCATATTGCCGAGCAGCACAACCAGCCATATCACGACCCCGATCAATAAAGCGATGACGACGAGTGCGAAAATATCGAGAACCATAATGTTAACCCCGGTTTTTGACTAATAAAATACAATCACGATTTGAATGGCGATTGTCCAGGAACAAGACAGGGCATTCAATCCCATAACCCATCGTACAAGCCATGGCACTGTGACATGGCATGAAAGTGTACCTTATTTCATATTGTTATTTTTTTTGAACTTATTGACCATCGGTGCCTGCGCTTCTTCAGCTGGCTGCCAACGACCGGCCTTGATGAAATCGCTGATTGGATCAGGCACGGTTCCCGGAGCAGGTGGGGCGGGTGGTTTGTTCGGACCATTGACACCCCAGGCCTGATCGGCTGAAACAATCATACGTTCGACAATTTTATCCTTGGTGATATTCCAGACCATGTCATCAACGGCTAATGATAGTGGGCCGGAGTAGGTGGACCTGACACCTGCCATAATATCGTCATGAGTGCCTTGTTCGTTAAAGAAGTGATAGCCGATCGCGTGACGCGGTTTGATGGTACTCATGACCTTGCCAAATGCTGGTGGGGAAGTATGGATTTGCGTACCAACACCAATGGCCTGTCCGGGTGACTGGCCATAGAATTTGACCAGGTCAGTTGGTGTTAAAAACGTTTCATGAATCGCGATATCTGCTCCAGTAGCGTGCTTGATATACCATTTGTTCGGGAAAGTGTCACCACCGATCACAATTTTCAGACCGGCGTATTCCATGATGAAACTCACTGGTCCATCACCCGCATGAATGGCAGGTATCGAACGAATGGTCACGCCGTTTTCTTCGTAGACCACCGCATTGATCGCTTTGTAATCAAACTCGGTGACTGAAATTTTACCGGGTTCTGCACTGAGAACAAAATTCCTGGTTTTTGCATCCCAGTTAAAGGCTTTCATGAAGTGATCAATCGCATAGGCGGTTCCCATTTCTGGCGTCTGACCAGCCGGGCCCCAAACACGCAGAGGCTTGGTCCGTCCAGCAGTCCAGCCACCGGCCCACAATGTTGTTAAATCACCCCAATGATCTGTATGCAAATGGGTCAGGAAAACTTTGTCAAGAAAGTCGTAGGGGATCATCAGGGCCGCAACATTGGCCATTGAACCGGTACCTATATCAAAGAAGAATTTGTCGCCATTTCCGAGTTCTGCCAGCCAGCAGGTTGCGGCCTGGTCACGTCTTGCCGCAGGAAGGCCGGTTCCACACGCAATCAAGCGAACTTCACCTTCCGCAATTTCCTCGGTTCCGGGGTAATACACATAACGGTCCGGTGCGACGCCTGTCGGTGAAGTAACGACACCGCCGGCGGCCCAGGTGATTGTTGTGATTAACATAGTAATAGCAAGTGCAATAACTCTTAACAACATCTCAGTTCTCCTATCCAACAATTAACAATTCTCTTGGTGGTGTATTCGTTCAACCAATCACTTCAACTAACAAGAAATATACCACGAAATTCTTAATAAATAATTCAATATGGAGGATCAAAAATTAATCCTCGCAAAGCGTTCTGACCTTGGTGACCGCGATCTCCACGGCATCTTGTGTCTTCGCATTATTCAATTCGTCCTTGGCCTTCTGGCAGTTGCTGGCTGCCGAGACGTGGTGGGCGGGTTTTTGATCGACCAGGCAGTTGATACTGCTAACACGTCTGATATTGGCATATTGACCTTGCTCAACGACCACGCAATCACCCAGGGCGATATCGCGTTGCTCGGTATCAATGACTACAGCGCCACCAGATTTAAGGGCAACCTTGTATTGAAGTAAAACCTTTTTGCTGGTTACGTGTCCCTCAATTCCACCACCGATCAAGCCACCAGCCAGGGCACCCAGGCCCGGGTGGTCGTTCGCGATGACGGCACCTCCAATACCTCCCAACAACCTTCCTCTTGTATGTTTGGCTGCAGCCTGGACTACTCCGACTGAAGAGACGGTTCCATATTGCAATGAAACTGAGTTACCGGCCGATTGTGCCAACACCTGCGTGCTTGCCGAGAGAAACAGGATGATGAAAATTGACCAGAAACTGGAACTGAGGTTATTTCTCATGTGTAAAACTCCCGGATATTGTTGGGCACGCCAGTGCAACATACATCAGTGTATGATTTACATATATTAGTGTATTATTCTGGGGGTAATCAAGGATCAATCGGATAAACCAAGCAAATTGAGGCAGTCCGTTGAGAAAGTTTCTCAAAAACGGCTGCAAAGGCTTAGAGTCTAATTCCCGACTACGGCTTGGTAAGAAAACTGATTCTGATCTGATCCAGTTCCTGGCTTGTTTTCGCATCAGGAGGGTCGAAAAAGGCGGGTTCGGTCATCGAGTAGTAAAGGAATAAACGGCTGCGGTTTTCCAGGTCCAGTCCTTTGAAGCCAATTTTTTCAAACTGACTTCGAATGAAGTCCAGGCGGATTTTGTCAGCTTCCCTGACCACATCCCTGGCCATGTCATCGTGAATGGCCCAGGCCCTTACGGCTGTGTCATAACCGGCTGCCTGACGGTATCCGATCAGGTTTGCCAACGCGGTAAGCGACTGGAGTCCATCGAGGCCCAAAGCATCAATATCGTTACGGATGTCAACTGTCCATTTCTGTTTCCAGTAATCCAGCATCTCTTTCGACAGGTCTTCTCTGTCCTTGAAATGATGATAGAAACTTCCACGCGTGATTTTCAGTTGTGACGCCAATGCATCAACAGTTACGGCATTAATCCCTTTATTGTGTAACAGTTCGAGCGCTGCTTCCTGCCAATAGTTGCGCGAAAGTCGTTTTTTCGGTTTGATTGGTTTAGTCATCTAAGACAACTTTAACCCCGCCACTGCAGTGCATACAAGTTCGTATCTTTAACAGACATATGTAGTCCGCTGAAGTTTTGAATAATTGTGAGTGCTCGCAGGGTGAGTAACTTGTTACCCACGGGATATACCCGTGCGTAATAAATTACGCACCCTACTGTTTCGTAAAAGCCCTCAAACCAAGCAGGTTCTGCTCCATGACCGTGAAATAATCGCCCTCGGCCGGCACATTGCCAGCGGGACTGAATACTACGACACGAATGCCCATCTGTAGGAGTTTTTCCCGAACGGGGTCCAGTGGCATATCTTCCCAGATCATCAATTTTGCAGGGTGTTGCCGTAACAGGTTTCCAAAATCGATCCATTCCTTTGTGCCTGGGTCGGTATCCGGTTCCCAATGCGTGCTGCGACCATTGATGCCGTAGCGGCGCTGTAGGTACCGGTACACAGGGTGGGAAAAAATAACCGCTTGCTCACCCAATTCAGCAAAGGCGGTTGCCAGTGACTGATCCAATTGGGTCAATTCCTGTTCCAGTTTTTCAAAATTTGTTTCGAATAAGCCGGATTGCTCTGGCTCGAGTAAAGAGAGGCCCTGCACAATTGCCCGGGCCTGCACAATCGCCAGTTGTGGATCCAGCCAGGTGGTGAAGGCCGTTCCCTGGTGAGAATGTTCACCTGCGGGCCCATGCTGGTGAACCGTTTCGTTTTCAATCGGTAGTAACATCTCCTGAACCTTTGCGGTCGTATCCAGACTATGACCGCCCGGCAGGGTGGTGAAGGCCAGCCAGGATTCATAATCGGCACCGTTTAATATCAGTAGATCCGCGTCTTGTAGATCAGCCACGTCTGCTCCAGTCGGAGCCCACATAGCCGGATCGCCCTCAATCGCGGGGAAGCGCACGTCAATGCTTTCGCCAGCAATTTCACGGGTGAAAAAATACAGTGGGTAGTTTGAAGTTATGACAACCGGCTTGTTCCGTGATATCGAATCAGGACCGGTCGATTCTTTTTCACTACAGGCCATCAAAAGGGCAACGATGGCTAGAAAGATGATCTTTTTCATAAGATTTTTCAGAATGTCATAAAAGATAACAGGAACTCTGTCGCAAAGCGCCGGGCACCCCAGGTGAGCAACGACGCAAGCAGCAGGCTGCCAAGAAATACAAACCCAAGCTCTGATGTGACGAGAGTGGCAATGAAGCCTCTCGAAGCACCCATGCGTTTCAGGGTAAAAAATTCACCCTGTCGTAATTGCTGGGAGAGCAAGAACACCAGTGTTATGACCGCTATGGTGGCTAAACTCAGCATAATCAGACCCAGGATGACGTAATTTTGCACGGTAAACACAGTTTCCAACAGGTCGGCCAGGACTACGCTGGGAATCACCAACTGCCCGCTGACAGTGCCCTCCTGAAATCTTCCGCGCAGCAAAGTTTTGCTTCTCTCATCCACCGGTACCGCAATCACCGCACTCAAGGGGAAATCGGAAGTATCCCCATGAAAATGAAACTCGCGTACATTTTCAGCCGTAATCTCGTTGTACTGGACCAGGGAAGCATTGGCGGTAATCGCAGCTTCAGTGCGACTTAATACAGCACTTCCAGCAGTAGCACGGGCAAGATCCTGATGACCATGTCCCAGGCCCTGGATGACCCAGGTGGTGCGCACATCCACGAACACCGCGTCGTCATCGGCTGACCCGCTGGGTTCCAGCACGCCGACGATGTTCATCTTCAAAGGGTAGACACCGGCCAGGTCAAAAACGGTTTCCGGTGATGACACCAGGCTGTCACCGACACCAGCATCTTGTGCGCGGGCCACATTTGCGCCGATGACACACTCTCCCAGTAAACCCATCATGCGGCCATTACTTAGATGAAGCCCGCGAAATGAAAAGTAGTCCAGATTGGTTCCGACGATAGGTGCGCCCCTCGTCTGAAAACGGGTGTTGAGCGGGATGGCATTTGCCAGTCCGGTTTCGTCAATCTCTGCGAGCAAATGGTGGGAGATTTCCGGTGGCCGTTCGGCATGAAAGTACAATGCGTTGAGCACCAGTTCCAGTTGGCTTCCCTTGGCTCCGATCAATAACGGTGTGTGTGCTGCCCGGACGGTTAGTGCCCGGGCACTATCGGCTACCAGTAAACGGGTAGCTGCCGGCAGAAACATCATCAGGGTTACCGAGGCGAGTAATACCGTTGTCTTGAAGCGGTGATGGGTCAGGTAACGCCAACCGAGAAAGAGGGCACCTTTCATGATTTCAATCCGGTCAACGTTTCAAAATCAATCACGCGCTCAAAAGAACCCAGCAGACTGTTGTCGTGGGTGACCATTAAAAGTGTGCTGCCATGTTGCTTTGCCTGCTTGATCAACAGGTCTACCACGTTCTGCTTATTGCTCTGGTCGAGATTGCCGGTGGGTTCATCGGCTAAAAGCAATTTTGGATCATTGAGCATGGCACGACAAACGGCAACGCGCTGGCGCTCACCGTGTGAAAGCTGGGCCGGTTTGGAGTGGGTTTTGTGGCTTAGCCCTACCGAGGCCAGTAAATCGGCAGCACGTTCTCTTGCGTCCTTAACAATGCTTGGGTCAATGATCGATCCCAACAACACATTTTCGATAACACTCAAATACTCCAGCAGTTCAAATGCCTGGAATACCTGACCAACCTCCTTGATACGGAACGCGCGACGGTCGGATTCGCCGAGGTGATTGACCCGGATTCCTCCGATCTGGATTTCTCCTTTTTGTGGTATCTGGATGCCAGCCACAAGACTCAACAAGGTTGTTTTACCGGAACCCGAAGGACCAACGATAGCCACACACTCACCGCTGGCAACACGCAAGTCGGAAACGGTCATTTCAAAGACCTGCTCACCCGGGTAACGGAATGCCAAACCTGAGATATTGATTTCAGCCATTGGTTTTACTCAAAGCCGTTCTTCCTCGAGGATTTCCAAACCACTCAATTTCCAGTTGCCATCAATATCCTCAACGGTGACATTGGCATGGTAGATATTGGTGCGCTGATGTATGTGACCCCAGTGTCCTACCGAACCTGCTACGTTCCAACGCGCCTCGATGGTCAGGGCATCGCCATCCGAACGGATCAGCCCGGCTTCAAGCATTTCAATAGTCTTTACTTTAACCTTTGCACCACCCTGGTTAGCCAGTTCGAGGCCCTTGCGCGTTTCAAGGTAGACGTCTGCGAGCAGGTCGCCTGCGACGCTATGGGCCAATACGTCATAAACAGCTTCTTCGCCACGGTAATCAAAAGACCGGTAGACATTATGTAACAGGTTACCGACCAGTGCCTGTAAACGTACTGGATCGAGTTGCACATTCCGCCATGTTTGCACGGACCATATGCTCAAACCGGAAGTCACCAACAAAAGACCGATGACGGCATAACGCGGGCCATTTCCGGTACGTAGCGAGCGGATGATGACAAACAGGGCAAGAACGGCAAGCAGTCCGAATAACCACTGCCCGTAGTGTGAGAATCTTTGCAGTGTTGAAGGTGGTTGACGAATTTCGGTCAAGGTCGGTATTTCCGGATTCTTCAGAAAATTTTCCCATTTGAGAACGTTGAAGTCCGGTTCGAGAAAAGACGGCAGAGGTCCCGCCTGGTCGACTGCTGAAGCCGGTACACTGTTCATGCGCTCGCTGAACATATCCCATTCCATTTCCACTGTTGTCGGCAGGCCGTTGGTAGGAAAGACATAGATCACGCCAACACTGGCAGGTAACAGATCAATGTCCTGTCCATCCACAACGATGCTGCTGCGCAATGTACGTTCCAGAAAGTTAACCCGATCAACCGTACCTTTCACGGCTTTCCCATCTATGGAAACATCAAAATGATTGTCCAGGTATTCAACGATCCCAGCCTTAACCGAGTCCTGCATTTCAGGCGTGATGACATCAATGCCATCCAGTCCCAGATCAAATTCACGTTGCACATCGGCAGGCCTGACAATAATCTCTTTTCGCACCTCGAAAGGTTCGACATAAATGAAACCTGCCATCGGTGCAAAATACTGCCGGCGCAGAGAGCGCGAGTCGAAGGCCGAATACCAGGGATCCAACCAGTCCAGTTGGACCGTGTTACCACTGGTAAGGAACCGGAAGTCATTGACCGCTATTCCGCGGTGATATAGAACAAATCCGACACTGACCATACCGGTCACACTTGGCGCAGTCAGGGTCAGCGAGTCGGGTTTCTGACCGAACGGGTACACCAGTGTCGCGACAATTACTACCTCAGGTTCAGTACCGTCGTCCGGCATCGATTCGCCGGTCACGGGGTCCCGCTTGGCCCGCGTTTCGGGACCCATGTTTGCGATATGACCTGCAAGCGGTTCCCTATTCGAATAAATGGCAAAATCACGCTCAAAAAAGAGTTTCAGGCGTTCTTCCAAGGGTTCTGGTGCATGGCCCATTTCCTGGTATATGGCATCCGGTAGCATGTTGCGAAAGGCATCAAGATCACTCATACCGATCTCAAGTTCCACCCTGACATGATCTTCTTCAACGAAATATTCAGCGATGGTGGAGGCAAACATCGCTTGTGAGACGATGAGGGCGTCTGCGAATGTAGAAATTGGAAAAGCGACGAGCAGCAACAATATTGAGGCTTTGGAATAGGTGCGAAATCTCATAAACTAGTCAGGTCAGCGAGTCATAGGTGAGCCGTAAGGTTAAGTCATCATGCATGACCTGTACAGGTGATCATGCGCATTAAAAAGAAACCCACCGAAGTGTGTTTCTCATAGTCAATGTTCGGGAAACACACAATATTATTTTTGATAAATTCATATTCGTGTGCTTAAAATACAGCTATGTATGTTTTTATCAAGGTAACCTTTAATTAGAGGCAGAACGCTATGTTTCCCAGTACTCATACTAGATCCCTCATGCTTTTGACGGCGCTCTTGTTTTCGGTGGGAAGCATCAACATTGCGATTGCTGCCGGTGGCGAGTCAACCGACGGAGAGTGGCAATACTCCCTGGCACCTTTATTCCTTTGGGCGCAGGGTATCGAGGGTACCTCAACCATCGGTCCGGTAACGGCACCGTTGGATATAAGAAAGGACTGAGACACCCATCACTCATAAAGGACTGAGACACCCATCACTCATAGATTTGCCAAAGGACTGAGACACCCATCACTCATAGATTTGCCGAAGAAAGGACTGAGACACCCATCACTCATAGATTTGCCTACAAGAATTTTCGCAAACGGCACCGAGACCACCTACGTCTACGACACCCTTAATCGCCTGAACCGGTGTCAGGAGTTGGTGTGAATTACAGTGGCTGTGGGTTGGAATTCAGAGTTGGATCCTCAGAATTGGGCAGAAATAACGGATTCCTGTCCCACCGAGAGTAGGCACCCTGAGGCGAAAGTTGGTGAGATGAGCCAATACGTAACCGTGGATTTTAGGCAATATAGTGTTTGAATGACCTATACTCATATCTATGTATATTCATAAGTTAAACTCCGATATTACATAATTTATACTAATGCAATGATTAAGCGGTACATAGCATCGGAATTGATGATTTTGTTGGCAGAATACCCTGTCATCACCATTTTGGGACCCCGGCAAGCAGGTAAAACCACGCTGGCTAAAGAAGAATTGAAAAACCACAGCTACGCCAATCTCGAGAACCCCGAGACGCGTTAATTTGCCACCGATGATCCAAAAAGGTTTTCTGGCACGATTCGAGAGTGATGTCACCCTGGATGAAATCCAGCGAGTACCTGAACTGCTCAGTTACATCCAGACAATCGTCGATACCAAGCAGCGAAACAGTCAGTTTGTGCTTACCGGTTCCCACCAACTCGATTAAGGAAGGCGATCACCCAGTCCCTGGCTGGCAGAATTCTGTGTCAACGTAATTCCTACTTACTCATAAAATCATAATTCCAGCGCATCATCAAGCCGGCCATCAAAGAAAATTGCCAGTTGAGATAGCGCGAGATTCCAATTCCGGATCGGCATGGTCATCTTTTTACTGGCATTTTGGATGCCCATGTACAGCAATTTCAGCAGGCTGTTTTCATTCGGAAAGCCGCCCTTGGTCTTGGTCAGTTTGCGGAACTGGCGGTGTACGGCCTCAATCGAATTGGTGGTGTAGATCACCCGCCGAATTTCTTCCGGGTATTTAAAATACACCGACAGGTTGTCCCATTTATTACGCCAGGACTTGGTCACAATTGGGTATTCCTGACCCCAGCGTGTTGAATTGCATGCTCATTTGCACTACTTTTGCACTTTTGATTGAACCACTTCAAGTCAAAAAATAATTCATATATTCAAGTTATTAGAATTTTACTGACGGGATGTTTTTTGGTGCAACAGCGGTTCATTATTCAATGCAAATTAACACTCCGGCTATACAATCGCGTAAAACGGGTTCTTTAATCAAATATAGCCAGCAGGTCAGGTGACCCCTTTAAAGAGAATCCAACATTTAACCGAAAGGCGTTTTTGACGGCGGGGCCGGACCAATTTTTGTATAGCGCGCTGGTCTTGTACTCTGCTGAAATGTTCCAGCTTCCATTTTTTGTAACAAACACTTTGCCCACACGCAAGGCTATCGGAAGGTAAAATTCCCCATCTTCCTTCCAATTGAGTAACCCAACCATACCGCCGTTCTGGATGTAGTATCCCCCACCGAGTCGGAGGTTAATGACAGGATTCAGGGCCATCGCTTGAGCCACGATCGCACTTGGGTTTAATGGATCGGTCTTTCCCCAGGTTTGCCTGATCAAGAGTCCGACAAGAAGCTTGTGCTTGTCGAAGCGCTGGATTATGCCGGTTGAAAAACCAAAAGTGTATTCGGCGTTTCCGAACTCCGGATTGGAAACGGGGAAACGTACGAGCGGCCCAATTGCGAACTGCCCCGAACCCCAGTCCTTCGGAACCAGCAGTGAAAAGAGCTCAGTGGGCGCGGTTCCCCAATTGCCATTCTTGGATTTGATTCTCTGAAGTTTGAGGCGTGATAAAATTGGAACCTTGATGAACCTCTTTGGGGTCACACGGTAGGCAACCCGAGTCTGAAGGTCGCTCATGGCCCCCTCCGGTCTGGCCTCGCCATCAGCCAGCGTATCGCCGTAGAATGATCCATTGGTCACCCAGGTGCCCTGGATGGACCATCGGGAGCTCTTGAGATCCTGCTCCGGTTGTCCGTCGGTACCTGGCCCGGACTCTTGCGCCAGCAAAGGCTGCACAGGAAAAAACGCTAACACTGCAATAACTGCGGGGAAAACTGCGGCCCTGATCCCAGCGAAGCAAGCACCACTCGTCATGGGTTTTAGATACCTAAAACGTAAAAACTGCGGAGACGACAACAACATCAGCATCTAAACGATTTGTAGCGTCTAAGTCATGAATCCATTTGGCAATGAA
>RCNC010000965.1_pt1 | contig 19110 bp, 16 predicted proteins | sample 2041301 | NCBI WGS metagenome assembly RCNC01 (sample SAMN09708231, study PRJNA481090) | Marine sediment metagenome, whole genome shotgun sequencing project. | biome: marine sediment; feature: ocean; material: sediment; isolation source: Sewage treatment plant 13A marine sediment (STP13A) ...
GCGCTGGCGCGCGGCTGGCGTGATGTGTGCAAGGCGCCGCTGTTTGGTCTGTTCTTTGCCGGGTTTTATGTGCTCACAGGGTGGTCGATGGCATGGGTTACGGTGACGACTGGCCACACCTTCTGGCTGATTCTGGCAGTGATGGGATTCCCGTTGATCGGGCCTTTTGCGGCTGTGGGCCTTTATGAGGTCTCGCGCCGGTTAGAGGCAGGGGAACCGCTGAACTGGGGGGATGTGTTTGGCGTGATCCTGCACCAGAGCAAGCGGCAACTGCCCTCGATGTGCGCCATTATCATCGTGGTTTTTATGTTTTGGTTTTTCCTCGGGCACATGATTTTCGCACTTTTCTTAGGTCTGTCCCAGATGACAAATATTTCGTCGTCGCTCGAAGTGTTCACAACGGCAAACGGCATTGTGATGCTCTTGGTGGGGACCGTTGTTGGCGCTTTGTTTGCCTTGCTTCTATTTTCGATTACGATTGTCGCACTGCCGCTATTACTGGATCGCGAAGTCGACTTTGTCACCGCAATGATCAGCAGTTTTCAGGCGGTCTTGCGCAGTCCGCTACCGATGCTGGCCTGGGCGGCATTCATCGCGATAATCACGTTTGCAGCGCTGGTGCCGTGGTTTCTGGGGCTGCTGATCGTTTTGCCGCTGCTGGGGCATACAACCTGGCATTTGTACCGGCTGATGGTGCTGGCGGCGGCCTGATCACTCTTCGCGGCCATAGGCCTTGAGCCGCGCGCGAAGGGTGTCAGCGTCAGGGTGGTTCTGCTCAAGCGCATAGATGTAGGCATGCGTCAGATAAAAGCAGGCGGCATCCAGATCACTGGCCGCGTCGGCAGCGCGCGTATAGAGACCAACCAGCGCCTTATGGTCATCCGCGTCATGGGCGGCCAGCAGACGCTGATCAAGATCGTCCATATCGTTATTCTGCAGCGTGCGCTGTTGGATCGGCCTTGGCGCGATAGGCCTCGACCATTTGGGCCACCCAATCGTGGAAGTTATGCGTCGGACCGTCCATCGCAGGTGAGAATTTTCCGCCATCAAAGCCAGAACCAAGCCGCCCGCGCTGCATGCCTTCGACCACAAACACGTCTTCGGAAAAGACGCCTTTCCAGAGATCAGCATTGTCGACGCGCATGGTCTCGTCAATAACGGGCTCTGCATAGTAGATGTGAACATGTTCAATTGTGCGGTTTTTGCCTACAGGCTCTAGAATGATTACAAAGGCATGATCGCGCTGCGCACCCAAAAGCACATTAGGATAGGCCGCGATATATTCGGCAGCGTCATGCCATTTTTCCCCGACGTCGGGGAAATCGGGAAAAACTTCGCCGGTCTCGGATTTGAGTTGACGATAGACCAAAGTGCCCTGACCTGAGAAACTGCCCGGCGCCTCGATGTTGTAGTGGTCTTCCAATCTGGAGTAACTGTTCAGACCGGGATGGATCCAGGGCAGATGGTACGATTCACAATAGTTTTCGACAGCAAGCTTCCAGTTGCAGTTGATGTCGAACTGAAAGTGGCTTTCCGACCCGCCGTGATAAAGCGGTTTGTCAAAGTCAGCCCAACGTTCAATCAGATCGGCGAACGCGTCTTCAAATGGGGGCGCATCACCGCTGATGTTGATCCAGACCACATCGCGCCAGACGTGGCTGCGAACTTCAATCAGACCGAGCAAAGAGCGGTCGATATCGGCATGGGTGTTCTGGCCCGGACCACCGACGTGAGGTGTGCTAACCAGCTTGCCGTCTGTCGAATAACACCAACTGTGGTACGGGCAGCGAATTGCGCCTTCGATCTTGCGAGGTTCAGCGACCAGAATCATGCCGCGGTGGCGGCATATATTCTGAAATACCCGCACAGTCCCTGATCTGGACCGCACCAGCAGCAACGGCATGCTCAGAAAGTCAATTGGGACAGCGTCGCCGATCTCGGGAACATCGGATGCAACCGCCAGACCCGCCCATTGGCCAGCCAGAACCGCCTGGCTTTCCTCGGCAATAATAGCGTCATCAATGTAATGCGCATTGGGAAGACCGCGTGCCTGATTGATCGGGCGGCGGACAGCGCTCAGGTCGGTTGTGGGTTGGTCCATCTTGGCGTCTCCGGAAACAGGCGCGTCTGCGCGGATCTATACCGGCTTATGGTACTTAAGGCGGAGCAAGCTGCTTGTTCGCGCGCGACTCCGCTTTTCCAAGGGCGACATCATCAATAGATCTAGCGGAACCCCTCATCCAGTTGAAGCAAGCGCCGATGGAAGGGCAGCAGGTCTTCTGCCGTGCAAAACCCAGTGGAGCGTGCGAATTTCAGCGCGGCCGAGGTGTCCTGTCCGATGTGCTCATAAACCATGCGGGCGACGCGCGCATAGGTCACCGACTCGCGCACGGTCCGGGTCACGTACCCAACCCAATAGTTATTTCCATACGAGGAGACACGGCTGAGGTAATTAAAAGAACATGACAGCGAGTCTCTGCCTGAGACAATGACAGCGATGCCGTCATCTTGGTGCATCACAAATCCGCGGAATTCGCGATTGGGCGCATCCGTTGGCTGGCCTTGCTGACGCAGTGCCTCTTTTGGTTCAAATCCGCGAATAAACGTGTTGGAATCTTTCCGGAAGACATAGACGAGGCCAGTAAGCATAACTTGGTCGTTCACAAAACTTCGCCTGGAAAAACGGTAAAAGCCGCTCGGAAACAATTCCTCCGTAACGTCCCGCACGCTGTTGCCAAAAAAATCACCCAGCATCGGGGTGCTGAAGAGATCATTTTTTGTGGTCAGTTTTGACACTGGCTCCAGCAAGACACGCGCATCAACTTCAAAGAAACGGCAAATGCGTGCCAAAACATCGGGTCGCGGAAAACTCTCGCCGGACAGATAACGATTAAACTGTGTCCGGTTGATGCCAAGTTGGCGCGAAAGCTCCGAAATGGAGGGATAGGCTGAGGCAAGCTGGCGCAGATTCGCACCAAACATGTTGCGCAATTCTGATGGAGAAGGTGTGTTTTGTTGCATGGTTAGTTTTTCGAGTGTCCGATTGTATGTTATGTATGCCCAATTCAGGCAATTGCAGCCCAATTTCTTCGATTATAGCACATATGACGCCAAGTAGCGACATATGTGACGCGCCTTCGCACCAGCACATTAGTATTTTGGACACAAAAAGCAAGCATGCGACGCGGAAATTACAATGTTGTTCCGTTCTCGGATCATCAAAACTGTACCAACAACAATATTCGGGATGGAAAATGTTCGGTGTAGTACTTTGGAGCGACACTAACGATCGCAAAGCGGTCATCTGGTGTGAAGACCACGGGGATTTAGCATTCTACGGCTCGGCGCAAGAAGTGCCTTTGCCAGAGTTTGCTTTGGATGCCGGTGATTTGGTTCAGTTTGATCTGAGCGAAGAACAGCATTTGCGTTTTGCGCATAACCCGAGGTTGGTTTCAGAAGGTGTCTGCCCGGACCTGGCCGATGCGCTGGCTCCAAAATCTCCCACCGCCCCCCAGGCACACAGCGCATCGGCCGAAATAATTTTGTTCGAACCTCGCAAGACGCGAAGGCCTCGGGCAATAACTCACTCCGACGTAGTATTGTCTGCAAGCTGATTGAGAGTTCTCCGGCGAACAACTCACTACTGGTCTCGGGTCACCAGGTAGCAGAGTTGTTCGCTGCGCGGGCGATAAGAAAGCAAGGCGCAGCCCACTGTCGGTCTCGGGTCACCAGGCAGGGGGCGTTATGCGCCACGCGGAAGAGCGGCAACACCGGTGCGAGCCACTTCGACTAAGCCGAGTGGGCGCATCAGGTCAGCAAAGGCGTCGATCTTTTCAGGGGCACCAGTGATTTCAAAAACAAAGCTGGTGAGGGTGCTGTCGACGACGCTCGCCCGGAAGATATCCGCCAGCCGCAACGCTTCGACGCGTTTATCGCCACCGCCGGCTACTTTGAACATTGCCAACTCTCGTTCGACTGACGGGCCTTCGACAGTCAAATCGTGGACCTCATGCACCGGTATGATGCGCCCGAGTTGGGCTTTTATCTGTTCGATGACCTGAGGTGTGCCTTTGGTCACGATCGTAATGCGCGACATGTGGCCAGCGTGATCAACCTCTGCCACGGTCAGGCTTTCAATGTTATAGCCACGTCCGGAAAACAGACCAATCACCCGGGCGAGAACCCCAACTTCGTTATCAACGAGGACCGCCAGTGTATGCCTCTCCTCGACATCCGAAAAGGTCGGGCGAAGATTGTATGCTGAATGGCTAGTAGCGCCTTTTTTTATTTTTAGAGCAGACATTTATGTGCCTTTCTTAATGTGTTTGATGCGAACAGGAACGGAGTTTCAAAGAAATCCCGAATTACACCATTACTGCGCCGTCAGCTTTGATAACGCCTTGCGTCTCGGCCTCACCCAGCAGCATTTCATTATGTGCCTTGCCCGACGGTATCATCGGAAAGCAGTTCTCGTGCTTAGCCACCAGGCAATCAAATATCACCGGACCGTCATGGTTGATCATTTCCATAATCGCGTCGTCCAGATCATCCGGGTCCTTGCACAGGATGCCCTTCGCACCAAACGCCTCAGCCAATTTCACAAAATCGGGCAATGCTTCAGACCAGGAATGCGAATAGCGCTCGCCATGCAGCAACTCCTGCCACTGGCGGACCATGCCAAGCCGCTCGTTGTTCAGGATGAATTGCTTGACGGGCAGGCGGTATTGCACCGCTGTGCCCATTTCCTGCATGTTCATCAGCCAGCTGGCTTCGCCTGCAACGTTGATGACCAGCGCATCAGGATGGCCCATCTGTACGCCAATCGAGGCCGGGAAACCGTACCCCATGGTGCCCAGCCCGCCAGATGTCATCCAGCGATTGGGCGCGTCAAAGTTCAGATACTGAGCCGCCCACATCTGGTGCTGACCCACTTCGGTACAAATATAACGATCGTGGTCTTTGGTCAGTGCCTCAAGCCGGGTTAGCGCGTGCTGAGGCCGGATAATCTTGCCGGTTTGTTCAAAAGCCAAACAATCTACCTTGCGCCACTGATTGATCTCAGCCTGCCATTTCGAAATCGCTTCTGCATTGGTTTTGCGTCCACGTGATTTCCAAACCTTCAGGATATCTTCAAGGACGTGGGCCACATCGCCGACAATCGGGATGTCTGCCTTAATCACCTTGTTGATCGACGAAGGATCAATGTCGATATGAGCTTTAGTGGATTTTGGGCTGAACGCATCAAGACGTCCGGTGATTCGGTCGTCAAAGCGCGCGCCGACATTGATCATCAGATCGCAGTCGTGCATGGCAAGATTGGCCTCGTAAAGGCCGTGCATCCCCAGCATGCCCAGCCAGTTCTTGCCGGATGCGGGGTAGGCGCCCAGACCCATGAGGGTCGAGGTGATTGGAATGCTGGTTGCGTCCACCAGTTCACGCAGCAGTTGACTGGCCGCCGGGCCGGAGTTGATAACGCCTCCGCCTGTATAAAACAGGGGTTTTTTTGCCTTTTCGATCATAGCCACCAGTTCGGTGATCTCTTCCATATCGCCTTTGACCTGCGGCTGATAATGGCTGGCCGAAGCTTTAGGGCCGGTATAGTTGCCGATGGCAAATTGAACATCTTTGGGAATATCGACCAGAACCGGTCCGGGACGACCCGAAGTTGCCACATGGAACGCCTCGTGGATCACAGAGGACAATTTGTCGGTTTCTTTGACCAGCCAGTTATGTTTGGTGCAGGGCCGAGTGATGCCAACTGTGTCAGCCTCCTGAAAGGCGTCAGAGCCGATCATGAATGTTGGAACCTGACCGGTCAGAACGATGATCGGGATCGAATCCATCAGCGCATCTGTCATGCCGGTCACCGCGTTGGTTGCACCGGGGCCTGAGGTCACAAGGCAAACGCCGGGTTTTCCGGTCGCGCGGGCATACCCTTCCGCAGCATGGGCCGCGCCCTGTTCGTGGCGTACCAGAATGTGACGGATGTCATTCTGCTGAAAAATCTCGTCATAAATCGGCAGCACAGCGCCACCGGGATAGCCAAAGACTGTATCCACGCCCTGGTCCTTGAGGGCTTGAACAACCATTTTTGCTCCGGTCATTTGACGTGTCATTAGCTTGTGCTCCGTTTGATCAGCCGTGTGTTGTGCGCATAAAAAAGCCCCCGATCTGACGGGGGCGCATGGGAACCAATATGGTGTACCGTTACCGGCCCATGCGCTGTGTTCCTACGATGACGACTAGGTGAGTCATATCCAAAGGCTTCCTTACGTGTGGCGCGGACTTTAGGAGCGGTGCGCAGGGGCGTCAACAGGCAATTGACAAGAAAATGTGTCGCAAGGGTGGTTTTTTCTTTCTCATTATTGCGCTAATGGGTTCTTTTTTGGATGAAGTGCAAATTTGGGGGTGAAAAAGAGGCCGATTGTGACCTCAGTGACCTCACGAGTCTTGAGGTCGGCATTGCGCATCCGACGCTGTCGTTTGCCAATGGTTTCGCGTAAGGTTCAGCAATGAACATTCCGAACGCAGAAACCGATCCGCCAAACCTCTCTGATCTCGGGTGGCGCCATTTTTTTCTTCAGCAAATTGAAGCAGATGAGTTGATGACCCATCAGCCGGTCCGGGTGCTGGCGGTTCACCGGAGCAACCTTCGCGTAGCGGGTGACGGCATGGAAACAGCAATACCCCCGTTTTCTGACTCGCGTGACGATGGCTTGGGGCAGGCGACAGTGGGCGACTGGCTTTTGCTGGACGAGGAAGGGCAACATGCGGTTCGGGTGTTGGAGCGCTTTAGCCTTTTCAAAAGACGCGCGCCAGGAGAGGGGCGAAAGGCTCAACTGATTGCGGCAAATATCGACACACTTTTCATTACAACTTCCTGCAACAAGGACTTCAACGTTGCCCGGTTGGAGCGCTACCTTGCGCTTGCGCGCGAAGCTGATGTCACGCCGGTTATCGTGCTGACAAAGGCCGATCAGACAGAGACGCCAGAGGACTTTCTGAGAGACGCATCAAAACTAATGCCCAATCTGAGTGTCGAGGTTCTTGATGCCCGCGACAGTGAGCAGGCGGCGCGTTTGCTGCCGTGGTGTGCAAAAGGTCAGACTGTTGCTTTTGTTGGCTCATCCGGCGTCGGAAAGTCGACCCTGATCAATACGCTTTTGGCCGGAAACCGGATCGAGACGCAGGACATTCGTGAAAACGACGCCAAAGGCAGACATACAACGACGCATAGAGAGATGCACCAACTTGGCACCGGCGGGTGGCTGCTTGACACGCCGGGAATGAGAGAGCTGCAATTGACCGATCTTCAGTCCGGGATTGATGAAGTATTCTCCGACATAACCGACCTGGTTGCGGCTTGCCGCTTTAATGATTGTGCGCACGAGTCAGAACCCGGTTGCGCCGTACTCGCCGCGGTAGAGGGTGGAAAGATTGATCCGAGCCGACTTAGGCGCTGGAAAAAACTTATTGCCGAGGAGGCGCACAACTCTGCGAGCCTTGCCGCAAGACGCGCAAATGATCGCTCGTTTGGCAAGCTGATCAAGAAAGCAACGCAGGCCAAAAGCGCAAAGTCATCGCATAATCGCTAACAGTCAGGCACTTTGTCAGACCTGCCATTGGCCTTGCTCCTAACACACTTGATGAAACCCATCCGGATCTAACGGTCCCTGTGGGTCAGAAGGTCTCTTTATCGGGCGCATCAATAGCCTTCGTGCACAAAGCAATCCAAAAGAGCGCTAATCCCACGCTTTGTTAGCGCAGCGAAGTCAACGTTACAGGACCGCGCCGGTGCCCTGCAGTACCCCATGTTCCATCGCATAACGTGTCAGACCGGCTGTGCTGGAAATCCCGAGTTTGCGTTTGATGTTTTTGCGATGCGTCTCAACCGTCCGCACCGAGATATCGAGTTCAATGGCGACCTCTTTGTTGGAGCGCCCCTGTGCTAACTGCAAAAGGATTGTCTGCTCGCGCCCTGTCAGTGCCTCGCGCTCGTTGCCGGGTTTTGGCTCCAACGACCCTTTGGCTCCTGTGCAAAGATAACGCTCGCCGCGCATGACAGTGTCGATGGCCAGCTTGATCTCGTCCGTTGGCACGTCTTTGAGCACATAACCCATTGCGCCATGCGACAGGGCAGAGGCGATATATTCAGGGCTGTCGTGCATCGACAAGATCAGGATTCGGGTGTTGGGGGCTTTCTCCAGCAGGATTTCAGTGGCGGACAGGCCGCCCAGTTCCGGCATGTTAAGATCCATGAGGATAACATCAGGTTTCAGATGCCCCGCTTGTTCAACTACCTCGCGCCCGTTTGACAATCGGCCAACCACTGTGATGTCGTTATAACTTTCCAAAATCGACTGGATGCCTTCTGCAACCATTGGATGGTCATCCACGATCAGGACTGAGACAGGGTTTGTCATGCGTTTGCCTTTGCTGGAGTGTCTTTAGGGCTGTCTGTTGCGGATTCAGGCGGCAAAAGATGCGAAAGTGGCACATGGACTTCGATCACCATGCCATCTACGGACTTGCCGCTGCGTGAAGACAAGATGCGCAACGTACCGTCAAGCTGCTCAATCCGTTCCTGCATATTGCGTAGTCCAAGACCGGTGGAATGGAGATCTTTGGCGAGATCGAGACCTCCGCCATTGTCAGAAATCCGCATCGTCGCACCTTTTTTGTGACCACGAACCTCAACAGTCACGCGGGTTGCACCAGCATGTCGTTCGATATTGGTCAGCGCCTCCTGAGCAATCCTGTAAAGCGCAATTTTGGCGTCAGAACTGAGCCTGTTGCGGAACACAACTGTCTCGAACTCGGTCGCAATGCCGGTGCGCTCGCCAAAGTCTTTGACAAGGGCTTTGAGCGCAGGGCCGAGGCCCAGATCGTCCAATACACCCGGGCGCAGATCGCGGCTGATCCGACGCACCTCGGTGATGGCGCCTGCCAAGTACTCAATGCCTTTATCCAGAGGCTCGGCGGCGCCCGTGTCCGAGTGACCAAGTCGTCGGCGTGCCGTGTCGAGCGTGTAGCGCACCCCAACCAAAATCTGACTGATTCCGTCATGCAATTCACGGGCCACACGTCCACGTTCGTCCTCTTGGGCATCAAACACGCGCTGGGTAAGTTTTTTCAACTTGGCATCTGCGAGGCGGCGCTCGCGTATGTTAATGACCATACCGGACCCAAAGACAGCCAGTAGAGCGGCCAGCGTAATCACGCTAATATAAAGGAAGGTCCGGCGCACGCGTGCTTCGACCTCGGCGCGTGCCGCGGCGACAGTGGCCAGAACATCGTCAATGAAAACGCCGGTGCCGACGGCCCAACGCCAGCTTTGAAAGCCGGTGACATAGGCGACCATTTGCGCTTCTTTTCCGGTCGAGGGTTTGGGCCAGAGAAAGGTGTGATATCCTGAGCCGCCGCGGGCCAGACGGATGAATTCATCCACCACGGGCGTGCCTTCGCTGTCGGTCAAGCCTGTCCAGTTCCGATTGATACGGTCAGTCTGGCGCGGGCTGACCAGATTGGTCCCGTCATAGTTATAGACAAAGAAAAAACCGTCAGTGCCGTAGATCATTGCCGACAGAATCTGGGCGACCTGATCCTTGGCGAACTGATCATCGGGCTGGGCCGAGCCATAGATAAAGTAAAATCCGTTGCGCGCCTGAGTAACATAGTTTCGCAATTCGGCCTTTTTGGCTTCGATCAACTGGGTTTCCAGGGCCTTGATTTCGCGCTCTGCCAACGCCCGGGATTGAATGGCAACCAGCACCGCGATGGCCGCCACAGCAACGAGCAGTGGGATCGAAGCAATCAGCGTCAGTTTGTGGGCATAGGTTGGCCGAAAGGAAAAAAACGAGGCAGACATGTCCATTCGATACGGCGAATCGCATCTGAATCAAAGTCTGTATGCCAAGGAAAACTCAACAACGAGGTCAACAAGGCGGGGAAAACTGCATGTGTTGCGCTGATCTGGAAGATTTTTGGCAGAATTGCACGGCATCTACGCAGTAGTAGGTATTCACAACGCAAAATGGATTGCTAATGTGCCGATACTCGAAACGATCCGCCCCTACGCATGAGAAAACCATGTCGTGAGGGCATCATAATATCTGGGAGGATTGCTTTATGGATCGTCGTTCCTTTTTGAAAACATCCGCAATGGGCGGCACAGCAGCCGCTGCCACAACTTTGGCAGCTCCTGCGTACGCGCAAGGCAAACGAACATTGACCATGGTCACATCGTGGCCCCGCGGCTTTGCGGTGCTGGATGATGCGGCAACCTACTTCAATGACATGGTTGATTCGATGTCTGATGGTACGCTCACCATCGACAAAAAAGCCCCCGGTGAATTGGTTGGCGCATTTGAGGTTTTTGATGCGGTATCTTCCGGTCAGGCCGACTTGTACCACTCTGCCGACTACTATTTCATTGGCCAGCATCCGGGTTATGCGTATTTCACGTCGGTACCTTTCGGCGGGACAGCGCAGGAGTTCACAAACTGGTACCACCACGGTGGCGGCCACGATCTGCACAATGAGCTTGGCGAAATCTTCAACCTTAAATCCTTTATTGCGGGCAACTCCGGATCGCAATCGGGTGGTTGGTTCCGCAATGAAATCGAGTCCGCCAATGACTTTAATGGTCTAAAATTCCGGATGCCGGGATTGGGTGGCAAAGTGCTGGGTAAATTGGGCGCGTCAGTTCAGAATATCCCCGGTGGCGAGCTTTATCAGGCCCTTTCGTCCGGTGCTTTGGATGGTCTGGAGTGGGTTGGTCCCTTTGCCGACGAACGTGCCGGTTTCCAGGAAGTTGCAAAGATCTATTATACAGCGGGCTTCCACGAGCCAGGGTCTGCTTTGGCTGCGGCGTGTAACCTTGATGTCTGGAACGAATTGTCGCCAGCACATCAAGCTATCATTTCAAATGCGGCAATGGCGACCACACATACCCAACTGGCCGAAACGCTGTCTAACAATGGCGCCGCGCTTAAGCGTCTTCAGGCACAAGGTGTGAAAACCCTGCAGTTCCCAGATGATGTCTGGGATGCGTTTGGGGCTGCATCCAAAGAAGTTATGGATGAAAATATGTCAGACGAGCTATTTGCCAAGATACGCGCCAGCTTTGAAGCGTCACTGGCATCCAGCTCCGAGTGGATGCAAAAGTCGGATGGATATTATGTCGAACAACGCACACGCGTTCTTGGCGGCTAATCACGATCCATATGAAACAGCAGGGGGCGCAGCATTAGACTGCGGCCTCTGGTCAAGACATGTTTCGCTAAAAGCGCGCCCGCAGTGGCCATAGTCTGTGATAACAAGCGTTGGGGAGGGGACACATGGCAGATGAAATACCCTGTACAGGATTTTTCCGGCCAGATGCGGCTGTCGAGAAATCCCAAAGCTGTCTGGATGCCTTTGAGTCAGGTGGTTTTCTCCAGTTTTTCTTTGGCAACATTCTAGAGACATTTTACAACGTTCCCGCAGCACTGCTGAACCCGGGCATGTGGCTGGACTGGTCGAACCCGGAATCGATCCGGCGCTTTATCTATTATGGCGGTTCGGTCGAGATTTTCTTTGTTATCATAACCTTCCTGTTTGTGCTGACAGCTGTCGGCATGTGGCGAAATCAAGTACTGTGGGCGGTGGTTGTCGGGCTGGAAGGCTTTGCCAACACTGTGGGCCGGTTTTTTGCGTGGGCCGGTCTTCTGATGGTTCTGCAGCAGATCGTTATCGTCTTCATGCAGCGGATTTTCACCCGTCCGGATATTTCGCTCGGATTTGGCATTCCGCTGCAGTTTGACATCAGTTGGTTTGCTGAAGAGCTGAAGTTTTATAACGCGCTGGTGGTGTGCCTCTGTGCCGCCTACACTTTTGTGCAGGGCGGTCACGTGCGTGTCGATCTGATCTATTCCGCCGTCAGTTTCCGCGCCAAGCGGGTGATTGATATGTGTGGCGCCATCCTGTTCATGATGAGCATGTCGACGCTGACATGGATGTATGGCTGGTATTTCCTGTGGCGCCACCTGGTCACGCCCAATCCGTCCGCTTCGGACTCACTTGAAAAGATCCTGCGCGGCGCAAGAGTGCAGCGCTGGAATGTGGAGACCATTGGGTTCAGTCCAAACGGGTTCAACGGGTATTTCCTGTTCAAGATCCTGCTTTGCGCCTTTGCCGCTATGGTGTTTATCCACGCCGTTGCCGTGTTCTACCGATCTTACCTTGAATGGAAAGAAGGACCCGAAAGCGAAGGCAAATACCTCGACAAGGATACACTTGGCGACGGGGAAGAAGCCTATGAGGGCGCACATTAATCTAAGGGGCAGTGCCTATGTTTTTCGGTCTTGATGGCGTCGAAGTCGGCCTGATCATCGTCTTTGTCTGCCTCTTTGGCGGCATTCTGTCCGGTTTCCCCGTGGCTTTTGCAATTGCCGGTGCCGGGATCATCTCGTTCGGGATCATTGCGGCGCTAGATAGTGCAGGGCTGCTGATCCATGCGGCTATCGACACCAGCAGTCAGGTTTACCGTGATTTACTGAGCTCTGGTATCAAGGCTGACAGCATATCGATTTTCCGATACCCCGAATTACCTCGCATCGCGGAGTCGGTTTTTCCGCGTGGGTGGGAGTTCGCGTTGGATCGGAACGTCTCTTTCATCGTGAATCGGATGAACGAACGGGTCCTTGCGGGCCAGTCGATTGAGACATTGCTCGCTGTGCTGATGTTTGTCTTGATGGGAATCACGCTGGAACGGTCGAAGATTGCCAATGATCTGCTGACAACAATGGCACGGGTCTTTGGCCCGTTACCGGGTGGTCTTGCAGTGTCGATTGTCGTTGTGGGAACGTTTCTTGCGGCCTCTACCGGAATTGTGGGTGCGACGGTTGTGACCATGGGCCTGCTGGCCCTGCCAACCATGCTGCGCAACAACTACTCGCCGGAATTGGCCACCGGAGTGATCGCTGCATCTGGCACCTTGGGGCAGATCATACCACCGTCAATTGTGATAGTTTTGCTGGGCACTCTGGCCGGCGATTTATATTCCGCCGCGCAAGAGGCCCGGGCCACTTCGGCGGGATGCACCGATGCGTTGACCTATCTGGGTGAGCCGGCGGTATTGTCGGTGGGCACTTTGTTTCAGGCGGCGTTGCTGCCGGGCATATTGCTGGCGCTGCTCTACGCGGGGTATGCCTTTACTTATGCACTGTTTAACCCGGAAAAAGCGCCGGCTGTTGAGATGGGTACAACCAACAACGAACCGATCACCCGCGGCGAAGGCCTGACCTGGTTTCTGGCCGCTCCAATTGCGCTGATCGGCGGCGCGTTCTTGTTGAGCAGTGTCGGAATTATAGGCAGTCAGAACCTGACGGTGTCGTCCTATTCTGACATCGGTGAAGGTGCAAGTCTGCGCACCAATGTCGGGCCCGAGTGTCAGGCAGCGATGATCGAACTGCATGGTCAGGCTGCATGGGATTCTGCTGTGCAAGAACAGGTCGCCATAACCGCCGAAGGCGGCATTACCCAAAGTGAACGGTTAAGTGACGAAGCCATTGCCGCGGCCAAGGCCGCCAAAATTGCCAACGCGGCGCCGATTGGAACTGGTATCGCCATTATGATTGTCCTGCTGGGACTGGTTCTGACAACGGCGCGTGGAGTTGCCCCCTCAGCAGATGTCAAACCGCTGATCATAGGGACTGCGGGTCTACTTTTGGCCGCGCTCATTGACGTGACGCTGATTGCGCCGACGGTATCGCCCGGGGTCACTGTTTTGTTGCTGTCGCTGCCAATTTCGCTCGTTCTTTATGGAGGCAACCACGCGGTCCGGTATCTGACGCGGAACGAGCTGATCCGTGTGGTGTTTCCGCCGCTGATCCTGATTGTGGCCGTGCTTGGCTCGATCCTGGGTGGGATCACAAATCCGACACCGGCAGCAGCGCTTGGGGCAGGCGGGGCAATCATGCTGGCGGCCTATCGCAAGCTGCGAGACGAGCAGAAAAACCCAAAGATCATCATCGGGTCCACATTTGCGCTAACAATCTGCATTCTGGTTGGGGTGAACTTTGATCTGCGGATCAATCAGGCTGAAGTGGGATTTGAAAACTGGGTCGCTTTCTTCGTTGCTTATGGCGCGTATCTTTTTGCCATCTTTGGCCTGCTGTTTTCATGCTGGGTGCTGTTTCGCTCCGGCGTGCTGTCGCCGGTTGTGCGAGAGACTGCCAAGGTCACGTCGATGGTATTCACCATCCTGATCGGCTCGCAATTGCTGAACCTTGTGGTGATCTCGTTTGGTGGTGAGCATTACATTCAGCAATTCCTCAAGAGCTTTGACAATGAGTTTCAGGTTTTTCTTCTGGTCATGCTGGTGCTGTTTGTTTTGGGCTTTGTGCTCGATTTCCTTGAGATCATTTACATCGTTATCCCAATTGTGGGGCCGGTGATTTATGGCGGCACTTTTGATCCCAAATGGGTCACCATCATGATTGCGGTGAACCTGCAGACTTCGTTCCTGACGCCGCCTTTTGGCTTTGCGCTGTTTTATCTGCGCGGTGTGGCCCCCAAAGAAGTGACAACGGCACATATCTATCGGGGGGTTCTTCCTTTTGTGCTGATTCAAGTGGTCGGCCTTGGGATCCTCTGGTTTTTCCCCGGCATTGTCACAATTGTGCCGGATCTTATTCCGAACTGATCACTGCTGGCGCTATGGACAAAAACAGGGGTGGTCGGCGCTTGGTTCGGCCCACCCAATACCGCAGAGGTGGCAATCTGCCGTCGGGTTTTAGCGTGTTTTCCGAGAGTGTATCTGAACAAGTGAGGGCTGAGGGTCAGCCTTTGATTGTGCGCTTGTCGGGCAAAAAGATATTGGCAACCTGCTCGGCAATCGGGTCGGTGGAGAGCGGGTGTGTTTCGGCGCTGTAGTTGTCAGGATCCCGCATTTTTTGCCAATTTCCGCCAAAATAGACCTCAAGGCCTGAGAAGTTTGCCTTGTACCCCATCTTTTGACTGCCCGGCACCCAGTAGCCCAAGTAGACATAAGGCAATCCCGCCTCGCGGGCGATCTCGATATGATCCAATATCAGGTAGGTCCCCAGACTGTCGCGCGACCGCGAAGGATCATAAAAGGAATAGACCATGCTCAATCCATCGGTGAGCACATCCGTCAGACTGACACCAATCAGGTCTGAGGTCTTGTTGTCGGTATATTCCACAACCCGGCTGCGTATCGGGGTTTCTTCCACCATGGCCGCAAATTCAAACACATCCATGTCTGCCATGCCGCCTTCAGCATGCCGGCTGTCGAGATAAGAGCGAAACAGGGCGTATTGGTCTTCCGTCGCCCATGGGGAAGTGGCTCGGCGCGAAATATGGGTGTTTCGGCGGGTGGTCCGCTTTTGGCTTTTTGACGGCTCGAATTCAGATATGTCGATGCGGGCAGACAGGCAGGCTGAGCAATCTGCGCAGGAGGGGCGATAGAGCACATTCTGGGAGCGCCGAAAGCCCTGTTGAGACAGGCTGTCATTAAGTTTTTCTGCGTTCTCGCCCTGAAGTGCCGTGAACAGCTTACGCTCCATCCGCCCGTCCAGATAAGGGCAGGGTTGTGGTGCGGTCACGTAGAACTGTGGCGCTATGGGCAGGCTATGGCGCATGTCACTCTCTGAATAGATTATCAATGATCATAGCAATGTGATCGCGCTACGCCAAGTCTTGATCACAGTCTTTGGTTTACAGGTCTGAACGACGGTTTATCGCCGTGGTTCCAAGCACCATATCGCTAAGTCCCTGGCCGCGTTCAGACGCAGCCATAAACACGATAGAGATGATTTGCAGGACAAAAATGCTGAAGGATACCGCAAAGCCAAGCGTGTGCAGAACAGCCGTGCTGAAGTCAAAGCGAGTTCCGTCTGCGCGTCGAAACTCAATGTTCATCAGTCGCATACCCCATGTAGCAGAGCGATTGGTGATGGTGATCACCCGGTATGCAAAGCTCACGACCAACAGCAGCAAGGGAAAAACCCAGAATGCGAGAGTGACCGTCAGAAAGCCGATCAACAGGCAGAACGCAAAAACGATGATGACATCAATCACCCAAGCAAACAGCCGTTTGATTGGAACGCTGTCGTAAAACTGGGGCTGCGTGTGGGGATCGGGGAGATGGGTCATTTGGGGCCTGTTGCTGTATGAAAGACCGGCCCCTGACACTCAGGGACCGGCGGGGGCGGTTCAGATGGTTTTGTCGTCCGCGGATGTATCTTCTTCGCGTTCTGCTTTAGCGGTTTTTGCGCGTTCGTCCATGAAGTCATCAAATTCGGACTTGTCCTTGGCTTCGCGCAGACGTTCAAGGAAGGCCTCAAAGTTCATCTGCTCTTCTTCCAGGCGGCGTAGTGTGTCCGCTTTGTAGGCGTCAAACGCGCTGTTGCCGGTCGAGGACATCGCGTTCACACCATGGCGCGCCCAGGGTTTCATGTTTGTGCGACTGCTGCAGGATTTATTGAACATGCGTTTGCTCCAGATCATGTAAAACAGAAAGGCGAGGCCAACTGGCCAGAAGAAGACAAAGCCAAGCACCATGGCTGCAATCCAGGCGCCTTTGCCTTTGCTGTCCAGCCAGGCTTCGGACCTTGAAAACCAGCCCATGCGTGGGCCTGTCATTGGGGTGGATTGGGTCAGGGTGGTCATTGGTCTCTCCGTTGTTCAGGGTTGCGGCGGGTGTTCCGCCGCTTGTTGGTACGAAGGTAATGTAAATCGCCTTCACATTACCAAGATTGTGATTGAGCGGTGAACTTGCAAGAGGTAATGTGAATGTTTTTTACATTAATTGCATTGCTCGTTACTTATCAGTACTTTGACGGGTGATGTAAGTGCGTTGGGGGCCGTGACGTATGCTTGTCCAATTGGAGAAACAAACATTTTTTTGAAGCAACCGACCGCCAAAGAGGTTTTGACGCCGTTGATTGTTGATGTGGAGACAGAAGAAACTGGTTCAGCCTGAAGGCGGTGTAACGAACCTTACCATCATTCGTTGGAGTAGCGTTGATAGCAGTTTCTTCTATTCTTTGCCTATTGGTCGCCTTGAGATCGGTTCGGCGTCCGGATGCGGCAGGTTGTCAAAACAATTTCGACTAAAGGAAGTCCACTTTCCCAGTAGCAATGTCATAAACGGCAGCAGCAGATTTCAAATGTCCTGCCTTGTTCAGCTCAGACAGGATTGGGGCTGCAGTTTGCGCCTTTTCGGCGGCCAGCCTCGCATTCTGCGCCGTTGCAGCGGCCAGTAGGTCAGATGGATCACCGGCCATGGCATCATAGACAGCGGGACGGATGGCGTTGACGAGACTTGGCAGATGTCCGGGCGGAAGGATATTCTGCTGAATCGAGGAAATCGCTGCATCGACTGCTCCGCAAGAAGTATGTCCAAGCACGACGATTAACTTGATGCCAAGAATGGCCGCGCCATATTCCAGACTTGCCAGCCCGTCCTCGTTGATGAAGTTTCCTGCAACCCGGACAACAAAGAGGTCGCCCGGCCCCTGATCGAAGATCAATTCGGGCGCAACCCGAGAGTCGGCGCAACTCACGATAGCTGCAAAGGGTTGCTGTCCAAGTGCCCGCGTGGCGCGACCAGCGGAGTGGTCCGTGTTAATCGAGGAATTGGTCACATAGCGCACATTTCCATCGATCAGCCGTTGGAAAGCCTCGTCCGGCGAAACCGGGATGTTATCTGAAGCCGATGCAGAAGCCTGCAAAACAAGTGGCGCGGCCAGTGTAATTGCCACACCAGCAATCAGCCCACGCCTGCTGACAGTCCATGATTTATTGTTCCCAACCACAAGCAAACTCCAATCGAATTTTTAGATAACTAACATGATCTTCACGTAGTTGGTTAGGCGTCAATGACGATTGTTTGGATATTGGACACTCAGAGTGGTTGGTACTGCCTCGAACTCAAGCCGAATGACTAACTTCGCGTTCACGGTAAAAATCAATGCCCTAACTGTCACTGACACCGGTTTCTCATTGACGTCGAGCAGCGCGCAGATCAATCCTGCACCTATGGATTTTGCGAGCCGGATCACACGTTTGCCGCGTGCATATAATATTGAGCGGGGGGCGGATTCGCGGGCGTGCATGCCAATGCTTGCGGGTGATCTGGCGGCGCTGGTTGAAGGCGCGGGCGGGTGCAGCCCGTATTTGTCCAGCTTGATCGAGAAAGAAGCGAATTGGCTAGCCTCTGCATTGGACGCCCCCGAGGGCGCGCTGCAGGCCGAGTTTGATCGCCTGCGCAATTTGCCTCCGGATCAGTTGAGCGCTGGATTGCGGCAAGCCAAGCGGCGCGTTGCAGCATTGACTGCGCTGGCCGATTTGGCCGGGGTGTGGTCGTTGGAGCAGGTCACCGGTGCGCTGACCGACCTGGCTGATCTGGCTTGCGATCTTGCGCTGAACGCCGCAATCGCGGTGCAGATCAAGCGTGGCAAGCTGCCGGGTATGAACGAGGACGATGTCGACACGGCCGGGGGGATGGTGGTGCTTGCGATGGGCAAGATGGGCGCGCACGAACTGAATTATTCCTCGGATATCGACTTGATCTGCCTGTTTGACGAGACCCGGTTTGAACCAGATGAATTTGCCGATGCTCGTGCCGCGTTCATCAGAGCGACGCGTGCCATGTCTTCGATGCTGAACGATATTACTGGCGATGGCTACGTGTTCCGGACTGATCTGCGGTTGCGCCCTGATCCGGCGGTCACGCCTGTCTGCGTCGCAATGGCAGGGGCAATGGGGTATTACGAGAGCCTTGGGCGTACGTGGGAACGGGCCGCTTACATCAAGGCGCGCCCGGCCGCCGGCGATCTGGCAGCAGGTGCCGCGTTTCTGCGAGACCTGCGGCCTTTTGTCTGGCGCCGCCATCTGGATTTTGCCGCCATTCAGGACGCACATGATATCCGCCTGCGTATTCGCGAGCATAAAGGGCTCGGCGGGCCGATCACCTTGCCCGGCCACAATATGAAGTTGGGGCGCGGCGGCATCCGCGAGATCGAGTTTTTCACCCAGACCCGTCAGTTGATTGCAGGCGGGCGCGACGTCTCTTTGCAGGTGCGCGGTACTGTTCCGGGGTTG
>RCNC010001221.1_pt1 | contig 19070 bp, 21 predicted proteins | sample 2041301 | NCBI WGS metagenome assembly RCNC01 (sample SAMN09708231, study PRJNA481090) | Marine sediment metagenome, whole genome shotgun sequencing project. | biome: marine sediment; feature: ocean; material: sediment; isolation source: Sewage treatment plant 13A marine sediment (STP13A) ...
TTGCTGCTGAAGTACTGGTAGATGGAGGTGCGGCTGAAATCAGCCTCTGCGGCGATGTCGTTGATCGAGGTCCCGGCGAAGCCCTTTTCCACAAAGAGCTTCTCGGCGCTGTCCAGGATGAGTTCCATCCTGGCCAGCCTTTCATCGGCCATTCGACTGCGGCGGGTCATCCTTATATTCCTTGACAGGGTGTCAGAATAGTGTCATATTGTCATTCTAGGTCGGAAGGAACCCCGTGTCAAGCAAAAAATAGGTCCCATCAACAGGAGGAAACCATGGCATCGATTCAAGGTGGCCAACTGGCTGCAGAGGCGTTGATCCAGAAGGGGGTCAAACACATCTTCACCCTGAGTGGTGGCCACATCACACCCATCTACCAACACCTCGAAGACTCGCCCATAACGCTCGTAGACACGCGACACGAGCAGGCCGCCGTCTTCATGGCCGAGGCATGGGGCAGGATGACCCGCGAGCCGGGAATCGCCATGGTGACGGCCGGGCCGGGCTTCACGAACGCCCTCTCCGCCGTCGCAAACGCGCGCTTCTCCAACGCGCCCATGGTTCTCATCTCAGGCTGCGTCGGAATCGAGTCCATCGAGAAGCTCGACCTCCAGGACATGTACCAGGCACCGGTCATCGAACCGATGGTGAAGAAGGCCCTGATCTGTCACAAGCCGGAGCGCATCCCGGAGTTCCTGGACCTCGCCTATCGAACTGCAATAAGCGGTCGCCCGGGTCCCGTGTATCTGGAATATCCGGTTGATGTCCTGAACGCCTTCACGGACACGGAACAGGTCAGGTACATGGGGACGGGGATCCCGTCCCGCCCCGTGGACCACGAGAACGCGCCTCGCCTGATGGAGATGATCCAGGCTGCAAAGCAGCCGGTCGTGATCGCCGGTAGCGGTACCTGGTACTCGGACGGCGCAAAGGATCTCGTCGAGTTCATCGAGAAGACCGGCATGCCCGCCTTCACCAGCGCCGCGGGCCGGGGAACCATTCCGGACACCCACCCCCTCTGTTTCGAATCCTCCCTTGCGATCCGGCCGGGAGCGGCCATGTTCGCCAACATGAGCGCAGACCTGGTCATCTTTCTGGGTACACGGATCGGCCTCTACTACATCTTCGGCGAGCTGTTCAACAAGGACGCAAAGCTGGTCCAGGTGGACATCGAGCCGGAAGAGATCGGCAGGAACCGGAGCATCGATCTTCCCATCTTCAGCGACATCGGGGGCTTTCTAAAGTCATGCAATCAGGTCATCGACGAGCAGGGAATCAGTGAGAGGCTGCAACAGGGATTCCAGGGATGGATCAAAGTGCTCAAGAAGGCGGAGGTGGACAGCAAGGCCGAGGCGAGACCCAACTGGGAGAGCGCCAACGTACCGATTCACCCGCTCCGGCTCGCCAAGGAGGTCAACGATTTCATGAACCGCGAGGATGACATCGTCGTCGCCGACGGAGGCGACACGGCGATCTGGACAGGGATGACGCGAACCGTACGCAAGGCGGGACACTATCAGGACTCCGGCCTGTTTGGATGTCTCGGCGTGGGACTGCCTTACGCCAATGCCGCGAAGCTGCTCTATCCCGACAAGCGGGTCTGTCTGATGATCGGAGACGGTTCCGTAGGCTTCAATTTCATGGAATTCGAGAACTCCATCCGGAAGCAGCTTCCCATCGTCGTCGTGATCAGCAACGACCTCGGATGGGGCATGATCCGGCACAGCCAGGAACTCCGACTCGGCCACGCCATCGAGGCCGGAACGTGGATCGGCAAGGTCGACTACCACAAACTCGTCGAGGCCCTCGGCGGAAAGGGGATCTACGTGGAGAGACCCGAACAGATCCGGCCCGCCCTGGAGGAGGCCTTTGCCTCGGGCAAGACGACCTGCATCAACGTGATGACCGACCCGACCACCGTGAGCCCGGGAAGCGTTGCCTTGGCTTATAAAGCTTAAGAAGGTGAAGGGCTAAAGGTCAAAGGCGAAAGGGGTCAGGCCCGGCCACACCGCCATCGCGCACGGGCACGCACACGGGCACGAACGCTAGTTGGAGCGGAAGATGAAATGGAACCATGTGGGGATCAAGTCTGTGGACGTCGGGAAGTCGCTGCACTTCTACTGTAACCTCCTCGGCCTGGAAAAGCAGCAAGATCTGGACATCTTCGGAAAACGATTCGTCTTCGTGGGGAACGATACGGTGACCATCGAGATCGAGGCAGGTGGACCCGACGACACACAGATCGACCCGAGGTCGCAGACCGGCCTGTACCACCTGGCCTTTACGGTGGACGACGTTGCGGCCCTGGCGGAGCGGCTGAAGTCGGAAGGCGTCCCGATTGCCCTGGAGCCCCTGTCCACACAGCCCGACCGCCTGGTAGCCTTTGTGGAAGACCCGGATGGCGCGTTCATCCAATTGATTCAGATGTTGTCATAGCCGAAGGAGGAGTCACGATCATGGCCCGAATGACGCCGAGCGAAGCCCTGGTGGAGACACTGGCGGCCGAAGAGGTCAAGGTGGTTTTTGGAATCGTCGGAAGCGCTTACATGGATGCCCTGGACTTGTTTCCTGCTGCGGGGATCCGATTCGTTTCCGTGGCACACGAGCAGGCGGCGGCCCACGCCGCGGACGGACTGGCACGCGTCACCGGCAAGCCGCAGGTCTGCATCGCTCAGAACGGGCCCGGTGCCGCCAACTTCGTGTCCGCCATCACGGCCGCCTACTGGGCGCACTCCCCCGTGGTTGCCATCACGCCGGAAACCGGGAGCATGGGGATCGGTACCGGAGGATTCCAGGAACTCGACCAGATGCCCTGGTTCCAGGCCTGCACAAAGTACCAGGTGCGCGTCAACCGGCCGGAACGAATGGCAGAGCTGGCGCGAAAGTGCTTCTACGTGGCCAAGGCGGAATGCGGCCCGACACAGCTCAACATCCCGCGCGACTACTTCTACGGCGACATCGAATGCGAGATCTACAAGACCGGCGACGTGTCGAAAGGTGCAGGCGCCGAAGAGGAGCTGGAAAGGGCCGCCGCGATGCTCGCGAAGGCATCCCATCCCGTGATCCTGGCCGGGGGGGGCGTTTCAATATCGAACGCGGTGGAAGAGACAAGGGCGCTGGCCGCATACCTCACGGCCCCGGTGGTGAACACCTACCTTCACAACGACAGCTTCCCTGCGGACCACGACCTGAGTGTGGGCCCGATCGGGTACTGCGGCTCCAAGGCTGCGATGCGAACCCTCGCCAAGGCGGACGTGGTCCTGGCCTTGGGCTGCCGCCTCGGTCCCTTCGGCACGCTTCCCCAGTACGACATGGAATACTGGCCCAAGGACGCACAGATCATCCAGGTGGACATCGACCACAGGCAGCTCGGACTCACCCGTCGGGTCGATCTCCCTGTGGCTGCGGATGCCGGCGAGTTTGCCAGACAGGTTCTCCTCAAGCTCGGCGACAAGGCCGGCGCACGGAACCCGGACACACAGAGGCTGGCTGAGGTGAAGAAGGAGAAAGAGGCCTGGCGCGAAGAACTCCGCGGGTGGTCCTCGGCCCCGTCAAAGCTCATGCATCCGAGGCGCTTTCTCGAAGAGCTGTCGGGTGCCGTGCCGCCGGGCTCGATTGTGACGACCGATGTGGGCAACACCTGCTCCATGTGCAACAGCTACTTCGGCTTCCAGGGTCCCAGGCAGTTCCTGACCGCCCTCAGCTGGGGAAACTGCGGCATCGCTTACGGCGTGGGCATGGGGGCGAAATTGGGAAGACCGGACACGCCCGTGTTCGCTCTGCAGGGTGACGGCGCTTACGGAATCAGCGGCCTGAGCGAGGTGATGACGGCCGTCCGTGAGAAGATTCCGGTCATTGCCGTGGTGTTCAACAACAACCAGTGGGGCGCGGAAAAGAAGAACCAGATCGACTACTACGACAACCGGTTCGTGGGGGCAAACCTGGACAATCCGGACTTCGCCCAGATCGCACGCGACATGGGGGCGGAAGGGTTCCGGGTGGAAGACCCGAAGGAGGTGAAGCAGGCGGTCGAGGCCGCGGTCGCTTCCGGAAAACCGGTGGTCATCGACGCGATCATCGACGGGAGTGCCGAGGTCCTGGCCGAGCCCTTCCGCAGGGACGCGCTCAAGATGCCCGTCCGGCACCTCGAGAAATACAAGCACCTCGTCGCCAAGTAGCGGCCGCAGACAGGCGCGAGGCGCCCCCGGGACTCACGGTCGCAGCCCGGACAGGAAACCGCGTAGTCTCCATCGATCTCAGGCGCTAGGTCGGGGGAACCACCTGCATCGTTTGCCCGGATCCATAGGATTCAAATAATTCCGTCCTCATTCCGATCACCTTGTAGGCCTCGTGCAGGCGGTGGCCGAGCATCTGGGCCAGCCGTCTCAGCAGAATCAGCCCGTTCGCCGGGTCCTTCTCCAGGACCATGTTGAGTTTCACCCGGTCGACCCGGAGAAGGGCCGTGGGCTCTTCGCACACGGCGGAGGCAGCGTATGTGCTTCGGCCGAGAAGGCTCGACCAGCCAAAGGTCTCTCCTGCGTGGTTGACGGTAAAGGCGACCTGGCCCCCCTCCCCGACCGTAAGTCTTACCCGCCCCCGGAGGAGCACATAGAACCGGCCGGCATGGTTCCCCTCCCGGAAGACGACATCTCCCGCGATGTACTTCTTCTTTTCCGTCAAATCGATGATCTCTTTGATGAACCCCTTTCCGAGTCCCTCGAACAGCTCTTTCTGTTTGATATACATCTTCACCCTCCTTTCCTGCGCCCCTCAAAGGCAGGTTTGATGAGACGAGGTGCAAGGCGGTGAACCCAGGCCACACTTCACCTGCGGCTTGGTTCCGGCGCGTTCTCGAATGCTCAGCGTTCTTCGACAGGTTCGCTCGTCGTGGGATCAGGATGTGCGGTTTGCGTGCTCTACGGGGAATGGGCCTTCAGGAGCGCCATGCGCCTCCCTGACACTTCTATCGTATGACCAAGCAACACGATTTACAAGGATAAATCCTTCCTTGGGAGATGGAAAAACAAAGAGGCCATACCCACAGGTGCAGGTATGGCCTCTAGAATGACCAGATTGTTCTTTTATTTATTGCCTAGCCTGAGAAGTCGCCCGCCTCAGAAGGGGCTCCAAGAACTGCCGCACACTCCCCAGCCCATGTCCTCATCCATGTCTTCAAACTCACTACAGTCAATATTGATGTCGATCGGCAGGAAGTCCGGAAGAAAATCCAGGTACGACGCCATTTGCTCACATTCCTCCATGGGTGAGACATCCATGTTGCAGACCATGCCGAAGTCGCCGCCCCAATCGGCCGCATCGCTGTCACCCCAGCCGAAATCCATTGCACAGTCCACGTCTTGCGTTTCCTCTTGACATGGGGTGATATTGCCGGTGCAGCCCATCATCACGGCCCCGATGATCATCAGGATGATACTCAGAAGCGTTCCTCTCATGCCGTCTCCTCCTTTTCGGTTAGAATTCACTGATGAAATGAAAACTTATTCTATAGAACTGAAATATACACAAACCGGCCTTTTCTTGTCAACGAAAATCCTAAACAATTTTTATGCTGAGTGGGATACATCTGATAATCCCCGGTTGTGTTTTTCATAACGATAAAATCTCCCGGTTACACGAACAGCATGCCCCCATCCACGAGGATCGACTGCCCGGTCATGCCGGCCGACTCGCTCGAGGCGAGATATGCCGCCAGGTCGGCGATTTCTTCGGGCTGGAGCATCCGGCCCATGGGAATCCTCTGCAGCATGAAGCTCTTCACCACCTCCTCGTCAACGCCCATAATGTTCGCGTGTTCTCCAACGAATTCCGACACCATGTCGGTCTCGACCACCCCCGGGCAGATGGCATTCACGTTGATGCCATGGGGAGCCATTTCCAGGGCAACACACCGGGTCATGCCCACGAGGGCATGCTTCGATGTGTTGTAGGCGCTCTGATGGATCGAGGCCCATTTGCCTGCCGTAGAGGCGATGTTGATGACCTTCCCCGCCTTTCGCTCCAGCATGTGTCTCAGCACGAACTGGGTGACGTGGAAGGGGCCGTACACGTTGACCTGCATGATCCGGTCGAAATCCTCGGGCGTGTAGTCCACAAAACGGGCCGGCTTGTAGACACCCGCGTTGTTGACCAGAATGTCGACCTTTCCGAAGGTATCGACCGCCTCCCGGACCATCTTCTCCACGGCGGAGCGGTCCGCGACATCCACGGGGTAGAGTTCGGTCTTCCCCCCGAATTCGGCTGCCTCTTTCGCGGTCTCCTCCAGGGTCTCCTGGCGGGTGGCACACAGAAAGAGATCCGCCCCTTCCCGGGCGAATTTGACCGAGATGGCCCGCCCGATCCCTCGGCCGGCACCGGTAACGACAGCGACTTTGTCCACGAGTCTCCTGGATTCCATCTGGATGGCCTCCTGTCCGAATTCTGAAAGGATGTGGGCTTCGCTGTCCCTTCTATCAGAACTGCCCTTCCATAGGAAACCGCCGGGAGACAGCCATTGGGCACCGCCCGAAAAGAACTTGCATCTGCGGGACAGAAAACCTTTAATAGGCGCACACGAAAAGGAGGAGGCGACATGACCACCCACGGAACGGGCACAAAGCCCAGGGACATCGAACAGCTCACGATCGATCGGCTTCCAAAATCGAAAGCGATTCTGGACAGGGCGAAAAAGGTGCTCCTGTCCCCCACGGCAACCGGTCCCTTCCGCGCTCCCAAAGCGGTCGCCTTCGTCAAAAACGCAAAGGGTTCGAAGATCTGGGACGAGGACGGGAACGAGTACGTGGACATCACCATGGCCTACGGCCCCCTGATCCTCGGGCACAGCCACCCCGTCGCCGTCGAGGCGATCCGGAAGGCCTGCGACAAGGGCACGGTCTACTGCATCGCCCACGAAGCCGAAGTGGAGATGGCAGAGTTGATGGTCGACGCGATTGCCTGCGCCGAACGTGTCACCTTCGCGAACTCCGGCACCGAGGCGACCATGCACGCCATCCGGATCGCGAGGGCCTGCAAGGGAAAGGACAAGATCGCCAAATTCGAGGGCGGGTATCACGGTGTCCACGACTGCGCTCTCATCAGCAGCATCCTGGCCGATCCCACCGGGCCCATCGAAGATCCCCTCAGTGTGCCCGACAACCCCGGCATTCCCCAGGGGACCGTCGACAACGTGATCACCCTCAGTTACAACACCCCGGATAGCCTGGACAAGATCCGAAAACACAAGGACGAGCTGGCAGCCGTCATCATCGAACCCGTGCCGAGCTCCTACCTCGTGGACATGAGGGAATTCCTGCAGGCACTCCGAGACGTAACCCAAGAGTGCGGCGTGCTGTTGATCTTTGACGAGGTGATCACCGGCTTTCGACTCGCCTACGGAGGCGCCCAGGCCTATTTCGGGATTACACCGGATATGGCGACGTACGGCAAGATCATCGGGGGAGGTCTCCCTGTCGGAGCCGTGGCCGGCACGGTCGAGGCCATGAAGCCCTTGATCACGACCGGGGACGCGCTGCAGGATTATCAGGAAAAGCTCCTGACCATCGGCACCTTCAGCGGCAACCCCCTGACCATGTCCGTGGGCAAGGCCGTGCTCGAACACCTGCGGGACAACCCGCAGATATACGATCACATGAAAGGACTGGCGGACAGGATCAAGGGCGAGGTGCACAACTTCGCCGAGGCAAACAGCATCGACTTACGCCTCATCGGCCTCGAGTCCTGGTTCATTCCCCACTTCGTGCCGGCCGACCCGAAGACATCCCGTGATCTTCGCGACATCGCGGACCTGATGAAACAGGAAATCCTCTGCCAGTACATGCGGTACCACGGCGTGTACTTACCGGACCTGCACACCGTATTCGTGTCGGCGGTTCACTCGGAGGAAGACGCGGACAAGATCATCGACGCCTTCAAGAAATCCCTCGTGGAGATGAGGGAGGACGGACACCTCTAGAAAGCAATGGCGAGGGTCAGTCACCGTTCATGACGGCCCAGGCAACCTGCACGGCCGGCCGACCATTCCCTCCGGTCGTCACGATCGTCACGTTCCGGGCCGAGCAATAGGGACACCGGAAGTAGTGACCGCTTTCGTCGTTCTCGAGTTGAACCACGGAGCGCCCTGGAAGCATGCCCCCGTGCTCGCTCTCACCGAGCATGCCCACCACAGAAAGTGCGCTGTCGCAAATCCGGCATCTGATTTCTTCCAATGGGGTCACCTCGCTTCTTCGTTTCGGGTGGCAAGCTTTACAAGAACAGTGCCAACCCTTCCGTCCGTCCAACGGGGATCGTAACCCATTGGGATCATTCGAAAAAATCTGGCAGTCCTTTCTTTCTTACCCCGTGAGGGAACAGAGGGGGCGGAGCGGTTTCTCAGTTTGATTTTCATCTTGAGAGCGCTGGGGGGAAAAAAACGAAACGGCTTCCTGCCGGAGAAAGCAGGAAGCCGCACAAGGGAAGGAAAATAATTTAGGAGGTTCGGTAATTTTACAAATAGACAATACGTTTGTCAAGAATAAACATTAGAAATTCGACAGGGGGGGAAACCCATCACGATGCAGGCTGAGGATTCAGCCTCGGATGAAGGTCCAGATGGAATACAGGAAGGCCATCCCGAGTGCGCTCGACAGGAGCAAGATGAGTCCCCGCAGGAACCCCCACCAATCGAGGCGCCCCCGATAGATCGGGGGATGTGTCTGAGGATTTGATGTCTGATCAAGTACCATGGGGCTCTCTCCGATTCGCCACCCGTTCTGAAATGAATAACGGAGACAGCCAATACTAGCAAGACACCTGCCGAAATGCAAGCGTTTTCCAACACACAACGCTGTGATCGAAAATGGATCTATCTTGCCTGAGGCTTTCGAGGCGAATCAGATGGCAATCGATTCCGCCATCGAGCCCCTGATGAGCCGGGTGTTGTTCGAGATCTCCAGGACGAGCAGCGGAAGGTGGGCCAAAGCGCAGTTGGCCGGGTTCAGAGATGATTCGATTCCCTGGGCCTCAACGAACCAAAGTTGGCATTCCTCCCTCAGGCAATTCACCTTCTTGTCCTCACTGCTCATGAAAGGACACATCTTCGTTTGTTCCATGGTCAGCCTCCAGACCGCCTGGGTTATATCCCGGATTCCGGGCATGAAGATTCGGACAGAGCCGTGGGCGAATGATTCTCGAGCGGAGGATTCAAGCTGAAAGAGAAATTAAATATCTGCTTTAACTAGAAGCTGTAACCCATTGATTATATTGGCGCCCCCGGCGTGACTCGAACACGCGACACCGGGATTAGGAATCCCGAGCTCTATCCGCCTGAGCTACGGGGGCGTTTCCAAGATTACCGATCAAAGAAGTGATGATATCAGATTCGTTGGGGAGGATCCAGTTTGGTCGACTTCCCAACATTGTTTTCCCAATAGTGGAACCGGTCTTCCTCCCGAACCGTTTTAGCCGTCCCGGGCCGGAAGGGACCCCCCCCGGTTAACTCACCAGAACTATTGAGATCTTTCAGGCACACAGAACTGGCATATTTCTTGATATGAAACCAGGCAAGATACCGGACGTGCGACCCTGGCGGCACATCCCGCCTCTCCCCCTCCAAGGAGGCCCGACCATGAACCCCACCCGTCTCGTCTTCGGGGTCCTGCTTCTGTCGCTTTGCGTGTTCGGCCTCCCGGAAGGGTGCCTCGTTTTCGCGTCACATGAGGCAGCGCCCCCCCTCCCCGTCTACGACACGGAACCGGCCAGCCGCATCACCCCGGAATGGCTTGGCAAGCAACCCCACTAACCTGCCCCGTCCGTACGAAGGCCCCCCTTCCCTCTTAACGAGACGCTCACATTTTCCGTCCGGTAGAATAAGAATTGTGCTGTATTTCCCCCCTTTTTCTTTCGGGGTCAGCCCCTTTCGGGCTGGCCCCACTTTTTTTGAAGGTGTCGAACGGATCGTATAGAAAGCTTTCCGGCAGGGAATCTGGGGGCAGGGTCAGTGCAACTTCACCCTTCTACTCTGCAGGTCCTCCTCCGTCTGCTTCGTCATCTTCCCGACGAAACGCAGAATCTCCTCCACATCTTTCATCCCTTCCTCCGAATCTCGATCGATGTTCCAGATGCGTATTGTTCCACATACCCGTCGGAAAATGAAGGGAAAATTTGACACCGCTTTCGTCCGCCCTATAATCTCTTGTAGGCATCAAACAAAGAAACCGGGAGGGTCGCCAAGGTGATCATCGTCATGCAGAAAGGGGCGAGTGCCCACCAACTCAAGACCGTCAAGGAACGGATCCGAGCGTTGGGCTATCGACCCCATGTCATTCACGGTGAAACCCGACAGGTGATCGGAGCCGTCGGGGATGAGCGCGGAAAGGCCAGGCTGCAAGGCCTTCAGTCGCTTCCGGGCGTCGACTCTGTCGTCCCTATTCTCAAGCCTTACAAGCTGGCAAGCCAGGAGATCAAGAGCGGGAAATCCGTCGTACAGATCAGCAAGAACGTACGGTTCGGCGATCACAAAGTCGTGGTCATCGCGGGTCCCTGCTCGGTCGAGAGTGAAGAACAGATCATCGCCACGGCCCGCGCGGTCAAGGAAGGGGGGGCCACCATGCTCCGTGGGGGCGCGTTCAAGCCCAGAACGTCCCCGTATGCCTTCCAGGGAATGGCGGAGGAGGGCCTGAAGCTGCTGGCCAAGGCGAGAAAACTGACCGGCCTTCCCGTCGTCACGGAGGTCCTCAACCCGAAGGACCTCCCCCTGGTGAAGAAGTATGCCGACATGATCCAGGTGGGGGCACGGAACATACAGAACTATGCATTGCTACGGCTCTTGGGCAAGGCAAGAAAGCCGGTCCTGCTGAAGCGCGGCATGGCGACTACGATCGACGAGTTTCTCTTCTCCGCAGAGTACATCCTCAGCGAGGGAAACGACAAGGTCGTGCTCTGTGAACGAGGTATACGCACCTTTGAGACCGCCACACGCAACACCCTAGACCTGAGTGCCGTCCCTGTTCTTCGACAAAGGACACACCTCCCCGTCATCGTGGATCCCTCCCACGCGGCGGGACGATGGGACTATGTACCCGCCCTGTCCTACGCCGCCATTGCAGCGGGGGCGGACGGAATCATGGTGGAGGTGCACCCCCATCCGGAGAATGCGGAAAGCGACGGCCCCCAATCCCTGAAACCCGCGAACTTCTCGGCCATGATGGAGAAACTCAGAGAATTCGCACGGGTGGCGGACAGGGACGTCTAAAGAGAGGAGAGGGACCCGGAGATTCGATGGACGCACGCCTGAAGGTTCTCCGCCAGAGGCGAACCGACTGGATCATCACCTGGCAGCAGAACAAGGTCCGCTGGATCCTCTTCTACTACCTCGTGGGGCTGATCCTCTCCTGCCTCTTCCTTTTCTTAGAAGAGGCCTTTTTTCCTCTTCCCATCCAGTATCTTCACAAGAGCCTCACGATTCTGGTCTGGATCCCTTGTGCAACCGTCCTCGTGAGTATCGCAGTGACGAATCGCCACCGGTTCTTGCCTACCATGGATGCGGATCCACAGCCGGAAGAACCGGCCCCGCAGGACTTTTTCCAGCGCTACGCACAGATCCTTCTCGCCATGTTGATGTTTGGGATCTGGGCCGCCGGATATTATTTCATCGCCTTCATCACGGAAGCACATACGACCCACACGCTGCCTACCTTCGCATGGGAAAGGGAAGTCCTTCTCACCCCGGAATTCGTGTTCATCTATCTGACCATCTATCCCACCTTCCTGCTGCCCTTCCTGTTCATCCATCAGAAGGATTTCTTCCGTCTCTTCTCCTTTGCCTACATCACCGTCATGTGCGTTTGTTACCTCGTCTACCTCTTCTACCCGGTCTCGATCGACAGGCCGGAATTGGTCGTGCACTCCTTTTCTACCTGGGTCCTCAGCATCGTGTACGGAGCAGACAGACCCTGGAACTGCTTTCCAAGCCTGCACGTAGCCATGTCACTTCTGGCAGCTCTGACAATCCTCGAGGTTCACCGGATCCGAGGTATGCTGACCCTCTTGCTCACCTTCTGGATCGCTTTTTCGACGGTGCTCATCAAGCAGCACTACGTCCTCGATGTAGTCGCAGCGATGCTGCTCACCGTCACGATCTACTTCGTCTATATGCGGAGAAAGATCCTCAACACGCTCTATGTGAACATCCTGCGGGCGGAAGAGAACCTCGAGAAATGGATCAACCGAAAGATCGACAGCAGGGTGTGGGATTCCTTGGAAGGACCTCTGAGGACCCGCGTACGAGAAATGGTACAAACCATGATCGATGAATCGCTGACGGGCCCGAAAAAGGATCCTGACAGCCCTCGCCCGTTCAGCGAGCGCGATCCCCCCCGCAACATTCAGGAGGACAAACCATGAAAACAAGACCTGGCAGGCACTTCTTCTTTCCTGTTTGCCTCCTGTTCGTCCTCGGTACGCTCCAACTGCACGGGTCGGTTTCGGGTGCCGCCGAGGGGGCAGGCAGCCACCCCACAGAGTCGAGCATGACCCTGAAGCTGGTCGGCGAGGACCGTGACGTCGGCCTGAAGAGGATGGAGATCCTGGAGAAGACCCTGTCGCCCGAACTCCTCGCGAAGAAGAGGGCCTATGTGCGTTCCCGCGAGCAGGAGTACAACGAGAAGATCGGCGTCCTTCTCCAGAGGTTGACGACCCCCATCGGAAGGAACACGGTGATCACCCACATCGATGTCGACTACTTTGCCATCGATTTCGAGCCCCGTGTGCAGGCGGAAGAAAACATCACCGTGACCCTCCTGGTCGACGAGGACGGCCTGGCGAAATGGGCCGCCGGAAGGGGATCCCGAGAAGCGGCGGCGGAAGAAATGAAGGCCCTGATCCAGGGGGCCTTTCGGATTCCCATGGAACAAATCACGATCGTGGTTGCACCCAACTGAGAAGAGGCCGGACAAGAGATATGCACCCTCCCCAGCGCGTTCAGTTCAGCTTCGGCGGTCCCACAACTCCTTGTGTCAAGATTCTCCTGATCGTTACGGTGGCCGGGTTCTTTCTTCAGGCCCTCACACAGCGGCTCTTCGGCTACGCCCTGGAGCCCTTGCTCGGCCTCGTACCTTACTTCGTAACCCACCGCTTCTTTCTGTGGCAACCGGTCACTTACCTCTTCCTCCACGGGGGAGTCTTGCATCTCGCCTTCAACCTGCTCGTGCTCTGGATGTTCGGCTGCGAGTTGGAGAGGGCGTGGGGAAACCGTTTCTTTCTAAAATACTTCTTCGTATGCGGCATCGGGGCCGGGCTCTTCGTCGCCCTTCTGACGCCCGCAAATGCGAGCCTTGTTCCGACGATCGGGGCCTCGGGCGCCCTGTACGGGGTGCTGCTCGCCTACGGCCTGCTGTTCCCTGACCGCAAGATTCTCCTCTGGTTCGTCCTTCCGATCCGGGCCAAACATTTCGTTCTGTTCATCGGCGCCGTCGCCTTCTACTCCACCCTGACCCTCCCGGGAAGCGGCATCAGCCACCTGGCGCATCTGAGCGGCCTCGTCATCGGATACATCTACCTGCGCGGGTGGGGCCATTTCCGTCTGCTCCACCGGCGTTGTCTGGAGTGGAAACTCAAGAGGATGAAGAAGAAATTCCGTGTCATCGACGGCGGGAACGATCAGGACAAACCACCCTACATACATTGAGAACGGATCGAGAGTGCCATGGTTGAAACTGAAGCGTCTCTCGTGGTCCGTTACTCGGCTTCTCTCGAGGCCTTTCTTCAAGAGGTGACCACAGCCCTTTCGCAACTCGACCATGAGGTGCCGCAACTGACCGTCTCGATGAAAAAACGGACTGATGAGATACTCTCCATGCTGCCACAGGTGCTGCCCTTCGAGCAGATGAGTCTTCTGGAACTCCAGTACGCCCTGCCCGGAAGCTCGAGAAAGACCCCCGGCATACGATTCTGGCTGGAAGGTCCGCTGCATGAGAAACGATTGCGGGCCATCCTGTTCGAGGACACGGTGGTCTGGAATGTGTCCCACGATCTCGACAAGCTCTACACCGAACTCGGAACCTTCTTCCTTCAGGGTACGGAGATCGTCGGCCGTCCCGCGGTGGCCCTGTCCGGCGAACCGGTAGCCGACTCGGACTGGAAGGTTCTTCTGCGGACCGTGCTGCGCGCCCCGCTCCCTTGATCCCGCGCCACGGAGAAAACAGTGAACATCCTCTGAAGACACTATTCAAAAAAAGGAAAGGTGAGAAGACTATGGACTGCTTCAAGGGGAAAGTCGCAATCGTAACCGGAGGGGCTTCCGGTATCGGACGTGCTGTCTGTGAGGCGTTGGGCAAGTACGGCGCCACAACGGTGGTTGCAGACATCAATCTGGAGGGGGCTCAGGAAGTCTCGAAGGCCATCTCTGGCAATGGAGGCTCCGCGTCCGCTGCCGTGCTGGACGTGAGAGAGGCCGAGGCGATCGGGAAGCTCATCGATGAGACGGTCGCGGAGCACGGTCGACTTGACTACATGTTCAACAACGCGGGCATTAACATCGCGGGCGAGGCCCGGGACTTGCTCCCCGAGCACTGGAACCGTGTGCTCGATATTAACCTGATGGGCGTCGTCCACGGGACAAGACTTGCCTATTCCTTGATGGTCAGGCAGGGCTTTGGCCATATCGTCAACACCTCTTCGTTGTGTGGGCTCATGCCGGTGCCGCTCGAGGTACCCTACGCCACGGCCAAACATGCAGTGGTAGGGCTCTCGACTTCTCTCAGAGCCGAGGGGGCCGCACTGGGTGTAAAGGTGAGCGTCTTCTGTCCGGGAGTCATTCAAACGCCCCTGATCGAGAAATCCCTGGTATTGAATTCCAACATGGAGGAAATACTCTCCATCTCACCCTTGAAGATAATGGGTTTGAACGACGCGCTTCGGGTTCTGTTGCGGGGGGTTGCACGAAATCAGGGGATTATCATATGTCCGTTCGAATCGCGGATGTCCTGGATGATATACCGGCTTGCGCCCGCATTCATGGACAAACTCATGGCCAAGTCCGTCGTGGAGTTCCGCGAAAAGCGTCGCGCCGGGAAATAGACGGTTCCCTCCCTTGCCGTTTTGGGCGGCCGGGCAATGGCCGGGGAACCGGTCGATATGCCTTTAAGGACGGCAATATTCCCGCCTTCTTCCCCGCTTTGCGCCCTCGCCCGGGCCAACTTCCCCCGGAGCCCAGGCCCGCGAACAGGTCAGACAAGAAAATGCTCTGACTTTAAGTCAAACAGAGTTGACAAGGCTGGATGCCTTCCCCTATTCTGCCCCTGTGCAGACGAGCGAATTCCTTTTACATGAGCACGAAGAGGAGAAGAAATGAGAAACGGCCTTATGGGAAAACCCGTCGTTCTGTTCCTGTTGCTTGCATCCCTGATCGTCCTGTTTCCTGCCTGCAAGGGGGAAGGACCCCCTCCTCCACCTCTCGAAAGCCTGGGGGCTGGGGCCTACGACGTGGTGGTCATCGGTGCGGGTGGAGGCGGAATTTCCGCGGCCGCGAAGCTGGCCATGGAGGGCATGAAAGTTCTCGTCATCGAGCAGCACGACAAGGTCGGCGGCTACATGACCACCTTCGAACGGGACGGTTACACCTTCGAGGTATCCCTCCACGCCATGGACGGAATGGGTCGGGAGTATTTCCCCAGGCTGGGCATCGAGGACAAGGTCAAGGTAGTCAAGCTCGACCCTGCCTACCGATCGATCTTCCCGGATTTCACCTTCGACGTGCCCGCTGATGTCGACCTCTACCGGCAGCGCCTCAAGGAGAAATTCCCCCACGAGGCCGAGGGCATCGACGACCTCTTCGACGATCTTGCATTGATATACGAAGGCATGGCCGCCCTCGGGAAGCTTCAGCACAAGGAGGACACGGGGGCAACGATCTGGAAGATCGTGAAGAAGCCCACGATGCTCTGGCCCATCATCAAGTACTGGGACTCGACCGCCTCGGAATTGCTTGCCAACTACATCCAAGATGAAAAGCTCATCGCCCTGTTCGTCCAGCTCATGGCCTACACGGGCACGCCTGCGGACGAGGTCTCCGGGATGCTCTTCGCCGGGATGTGGGTCAGCTACCATCACGTCGGGTTCTACTACTTCGAGGGGGGATCGGGGGCCGTCACCCAGGCACTGGCCGAGGTGGTGGAGGAGAACGGCGGTGAGATCCTCCTGAATACCCTGGCCACCAAGATCGTGATCGAGGACGGGGCAGCCGTGGCCGTTCAGACCAAGGACGGCAAGGAGTTCAAGTGCCGGTATGTGGTATCGAACGCTAACGCCCCGGACACCTTCTTCAAGATGATCGGCCGGGAGTACCTGCCCGAGGAGTACGCCCACAGGCTCGAGACGATGAAAATCGGGCTCCCCGCCTTTGCCGTCTACCTGGGCGTGGATCACGATTTCTCCGACGCCTTTGAGCCGGAGGGGAACCATTCTTACTTCATCAACCCGGGCTACGACCAGACCGAGACCTTCAAGTATTTCCGTGAGGGCAATCCCGAGAAGGCCATGTTCGGCATGATCAACTACACCATGGCCGACCCCACGAATGCCCCCAAAGGGAAGAACGTGATCTCTGTAGTTTCCATCATGCCCTACGACTACAAGGGGGACTGGTACGAGAGCGAGAGCTACGAGAAGTACGAAGCCCTCAAGGAAGAGGTGGCCCAGAAGTACCTCAAGAGGGCCGAGGAACTTGTCCCGGGCCTGAGCGATCACATCGAAGTCATGGAAGTGGGCTCTCCCCGAACCATGGAGCATTACTCGCTCAACCCCAGGGGATCGATCTTCGGATGGGAGTTTAACAGGGAACAAACCATGATGAAGCGACTGCCCCAGAAGACCCCGATCAAGAATCTGTACCTTGCCGGGGCCTGGGGAGGCATGTACGGGGGAGGCCAGTCCGCAGTGTTGATGGGCGGGTATGCGGCCGCAGAAACCATCCTCGGGAGGGAGAAGTAAGGGAAGCTGCAAAACCCCAGACCAGTTCGAGAGGGAGCGACCATGGCCGTCAAATCTTATGACTCGATCGTCATCGGCGCAGGCCCCGCCGGCGCAGCAGCGAGCCGAAGGTTGGTTGAGGGGGGGATGAAGACCCTCCTCATCGAGAAGTTCAAACTGCCTCGCCGGAAGATGTGCTCCGGCCTCCTCTCGCGCTGGACCGTGGACTTCGTGCACCGGCACTTCGGACCGTTACCGCAGACCGTGTACACCGAGACCCCCTTCCTCAAGGGAATAGGTTTCAATTTCCCCTCCCTCTCCGAAACGGTCCTGGCTCCCACCAAGAACCCGCTTCCGTACGTGCGGAGAGACCGGTTCGACTGTTTCCTCGCACAGGGCAGCGGTGCCGAGATAAAGGACGGGGTGCGGTTGACCGGGATCGAAGAGGAGAAAGGCGGGTTCAAGATCCTCTGCGATCGTTCGCGCAAGGACGGCAAGACGACCCAGGTCACCTTCCGCGCAAGGTATGCGGTCGCCGCGGATGGCATGAACTCTCGCGCCGTGAGGTCCATCCTGCCCGACGCACAGCGCGGCATGCCGGTGACAACGGGCATCCAGAAGTTCTACCGGGGCGAGATCGATCTCGACCCGGACTATTTTCACCTCGTCTTTCATCGCAATGTGGGGTTCTTCCCCTGGGTGAACATGAAGGGGGAACGAGTTGTTGTCGGCGTTTCCGGACTCGAGCACCGAAAAGCAATCCGGTATTTTGACAACTTCGTCGCCCTTCTTGAGGCACAATTCGGCCTCAAGATCAGGGAACTGCTTCGCGAAGAGGCCATGGCCGGCTACATGATGGCCTATCTCAATCACTTCGTGCTCGGCCAGGGGAACTTCCTTGCGGCCGGCGACGCGGCCGGGTTCATACACGGTGCCGAAGGCATCTCCGCGGCCCTGGTGAGCGGTGATCTGGCGGCTCAGGCCATCCTGCAGGCCGACAAACTCGACAGCAAAGCCGTGGGCCTGTACCGGAAGTGCGTTCGGGGGGAGGTGGATCGCTGTCTGGACAACCTCAATCCCTTGCGCATGTCCAAAAACGCACCCATGATCATTGACGGAAAGGCACTCAGAGCGAGTCAATCCCTGAAGTCGGCCCGCCTCATATACGAGGACCTGAAGGCCTTTGCAGCCCAGGACATCGGCCTCAAAGAAACAGGCATGGGCAAGGTCGCAAAGCAGAACATGATCCATCACCTGCTCCACCGTCGCTACCCTATCGAATTGTAGAGTGGAGTCAGAACCATGAAATCCTACCGTGAAGAACTCTGGTTCAACGTACCCACCCGCAGGGCCCTGATCAACATCACCCCGCATGTGGACAAAGCCCTGAAGAAGAGCGGCATCCAGGAGGGCCTGTGCCTCGTCAACACAAAGCAAATCTAGTTTTGCCTGAGTGCAGACTCCCCTGGAACGGGTCATAGTCTTCCCCGACGAACTCGGTTTCGACACCTGTTCTAGCCTGGACTTCCCCTAAAGACATGGGGAACCATCCAGTCTTCTGACACAGTCTGCCGGTTATTGTGAACTTCCAACGCCGTTGGCCCTTATCGGACCGCTCCACGTAGACACCGAGTCGCATCCCCTCCGCGTCCTTTCCGGCAAAGAAGTGCTCGATGAGCTTTCTTTTGTCCTCGAAAGACATGTCTGACAGTCGACCGAAGTCACGATAATAGTCCGCAAAATACCTTTGCGTAGCCTGCGCAGCCGCAATCATCCGTTTCGTGGAAGGAACCTTCTCCAAAGGAATCGCGATTTTCTCCAGCTCTGATCTCGCGGATTCCCCCTTTTCTGCTATTTCCTTCAGCACCTCCTGGACAGCCTCGTCTTCTCTGAACTGTCCGTTGGCAATGGCCCTGATGATTCTCTTCTTCTCCTTCTGTGCTTGGCACAACTGTCCTTCCAACCACGCTTTCTTCTCCCTAAGTTCCTTGATTCTGGAGGGGATTAGGGAGGGCTCTCTGAATGGCTTCTTCCAATGTCTTTTCCTGCTGGATCAGCTTCATCTGTCTCCTCACCTGCCTGTCTGTGACCATCCAAGCCCCCTTTCCGCA
>RCNC010000969.1_pt1 | contig 19048 bp, 15 predicted proteins | sample 2041301 | NCBI WGS metagenome assembly RCNC01 (sample SAMN09708231, study PRJNA481090) | Marine sediment metagenome, whole genome shotgun sequencing project. | biome: marine sediment; feature: ocean; material: sediment; isolation source: Sewage treatment plant 13A marine sediment (STP13A) ...
CGAGATTGCCGAAAAGCGCCGTTTTCGGACGGGAACTAGCCTGTATCTCTCACCAGCTTCCAGCTACGGCCACCGATGCACCACACCCAACGGTGTTTTCTCGCTTCGGGGTGCTCGACGTTGACGATGTTCGGGCATCGACTCCTCCTCGCGCCTTGACCTCGGCTCGCGAGCCCCATCGGCGGACGGCACTGGGGACTCCGGCCGAACCTCTTGATCGAAAACACCGCTGGGCGCGGCACCTCGCCGCCCTCGCCATGAAACCCGGTGAGAGATGAAGGCTAGCAAGCTTGAAATATTATGGAAACCCGCTCATATTCCATACGTCTGGAGGTGCGATGTCCGTAGACTATTATCAGATCCTCGGAGTCGGCCGGTCTGCCACTGCGGCCGAGATCAAGAAGGCCTATCGCAAGTTGGCACGGAAGTACCATCCCGACGTCAATCCGAACAATCCCGAGGCCGAGGAGAAGTTCAAAGAGATCCAGGGAGCGTACGCCGTGCTCTCCGACGACCAGAAGCGTCAACAGTACGACACCTTCGGGCGGGTGGATGACGTCCCCGATGTGGGTTTTGGTGGGTTCCGAAGGACCGGTTCGACGTGGCGTGACGCCGGTGGGTTTCGCGTCAATGTTGGTGACTTCGACACCGAGACCGGCGGGGTTCAGGATCTAGGAGATATCTTCGGCCAGCTCTTCGGGCACCGTCGAGGTGCAAAACCCCGGCGACGCCCCCAGCGGGGCGCCGATCAGGAGACCGAGGTCGAAATCAGCTTCGACGATGCCGTGCAAGGAACCAGCATCACGATTCCGGTTCAGCGCCAGGTCCAATGCGCCACCTGCAAGGGCAGCGGCCAAATGGACGGCAGCGTGTGTCCGAGTTGCCATGGTTCCGGCGTCCTGATTGCGACCGAGAGACTGCGGGTCAAGGTCCCGGAGGGCGTAGCTGACTCTCAGCGGGTGAGGGTTGCCGGCAAGGGAGCAGAGGGTCGAGGCGGCGGTTCGGCGGGAGATCTCATGGTGCGTGTCAGCGTCCGACCGCACCCATTTTTCAAACGCGAAGGTGACACTATTCACACGATCATCCCGGTGACCTTTTCGGAAGCCTACCGAGGCGGCGAAATCGAGATCGGCACGGTGCACGGAGCGGTTCGAGCCAAGGTTCCGGCAGGCACACCATCGGGCCGCACCTTCCGTTTGCGGGGTAAGGGGGTGCGAAACACCAAGACCAGGGCCTATGGCGACCATATGTACACGGTGCAAATCGTGGTCCCGAAGGTGATGTCGCCGGCCGGGGAAGAGGCTGCCCGCGCCGTCGCAGAGCTGTATCAGGAGAACCCCCGCGACGGCCTGCCCACCAGCCTTTGAATTCTCAGTTTTGAATTCTCAATTCTCAATTTCCATCCCTCCTCCATCTTTTCGGGGGGGGGGCTGGTAATTCAGAATTGAGAACTGAGAATTGTCTACGCAGTAGCCGCCCAGACGCCGAGCTTTCGCATCTTCTCCACCCGCCTCATGAACAGGAGACGCTTCATTCCTCGGAGATGGTGAATGACCAATACTCCGTTGAGGTGGTCGATCTCGTGACATATTGCCTGTGCGAGTAAGCCTTCGGCATCGAATTCGCTCCATCGGCCGCTCTCGTCCTGAGCCCGGACGCACAGGATGGCCGGCCGCCGAATGGTGGTGAAAAGACCCGGGAACGACAGGCAGCCCTCCTCGAGGCTGACGTCTCCCCGGCTGGAGATGATTTCTGGGTTGGCGAGGACCATCCGCGTTTCGGGGTCGTTGCCGACTGAGGTGTCAATCGTTGCGATTCGGAGATTGATACCCACTTGAGGCGCCGCGAGCCCGAGACCTGGGGCCTTCCAGCCGGTTTCAAATAGATCATCAACCAGTGATCGCAGCTCCTCCCCAAAAACCTCCACCGGTTGGTTGGCCGCCTCCAGGCGGGGGTCGCCAAAAACGAGAATCGGTAGGACAGCCATTGTCAGGATCCTAAGAGAAGGGGGTAGTGTCGGATCCCAGCGTCTGCGAACCCGTGTTGTGTCGCGACGGCGACGTAGTGCGAAGGCGACGAATGACCGCCTCCACGGTGTCCTGTGCCCGCCGCTCATAGAAATCCTCGAGGACCTTCTTGATCTCGGAGTGGTTCTCCGCGATCCGATCGACGCTCGCGCGATCGATTTCGATGGCGGTGACCTGGGTGCGCGCGGTGATGGTGGCGGTTCGGGGTTTGCCGGAGAGCAGTGAAACCTCACCGAAGAAATCACCTGGTCCCAGCTCTGCGAGCTGGAGATTACCGCCGTCATCGGTGCGCGTGAATACCCTGACGCTGCCACCGACGATCAGGAACAGGCTCGATCCGGGTTCCCCCTCGGTGACGATGATGTCGCCCTCGTCGTAGGAGCGAAGCTCGGTTGATGCCACGATCTCCACCAGAGCCTCCCGCTCAAAGGACGAAAAGAGGGTGGAGGATTGAAGCTCCTTGAGCTCCTGGTCGACGGAGACCTCTTTCTGTCCGATTGCACCTCCATGGCCGCGCCGCCGCCGGTCGGCTATCTTCGTCAGCTGGTCGTCCTCAATCAAGCGCGCCAGATCTGAATGCACGTCCTGCTCCGGGTCGAGGCGCAGGATCTTCTTGTAGATCGCAATCGCGCGGGCATAAAATCCATCGCGTGCCTGAGCTTCGGCGATAGTGCGATACATCGAAATCGCCTTGTCCCGCTTGCCCTGGAGATCGAAAATTTCCGCCTGCCGCAGGCGCAGGTTGAGCTGGTTCGGATGTTTCGCGAGCTCCCTCCTGATGGTGTCGAGGGCCTTGTCGTAGTCCTTCTTCGCCAGATAGCGATCCAGGTTGTCGATTCGTGAACGAGACGAGCCAATCTTCATGGCGTTTCCTCCATCCGTTTCCGGGTTGTACGCCAGGCCTCGGCGACCCGATTCCGCACTTCAGCCGGGTCAGCGGAGACCAGGGTGTAGTTTTCTACGACCCGACGCCCAGCAATCACAACGTGGCGGACCATCTGCGGCCCGCAGCCGAAGACGATCCTCGATGCCGGGTCTCCCCCTGGCAAACCCGACCACTCTTCCAGATCAACCACCGCGACGTCTGCTGCCTTCCCCACCTCGAGGGTTCCGATCTCCCGCTCCAGGTGAAGCGCCGCCGCCCCGTCGCAGGTGGCCATCCTCAGGACCTTCCACGGGTCCGGAACGCCAGGACCCCAGCGGAGACTGTGGATGGTCGCGGCGAGTCTCATCTCGTAAAAGATCGACAGCGTGTTGTTGCACGGCGGACCGTCGGCGCCGAGGACAACCGGAACGCCCGCTTCGATCAACCCGGGTACATCTGCGATCCCCGAACCGAGCTTGAGATTGGTTCCAGGGCAGTGGCAGATCGTGGTCCTCGTGTCGGCGAGGCGCTGAATTTCGGTGTCGTCGAGGTAGATGCCGTGGGCAAGCACCACGTCGCCGCCGATGAGTCCATGGTCGTCGAGGTAGTCGATATTGCTTCGGCCGCTGAGGAGGCGAACGGCCGCCACCTCGTCCTGGTTCTCGGCGGCGTGAGTCTGCAGCAGCCACCCATGTCGGCGCGCGAGCTCGGCGCAGCCGCGCAGCAGCGCCCCGGAACAGGAGAGGGCGAAGCGGGGGGCGATCGCGTACCGCAGCCGCCCGTCGGCGGCGCCGTTCCAGCGCATGCCAAGCTCTTCCGCTTGGGCGAGGGAGAGGTCGGCATCCTCCAGGAGCGAGGGTGGCGTGTCCTCGCCGATATCCATGTGAGTCATGCCGGAGACAAACCGAATGCCGAGCCGCTCCGCGGCGGCAAAGACCCGTCCGTGATCGTGCGTGGTCCCGAAGTCGAGGGCGGTTGTTGTCCCACCGCACAGAAGCTCCGCAATTCCCAGCTCGGCGGCCGCCTCGACCCCGTCGCCGTCGAGCGCCGCCTCGTATGGCAGGGTGCGGAGGCGCAGCCAGTCGAGCAGCTCGAGGCCGTCGGCCTGGTGGCGGAGCAGAGACTGGACGACGTGGACATGGGACTGGACAAAACCCGGCAGCACAGCGGCGCCCTCGGCATCCAGGATGTGAGCAGGCTCGATCTCGCTATCCACACTCTTGCCGATGGCGAAGATCCGGCCGTCTCGAACGACCACATCGCCACGAAACCACTCGCGATCGTGCACCATCGGCATCACGAGGCCGTTTCTGATCAGGAGGTCACCGGGAATTGTCATGCTGCCCGATGCTCGCACCCGATTGGCGAGGTGTCAAACTGCAGGCGGGGTTCCTTTTTCACCGCTGTGAACCCGGAACTCCTTCAGACTCTTGAGGATGATGCTAACGGCCTCGTCGACCGTATCGACCAGCGTTGGCAAACGGAGGTCGTCGGCGTCCACGAAACCCTGTTCCATCGCCTGTTCCTCGAGCCAGCGGCACAGCCCGCGCCAGTGAGAGCCGTAGAGGAGAAACGGGGTCGGCGGGAGATGTTTGGCCTGCAGAAGCTGCCACACCATCATCGCTTCCAGGGTCGATCCGATACCGCCCGGCAGCACGACAAAGGCGGACGATAGGCGGACAAAATGATGGAGGCGGGAGAAGAATGTGCGGTGGCGGTAGACCCGCTCCACGAACGGTTCGTCATCCCCGTTGGCGACCATCCGAACCGGCAGATTACCATCTACAGGTCGCGTCACCTCGCCTCGTGATGCGCCCCGGTCGACCGCCTGCATGATGCCTCCACCGCCCCCGGTGACGATGTCGCAGCCGGCCTCGGCCAACCTCTTCGCGAGAGCGTTCGCTGCCGCATACAGCGGGTCCGATTCGTCGATTCGTGCCGAACCAAATATCGATACCCGGAAGCGCTCGACATTGCGGGGCTGCAGGCGCTCCAGCGACTCGATGGTCTCCCACAGTTGCGCGACCGAGCCGTCGATCACCTGCACTAGATTCGCAGTCGTCTCGTCGATGCTGCCGTGAGCGAGTTGACCTTTGTCTGGGTCCGTATCGCTCATTGTTCCCGATCCTCAGAGAACAGCGGCAGGGTGGGTTCGAGCCTCGGCAACAATGCGTCGACGATTGTCGGGCACCAACTGACCCTTGATCTCGGATCGAGGCGAAGCGGGCTCAGTGAGCGGGCGGCGATCATGCCTTCAAGCAGGAGCTCGATCTGCTTCTGGAAGCTGGGGTCCACCGCGCGGACTCCGTCATATGAGGGGCGTTCCGATATGGGCACATAGACCAGGAGGTCATACGTCGGCATCCAGTGATCGAGAAAGTGCTCCCATGCGCGCAGGGTGCCCGCTGAGTGCACGAGATAACAGTAGTTATCGAGGACGGCGCGGTCGCAGAGGACGATGTCGTGAGCGGAGTCGGCCTCGAGCTCCCAGCTGATCTGGGTGTGGAGGATCCACTCCTGAGCTGCGACCGTGGTTTCCTGGTTGATGGGCAGAGGACAGCGCCGGGCCACCTCGCGGACCATTTCCAGATCGGCGTTGCGGCGTTTGAGGGCGGCGGCGAGTTCGAAGCAGAGAGTCGTCTTGCCGACGCCATGGCTTCCAATCAGTGCGATCTTCATTGGCGGACCATTGTAGAGGGTTTCGGTCCGGGTCGCGATGCCCAACACCGAGATTCTCAGTTCTCAATTCTTAATTCTCAATTCCGCTCCAACCTCCCCGGTATCCGGGAGAGTCGATGGGAATTCAGAATTGAGAATTAAGAATTGAGAATTGCCGGTCAGCGACCGGCAGGCGCTCCGGTGGGTCGGAGGGCGCCCGGAAGGTTGGCCGCAGCTTCGAGCATCGCCTCGTGAATACCGGCGGCCGACTCGGCCTCCACCAGACGACTGAGACGGCTCGGGTTGCGGACGATCCATGCCAGCCGGGACAACCACCGCAAATGCAACGCATCATTCCGGAGAGCGAGGAGAAAGAAAATGTTGGTCTTGCCCATGTCGGGAGAACCAAAAACGACTCCCTTTGGAGACCTGCCCAGGGCAATGAACTGTTGTGGGAACTTATCCGCCGCGCGCCGTCGAGCGTGGAGAAACGCCACGCCTTCTGGAACTGCGGTCGGCACCAATCGCTCGCGTGCAGCGACAGCTGCTTCGAGCCATGATTGATCCTCGACCAGCCCGAGACCGGTCACGTGCTCGGCCATCTCGTGGATGACCTCGGGCCGGTTTCCCGCCTTCAGGTTTGGGATGATCTGGTCAACGGTGAAAATCTCTTCCATGGGGGCGTCAATGACCTGGTCGGGTGCGGTTCCGAGCGTGGTTACCGATGCGGACGCAAGGGTGTCCAGGTACTCGTCGAGCAGGGCGCGCCGAAATCGCCACTGGCCGCCGATCTTCACACCTGGGATCTTGCCTTCGTGTGCGAGACGGACGAGGGTGCGTTCGGCCAGCTTTAGGTACTCTGCGGCTTCCTTCGCGGTCAAATACGATTCCATTATTCCCCCTCGTCCCGACCGAATGTGGTCGCAACTGGCTGAATACTCCTTTTTCAAAAAGTTGTCAAGCGGATACTATCCTCTTGCGCGGTTTCGCGCCGTGTGTTATCACGTACTACGCCCAGGCGTGCGGAAAGAGATGCATCGTGGGTTTCAGATTGAGATGGGAGGGTGCCCGGCCGATTTCGATCTGCCACCCCCGGTGAGTTTGGGTGCGGCAAAGGTCGTATTGGCTTGCGCGCCTTTCAGAGCCAGGGCGGCGTTGGGTTTGGCGCCGCCGAGAACATAGAGGAGGATACAAGCATGGAAGTTGAAGCCAAGGTCAAAGAGATTATTGTCCAGCAACTGGGAGTCGATGCCGATAAGGTGACCGCCGACGCGTCATTTGTGGATGATCTCGGTGCGGATTCGCTCGACGTGGTCGAGCTGGTGATGGCTTTTGAGGAAGAGTTCGGAGTCGAGATTCCGGATGAAGCGGCTGAGAAAATTGCGACCGTCAAGGACGCCAACGAGTTCCTGAAGCAGAGCCAGGCGAGCTGATGTCGCGCCGTGTGGTGGTCACCGGGGTCGGTCTGATCTCGCCCCTCGGGATCGGGACCAAGCCCACGTGGGACGGCCTGATGGCCGGCAGGAGCGGGGTTTCCACCATCACCCGATTCGACACCTCTGATTATTCTGTCCGCATCGCCGCCGAGGTGAATGGATTCGAGCCAACCGACTGGATCGAGCCCAAAGAGGCCAAGAAGTTCGACCTCTTCGTGCACTATGCGCTGGCGGCGACGACCATGGCGCTGGAAGACTCGGGCCTCGAGATCACCGACGAGAACGCGAACAGGGTCGGCGTCGTCATCGGCTCCGGCATCGGCGGGTTCCCGATGATCGAGCGCAACTATGGTGCGCTGCGCGATCGAGGCCCGCGAAGGGTCTCGCCGTTCTTCATTCCCGGTGCGATCATCAACATGTGCTCGGGTCTGGTGAGCATTCGCACCGGCGCCAAGGGGCCCAACGTGGCGACGTGCTCGGCGTGCTCCACCTCGGCCCACGCCATCGGCGACGCGTTTCTTTACATCCGTCAAGGCTATGCGGACGCGATCATCGCCGGTGGTTCCGAGGCGGTGATTACTCCGACGCCGTTGGCGGGGTTTTCCTCGATGCGGGCCCTGTCGACCCGCAACGACGAGCCCGAGCGGGCGTCTCGGCCGTGGGACCGGGATCGCGACGGTTTCGTCATGGGCGAGGGGTCAGGAATCGTGATCCTCGAAGAGCTCGAGCACGCGAGGAGGCGGGGGGCGCCGATTCTGGGTGAAGTCCTCGGACTCGGGATGAGCTCGGATGCCTTTCACATTTCGGCCCCCTCCGAGGACGGCGACGGTGCCATCCGCGCTATGCGCGGTGCCCTCGACGACGCATCCCTCAACCCGGAGGATGTGGATTACATCAATGCCCATGGCACCTCGACACCGGCCGGGGACATTGTCGAGACGATGGCCATTAAGTCGGTCTTTGCTGACCACGCCCACGAACTGATGGTGTCCTCCACGAAGTCGATGACCGGTCATTTGCTCGGCGCCGCGGGAGGTTTCGAGTTTGGCATCTCCGTACTGTCAATGGTCCACGGGGTGGTGCCTCCGACGATCAATCTCGACAACCCGGATCCTGAGAACGATTTGGATTATGTTCCGCACACCGCCCGCGAAGCCGACGTCAAGGTGGCGCTGACCAATTCCTTCGGGTTCGGCGGCACGAACGCCTGTCTGGTTGTCGGCAAGATCGACTGAAGATGTCCCTCACAGCGGCCGCAGTAGAAAAAACATGTCATCAATGACACAGGCATGGGTCAGGGGATTCACCCGTTTCGCAAACCGGGTGGACCTATACAACTTCGGGCGTTGGCTGGTCCTCGCCCTGCTCGTGGGGGTGGTCGCCGGTCTCGGCGGCGCCTTCCTCACCTGGGGAGTGGACTGGATCAGCTCGGTCGTCCTCCACGATGCCGTGGGTTTCCAGATTCCCGGCCACGGTGAGGGGGGTGACGCCGGCTGGGGCCTCCCGGATCGCCCGTGGTTCCTGCTGCTGATCCTGCCATTGGTCGGCCTGGCGGTGGGCTGGATCGTTCAGACCTTTGCGCCCGAGGCCGAGGGGCACGGGACCGACGCGGTCATCAACGCCTATCATCGAGATCGGGCGGAGCTCCGCAAACGGGTGGTGCCGGTCAAGCTCATCACTTCGATGTTGACCATCGGATCGGGCGGTTCGGCCGGTCGCGAGGGTCCGGTGGCGCAGGTAGGGGCCGGATTCGGATCCTACCTCGCCGATTTGCTGCGGCTCGGGTACCACGACCGCAGGGTCCTCGTGATCTCTGGAATGGCGGCCGGCATCGGCGGCATGTTTAGGGCGCCGCTGGGCGCCGCCCTCTTTGCGGTCGAGGTCCTGTACTCGGACCCGGACTTCGAGTCCGAGGCCCTCATCCCGGCCATCATCTCGTCGATCGTCTCCTACATCGTGGTGGCCTCCCTGACCGGCTGGAACTCCATCTTCCACACCGCAGATATCCACTTTGCCCGACCGCACGAGCTCGTTGCCTACCTCGTGCTGGGGATGGTGGTGGCGGTTGTCGGCGTCATCTATGTCAAGGTCTTTTACGGGATGCGCGACAACGTCTTTGCCCGCATGCCGATTCCCAACTGGACTAAACCGGCGGTCGGTGGGCTCCTCCTCGCGATCCTCGCACTGGCAGTGCCGCAGGTCTTGGGCGGGGGCTACGGTTGGCTTCAGCTCACCCTCGACAACCAACTGCCGCTCAAGATCCTGGTGCTTCTCCTGCCGGCCAAGATTCTCGCCACCTCGTTCACCATCTCGTCCGGAGGGTCGGGAGGTGTCTTCGCCCCGTCGCTGGTGATTGGAGGCGTCACGGGAGCCATCTTTGCGGATCTCGTCGGGCGGGTCGCGCCGCAGCTCGCGCCGCCGACCGCCGCCTGCGTGCTGGTCGGCATGGGTGGCTTCTTCGCCGGCGTCGCCAAGGTGCCCATCGCATCCCTCATCATGGTGGCCGAGATGAGCGGTTCGTACGGCCTGCTGGTGCCGATGATGCTGGTCTCTTCGGTGGCCTATCTACTGACGCGCGGGGTCTCGATTTACGAGGCCCAGGTTCCGGCGCGGGTTGACTCGCCCGCCCACATTGGCGAGTTTCAGATCGACGTTCTCGAGCGACTCACGGTGGGTCAGGTGATGGAACCGGATCAGAAGGTGGTCTCGGTGAACCCGGGCGCGTCGTTTGAAGCCGTGCTCGAAATCGTGGGCGAAGTCGATCAGGAGGCCTTCCCGGTCATCGATGAGCACGGAATCATCGAGGGGATGTTCAGCATCAATGACGTCCGTCGTGTGATGGCGACGCCAGAGGTGTGGCCGCTGCTTGTGGCGTCCGACCTCGGCGTCACCGCCCACGGTATGGCCTACCTCGAACCCGACGACGATCTCCACGCCGCGTTGCAGCGTTTCACCGTGTTCAAACGCGAGATCCTGCCCGTGGTCGACGGGCGGCCGCCGGCCCCCGTCATTGGCGTTCTCAGGCACCACCAGGTGATGGAGGCGTACGACCGCGAGATCCACCGCCTCCGCGAAGAACACGCCGATTAAAGGCAGTACGGCTATACGGCCGGACGGCAGGACGGCGCTTGGACTTGACAATGCCGACGCGGAGCCCGACTGTGTTCGCCGTAAAGCCGTAAAGCCGTAAAGCCGTAAAGCCCCTGCGGGCGGGTCTGCTACACTGTCCCCGATGAATGGGTATTCATTTTGTAGAAGACACAGCGAAGGAGGGAAGCCGTGAACTGTATCGTATGCGTGGCCAGCGTTCCGGATACGGCGTCTGTCATCAAGGTCGGAGCTGACGGCAAGAGCATTGACGAGGCGGGTATCAAGTGGATCCTCTCACCGTTCGACGAGTACGCGCTTGAGGCAGCGCTGCAGCTCACCGAGGCCAAGGGCGGAGAGGTCACCGTCGTGACCTATGGCCCGGCGCGCGCGGAAGCGGCGCTGCGTGACTGCCTGGCGCGGGGCGCCCATCAGGCGATACACATCGTCGGTGGAGATGCGACTCTCGGTGACAGTTTCACGATTGCCAAGGTGCTGGCCGCAGTCTTGAAGGACCGGGAGTACGACCTCGTGCTCTGTGGCATTCAGGGCGTGGGCACCGATAACAGCCAGGTCGGGCAGATGCTCGCCGTGCTCCTCGATCTGCCGAGCATCGCCATTGTCACCAAGCTCGAAGTCGGTGACGGCTCGCTGACCGCCGAACGAGAGGTGGAAGGCGCCAAGGAGGTCGTGGAAAGCCCGATGCCGGCACTGATCACCTGCCAGAAGGGGCTCAACGAGCCCCGTTACGCAGCCCTCAAGGGCATTATGGCGGCAAAGAAGAAACCGGTGGAGGAGATCGACGTTGCGAGCCTCGGCATCGAGGAGGGGGCCGACCCCTTTTATCGAGTCGAGAGTCTCACTCTGCCGCCGGAGAAGGCGGCCGGAACCATCATCCAGGGCGAGGACGACCCGTCAGCGGCGGCGGCCGAGCTCGTAAAACTGCTTCGCGAAGAAGCAAAGGCGATATAGGGAGGCGATGATGGCTGGCATTTTAGTATTCGTAGAGCAGCGTAATACCGAGGTTCGCAAGGCCTCTCTGCAGGCGCTGTCGGAAGCCAAGCGGCAGGCGGCGGCGGCCGGGTGGTCGGTGAGCGCGGTATTGCCTGGATCGGGCGTGGGCGATGCGGCGGCCGGGCTCGGCGCCTGGGGCGCGGACAAGGTCTTTGTCGCCGATGATCCCAACCTCCTGCGGTACTCGGCGGAAGGTTATGCCGAGGCAGTGGCCAAGGCTGTGGAATCGGCGCAACCGTCGGCTATTTTGTTTGCCGGCACCGCAATGGGCCGTGATCTGGCGCCGCGGGTGGCCGCGGGTCTCGGAGTAGGCGCTATCCCGGATGCGGTGGCACTCACTTTGAACGGCGGCAGCTTTAGCGTACGCCGCCCGGTGTACTCGAGCAAGGCATTCGCAGAAGCGGACACCGCGGGCAAGACACCGCAGGTGATCAGCCTGCGGCCCAATGTATTCGCTGCCGAGGAGACCGGAGGCAGTGCCGAGGTGGTCGCCATCGATGGTCTCGCACTGTCCATCCGCGCGGTGGTCGAGGCGCTGGTGGTGGTGGCAGGCGAGGAGCTCGATGTGGCCGAGGCCGACATCATCGTCTCCGGCGGCCGTGGCATCAAAGGCCCCGAAAACTTCGCCCTCATCAGAGAGCTCGCCGATGCTCTTGACGGCGCCGTCGGGGCGTCGCGCGCGGCGGTCGACGCGGGTTGGATCGACCACTCGCATCAGGTCGGCCAAACCGGCAAGGTGGTGAGCCCCTCGCTGTACATCGCATGCGGTATCTCGGGCGCTATCCAGCACATCGCGGGCATGAGCTCGTCAAAGGTCATCGTCGCCATCAACAAGGATCCCGATGCACCGATCTTCAAGATAGCCGACTACGGCGTGGTTGGTGATCTCTTCGACGTCATCCCACCGATGGTGGAGGCCATCAAGGTGTTGTAGGCCGAATCAACCAGTAACTCACAACGGCGGGCCTTCTAGTCCGCCGTTTTTTCCCGTCTCCGTGCCCGTTTCCGTCTCCGTCTCCGTGCCCGCGTCTGAGCTTGTGTCCCGGGGAAGCGCTGCCGCGAGAGGATGCAAGGCACGCCGATGCGCGATCCGTTTTCAAAGCGCTCCCCGTGAGGTGCCAGGCACGCCAACATGACGTTGAGGACAACGTCATGTCGGGATGCCAGGCACCTCCAATGAACGCGCCATCGCGACGAGGCCCTCCGCAACAGCGCCACGCCGACTTATGGGCTCCGAGGGAGCTTCCGGAGCGCTTGTAGCGCAGGCGTCCCGCCTGCATGTGCGGCCGGGACGGCCGCACCACAAGACATCCCGGGTTCGTTTGTCCTTTATGGTGGCGGGCGTTCCGTGTGCGAGGGTGTGTGGCTGGCGATTCCGGGTCAGTTCACGATGTCGTTCTTGTGGCCGCGGTTGTTCGACAGCACCATCTGCTCCTCCGCTGCGATCTCCTCCTCCTCGTCCTCCCAGGCCTCGAGCATCTGCTGGCTGCGGACACGGCGTTGGCGAATGGCCACCAGGGCGAGGATCGTGATCGCCATCCACAGCGCGCCGGTGCTCGTGAGGAACGGAAACCACGTGGACCAGAAGACGTTCTTCTCGAAAAAGATCTGCTCCGCGTGTGCCAGAGGCTCTCCGGTGGCGCGGAGAAAGGCCTCGTCGAAGCTCAGATCTCGGGCGAGGCCGCCCAGCACCATTGCCGGCGCGGTGGGGCCGTAGCGACGCTGGATAAAGCGGACAAAAGCTGAGGAAAGGGCATAGGCTCGCATGATCTGCGGGCCGCTGCCCTCAAAGGAGGCATCGAGGTCCCGGACGCCGTGCGGCCTCGCGCCGAGCACGGCCATGGCGAAGCGGGCCCGGTCCTCGATGCCCCACTCCCGGGCCGCAACCGTTGCCACCCCCTCGTTGAACCAACGGGGCACGGGGCGTCCCTGCGCCGCTTGCGCCACCAGGACGTGGGCCACCTCGTGGTGAACCAGGGTGCGCAGGTTGCGATCCGGGTATGAGTGAACTCGTGCCGGAAACAGGACGATCACCGCCTCAGATCCCCTGGCGAAACCGCTGACCCACGTCGGCACCTCGTGCGCCAGTGGAGAGTTCTCCGCCGAGAGTACAACGCGGATCGGTCTCGTGAACCCGGTGACGCCGGTGATATGGAGACCCGCCGAGAAGTCGCCCTCACCGATGGAGCGGACCTCCTCGGCCACCGCCGTCAGCTCAGCGGGGGCCTCGACCACAAGCTGCGGTGACGGTGCCGCCCACAGATGAGGACTGACCGTCAACAGCCATGAGCAGAGAAGAACGCAGCGGCGAATCACGACATCTCCGAGGCCATGCCATCCACGGTAGCACCCGGGGCACTCGATATTCCGAATCTCGGTGGTCAACGCCGATAGCGATAGCGATCCCGATAGCGACTGCGATCAGCCCCAAGCCCCAAGCCCCAAGCCTCAAGCCCCAAGCCCCGGTGGGAAGCACACGTCGTTTTCAGAAAATCACCTCCCAATGCCGCCGTCGTGGTATATTCCCGGCTCGTGTGGCGTGCCATGGAGGCACCGTGGACCTGCAGTCTCTCATCCTTTCACTCCAGCACTACTGGGCCGATTGCGGCTGCATTATCCAGCAGCCTTACGACCTCGAGGTCGGCGCCGGCACCATGCACCCGGAGTCGTTCTTGCGCGCGCTGGGCCCCGAGCCCTATCGGGTCGCCTTCGTGCAGCCGTCGCGCCGGCCCGCCGATGCCCGCTATGGTGAGAATCCCTTCCGGCTCGGTCGCCACCTCCAGCTCCAGGTCATCCTCAAACCCTCGCCGGACGACGTTCAGGAACTCTACCTGAGGTCCCTCGGCGCGATCGGCATCGATCCCGCCGTCCACGACATCCGCTTTGAGGAGGACAACTGGGAGTCACCGACCCTCGGCGCGTGGGGTGTCGGTTGGCAGGTGTTGCTCGACGGCATGGAAATCACCCAGTTCACATACTTCCAACAGGCGGGGGGGATCGACCTCGCGCCGATCTCGGCCGAGCTGACCTACGGTCTCGAACGCATTGCGATGTTTTTGCAGCGCAAGGACTCGATCTATGACATCGAGTGGGGAGGCGGCGTCTCGTACGGCGAGGTGCGTCTTTCGGAGGAACGCGAAGCCTCGGTCTACGGCTTCGAGGTTGCGGATGTCGAGATGTTGCGCCGCCACTTCGAGGACTGGGAGTCAGAGGCCAAGCGGTGCCTCGATCACAACCCACCATTGGTCATTCCGGGTCTCGAGGCGACTCTCAAGACCTCCCATCTCTTCAACTTGCTGGACGCCCGCGGCGCCATCTCGGTGACCGAGCGGGTTGGGCTGATCGCACGAGTCCGCCGAAACGCAGTTGCGGCCGCGAAGGCCTACCTCGAGCAGCGCGAGAGTCTCGGCTTCCCGCTCGGTGGCGGGGAGGCGGTCTGATGGCGACCTTTCTGCTCGAGATCCGCACCGAGGAGATCCCGGCTGCGGCGCTGCCCGGGGCGCGCCGGCAGATCGCCGAGCTCTTCGGCGCCCGGCTCGCTGAAGCCGGGTTCCCCGATCTCCCAATCAAGGCCCTCTCAACCTCGCGCCGGCTGGCGGTCGTCATCGACGACCTGCCCGTACGCCAGCCCGACCGCGCCGAGGATCTGACCGGGCCGCCGGTCAGCGCCGCATTTGCTGCCGACGGGGCGCCGACCCCGGCGGGCGAGGGCTTTGCGCGCAAGGTCGGACTGCCGCTCGCCGAGGTGGGACGGGTGGAGACCCCCAAGGGTGAGTACTTGGCGGCGACCGTGGTCCACGAGGGCCGCGCCACGTCGGAGATCCTCGCGGAAATGATTCCCGCCGTGGCCGGCGCTCTGCGTTTTCCAAAAATGATGCGTTGGGGCGACGGGAGCCACCAGTTCGTGCGTCCCGTACACGGGGTCGTCGCGCTGCTCGACGACGACCTCGTGCCGTTCGAGATCTTCGGCATCACGTCCGGACGCTCCACCGTCGGTCATCGGGTGCACGCGCCCGAGAGCTTTGAGCTTCAGACTGGCCGCGGGTACAAAGCGGCGATGGCGGAGCGCAGCGTCATCGTGGACCCGGCCGACCGCCGAACGCGGCTCGAGACGCTGGCTGAAGAACTCGCCGAGGACGCCGGCGCAAGGGTCCACCCGGATCCCGGGTTGATGGCCGAGCACGTGGAGCTCGTGGAGTGGCCCGGGCTCGTTGCCGGCGTCTTCGAGGCTCGTTACCTCGATCTGCCGCCCGAGGTGGTTGTGACGACCCTCCGCCACCATCAGAAATGCCTGGTACTCGAGGATGCGGGCGGCGGTCTCAAGCCGGGATTTATTGCCGTCATCGACCGTAGCGACGACCCAGAAGGTCTGGTTCGACAAGGCAACGAGTGGGTGATCAGCGCGCGGTTGGCGGACGCCGGGTTCTTTTTCGCCGAGGACCGCCGAACCCCCCTGGCTGAGATTGTGCCGGGTTTGGAGCGCCTGGAGTTCCACCGCATCCTGGGCTCGCTCGAGGCCAAGGCGGCGAGGGTCGGCGAGCTGGCGGCGATCCTGGCCGACGGTGCGGCAGACCCGGACGATCTGCGGTCGGCGGCGCGTCTGGCCAAGGCCGATCTTCTGACCCACATGGTGGGTGAGTTTCCCGAGCTCCAGGGTGTCATGGGAGGCCACTACCTCCGCCTCGAAGACGCCGACGAAGCCCTGTGGACCGCTGTCCGTGACCACTACCGACCGGTCGGTTTCGATGGGCCGGTTCCCGATTCGGCCATGGGCCGGCTGCTCGGGGTGGCCGACCGTCTAGACACGGTGGCGGGGCTGTTTGCGGTCGGCGAACGGCCATCGGGCTCCAAGGACCCGTTCGGCCTGCGCCGCGCCGCCCAGGGTGCGGTGAAAATCGTGGCCGAGTCCGGCTGGGATCTCGACCTCGTGCACGCCGTCGATGCGGCGGCGGCCGCAGTGGCGGAGCACTCAGAGGGCAATCATGAAGAGTTGGATGCGGCGGTGACGGCCTTCATCGCCGACCGCGTGCGACGCTGGCTGACCGACGTTGTCGGCGTGTCGGGTGACACCGCCGACGCCGTGATGGCGGCCGGATGGTCCGATCTGCCGAGTGCGGTGGCCCGCGCCGAGGCGCTCGAGACAGTGCGCTCGTCGCCCAGCTTCCGCAGCCTCGCGCTGGCCTTCAAGAGGGTGCGCAACATCACCGACCGCCAGCCCGATGCCGAGGTCGACTCCGAAATCTTTGAGCAATTAGAAGAGCGGGAGCTTTACGAGGCGACCCGGGAATTCGGGCGCTCGCTCGATGATCTCCTGCCCGATCGGCGGGTGGAGGAGGCCTTCACCGCGATGGAACCGCTGGCGGATATTCTCGAGCGTTTCTTTGTCGAGGTGCTCGTGATGTGTGACGACGAGCGCCTCCGCGACAACCGGATCGCGCTCTTGAAGGAACTTGGACGATTATTCATGAATCTTGCAGATCTCTCGAAGCTGCAGGTCGAAGGAGGCGAACATTGAACGACGCGAAGTACGTGTACTCGTTCGGCGGGGGAACCGCTGACGGAAAATCAGAAATGAAAAACCTGCTCGGCGGCAAGGGCGCCAACCTGGCCGAGATGGCCAGCCTTGGCATACCCGTACCACCCGGTTTCACACTCACCACCGAGGTCTGTACCTATTTCTACGACAACGATCGGACCTACCCTGCCATGCTCGAGGCCGAGGCCGACGCGGCGATGGCCAAGGTCGAGGAGATCATGGGTACCAAGTTCGGCGATCCCACCGACCCGCTGTTGGTGTCGGTCCGCTCCGGCGCGCGTTCCTCGATGCCGGGGATGATGGAAACGGTCCTCAACTGCGGTCTGTGCTCGGCCACGATCCCGGGCCTCATCGCCAAAACGGGCAACCCGCGTTTCGTCTACGACGCATACCGCCGCCTCATCATGATGTACTCCGACGTGGTGATGGAAAAGGCGGCCGGCATCGAGCCCGAGGAGGGTCAGGGAATCCGCCAGCAGCTTGATCGCATGCTCGAAGAGGTCAAGGAAGCGGGCGGTTATGAGTCGGACGCCGACATCTCGGCCGAGGATCTCGAGAAGCTCGCCGAGGGCTTCAAGGCCAAGGTGAAAGAGGTCCTGGGCAAGGACTTCCCGGACGACCCCCGCGAGCAGCTATGGGGCGGCATCGGCGCCGTCTTCTCGTCGTGGAACGGCAAGCGTGCCGTCTCCTACCGCCGCATCGAGGGCATCCCCGATGATTGGGGTACTGCGATCAACGTCCAGGCGATGGTCTTCGGCAACATGGGTAGTGACTCGGCGACCGGTGTCGCCTTCACCCGCAACCCTGCGACCGGCGACAACAAGTTCTACGGTGAGTGGTTGGCCAACGCGCAGGGCGAGGACGTCGTCGCGGGCATCCGCACCCCCAACCCGCTCAACGAGGACACCAAGAACGAGCAGAACGAGCACCTGCCGTCGCTCCAGGTGGCCATGCCGGAGATCTACGAACAGCTCTTCGCCATCCGCAACCAGCTCGAAGACCACTACACCGATATGCAGGATATCGAGTTCACGATCCAGGACGGCCGGCTTTGGATGCTGCAGACTCGGGTCGGCAAGCGCACCGGCACGGCGGCCCTCAACATGGCGATGGACATGCTGTCTGATGCCATGATCGACAAGCCTACGGCGGTTCTCAGGGTAAAGCCGGAACAGCTCGACGAGCTCCTCCACCCCATCGTCGACCCAGCGGCCGAGGCCAGTGCGGACCTCATCGCCAAGGGCCTGCCGGCGGGTCCCGGCGGCGCCGTCGGCCAGATTGTGTTCTCGGCCGGCGACGCGGTGAAGTGGGCCAGGGAGGGTAAAACCGTGCTCCTGGTTCGCGAGGAGACCAACCCCGAGGACGTCGAGGGCATGCGCGCCGCGATCGGCATCCTCACCGGACGCGGCGGCATGACCTCGCATGCGGCCTTGGTCGCCCGCGGTTGGGGCAAGTGCTGCATCGTCGGCGCCGGTGCCCTCGACATCGACGTCATCGGTAAGAAGATCGAGGTCGACGGCAAGGTATTCTCCGAAGGTGACGTGCTCACCCTCAACGGGACGAGCGGTCTGGTCTTTTCGGGAGAGCTGGGAATGATCGACGCCACCGAAAACCCCCGGTTCGTCGATTTCATGAAGCTCGCCGACGAGATCCGGGTCATGAACGTGCGCACCAACGCCGAGACTCCGGAGGACGCCCGCACCGCGATTGACTTCGGCGCCGAGGGTATTGGCCTGTTTCGCACCGAGCACATGTTCTACGGCACCGGCTCCGAGGAGCCGTTGTTTCTGCTGCGCAAGATGATCATGTCGGGTTCCGAATCGGAGCGTCGAGCCGCCCTCGACGAGCTCTACCCCTTCGTCAAACGCGACATGAAGGCCACCCTCGAGGTCATGGGCGAGCGCCCGGTGACCATTCGCCTGCTCGACCCGCCGCTGCACGAGTTCGTGCCGCAGTCGGCTGACGAGAGGGCCAAGCTCGGTTCCGCCCTCGGCATCGACACCGCCGAGCTCGACCGGCGTGCCGATGAGCTGCACGAGATGAACCCGATGATGGGTCACCGCGGCGTCCGCCTCGGCGTCACTTTTCCGGAGATCACCGAGATGCAGATCCGCGCCATCCTCGAGGCGGCGATCGAGCTGCGGCAGGATGGCAAGATGTGCTTCCCGGAGATCATGGTTCCGGTCACCGGCATGAAGGCCGAGCTCGAGGACCAGTTAGCGATCGCCAAAAAGGTCCACGCCGAGGTGTGCTCCAAGTACGGCGTCGACTCTGTAGAGCACCTCTACGGCACCATGATCGAAATCCCGCGTGCCTGTCTGACCGCCGGCGAGATTGCCGAGACGGTCGAGTTCTTCAGCTTCGGCACCAACGACCTGACGCAGATGACCTTCGGTTTCTCGCGCGACGACATCGGCGGCTTCCT
>RCNC010000971.1_pt1 | contig 19041 bp, 19 predicted proteins | sample 2041301 | NCBI WGS metagenome assembly RCNC01 (sample SAMN09708231, study PRJNA481090) | Marine sediment metagenome, whole genome shotgun sequencing project. | biome: marine sediment; feature: ocean; material: sediment; isolation source: Sewage treatment plant 13A marine sediment (STP13A) ...
AGCTTGTCGAAACTGGCATCAACGCCGGTGTTTGCCGGGGGCAATTCTGTCTCCATCAGGTCAGGTCCGCTCCGAACCTTCGCCGGCCATCAGGGTGACCAGGCTGATGATCTCATCGCGTAAAAACCGATACTGGGCAGCGCGGTCAGCGTCAGCCGGTAGGGACCAATTCAAAGCAGACGTATGGAAAGGCACTTTTTGGACATAGTCAGGCACTCTGCCGTTGACGCTGACCAGTACGGTGTAATCAGAGAAATCACGTTCCAGTGCTTCCAGTGATTCTGTTGCGAGGTCTTCATCCGGCAGGCCTGTTTCCACGAGAAAGCCACGCAGGTCTTCCGCCAGCGCATCTGAACCGCCTGGTGTAGCGACCGAGAACTCCGCGGTTTCCGGAAAATTCTTGCGACCGATAGCTGCTGCCAGCTGGCCGGTTCCGGAGCCGGTCTGGTCAAGGAACAGGACGCGATAGACTTTCGGTAGCTTGGCAACGCCACGAACCGCAAACACCGTCTGGTCACAGATGTTCTTGGCCTGGTCAGCGACCCGCTTGAACATGTTGAAGACGACAAAAATCACCATCATCGTGGCGCCGTCCAGTCGGTCTTCGGCCGCGAACAGCTCCTCGTAGAACGTATCCATGCGGCCCTCCATCCTTTTAGCAGCCTGCATCAGCGCGATGGCTCTTTCGGCATTACCTTCACGGAAGGCTTTGCGTGCCTCAGACATGATTTCAATCGCGTCATCAGCCAAAAGATCAATTCTTGAGGAGAACCTCTCAGGTAGCGGTTCCTCCAGTTGTAACGCCTCGCGGGAAATTGTCACCGCGTAATCACCCATCCGCTCGAGCACCACATTGACCCGGATGGTGGAGGCCATTTCCCGCAAGGCACCTGCACCGGGCAGGTACCGTGCAATAAAGGTATGGCACAAGCGATCACATTGGCGGGAAGCCCGGTTGATGGGAAGGTCACCCAGGATAATGTCATAGGCCTGGTCGGCATCTCTCAGCAGGAGGATTTTCTTGGCCCGTCGCAATGCATCCTCTACGTCGTCGCCAAGTTTCCATAACCAGTCACGGATGTAGTTCAGGTCCGTTTCCATGCGTTCTTCAAGATGACTCATATCTATTTCCCGCTGTGATCAGTGTTAATAATGAAATCAGCCGCAATCAACCTCAACCGCCGGCGCATAGCCTTTGTTCAGGATAATGCACTGGCCATCATTGCTCATTATCCACTTCATGTAGTCGCCGATAAACCCGGTTGGCTGGCCATTTGTATACATGAACAGTGGACGGGCGATCGGGTAACTGCCGTCAAGTGCGGAGGCTACCGACGGATTGGTGCAGTCACCGCCGGTTGTTTGCGCGATGCAGCCGAGTTTGACGTGCTCTGTAGCATAGGCCAGGCCGCTGTAACCAATTGCGCAGGGTGTGTTTTCAACCAGGTCAACCACGTCTTTGGAGCCGTGCATATCACGGGTGCCGAGTTTGAAGTCGCCATCACCCAGCACGGCTTCACGGAAATAGGCATAGGTGCCTGAATTGTTCTGCCTGCTGACCACGACGATTTCCTGGTCCTTGCAACCCGGAACTTCAACGCCGAGATCAGTCCAGCTCAGGTAGCTGCCGCCGTCGCCATAGATTTCAGACAGTTGCTCAATGCTGATTTCGTCCATCGGGTTGTCCGCGTGCAGGTAAACAGCAAGAGCGTCAAAACCGACCACGTGTTTGACGGGATCCTGACCATTGTCCTTGGCCTGCTTGATTTCCTTGTCCTTGATTGATCGGCTGGCATTGGCGATATCCACCGTGCCATTGATCAGCGCCGCGATTCCGGTGCCGGAACCACCGCCACTGACGGCCACCACAACGGCCGGATTCACCGTTTGATATTCTTCGGCCCAGGCCTGGGCCACGTTGACAAGCGTATCGGAGCCTTTATTCTGAATGACCTGGCGCCGTTCACCGCCACCACAAGCCGAAAGCATGGCAGTGGTAGCGACCATGAATAAAACGATAAAGTTGTTACGTAAATGCATTTGACTCTCCCGATGGATGGACCTGAATTTGTCTAAGCTACCGCCCGAATATGACAACCAGATGACAGGGCCTGCGAGACACGGCTAATCGCCGAAATAACCCACTCCTGGTAGTTAAATACAAAAGGCAAAAGCGGACATTGACGGGCGTCAAGGGTCAGCGTTGGGTTTGAGCAATCCTGCGGGCGAGAGTGAACACGCCTTTCAGAATTTCCATCACTTCCATTTCGCGGGCATAGGTCTTCAGGCGGTTCGGTTCATCGGCAGTCAGGCGGTCGAGACCGTGCGCTGCGATGTCCCTGGATAGCTGACCTACATCCTTCTTACGCTGCCGGGCTTCTTTCGCCAGGCTGGCATCCTGTGAGGCGACTGCTTTCAACGCATCGTCCAGGGTGGCCAGCACCTCCCGATGATAATTGGAGAGGATCTCGGCAGTTTGTGGTGAAACATTGACATCTTCATCAATTCTTTTGCTGGCTGAGGTAACCATGCTGGTCGCTATCCGGTCACCGATGTGTTCCAGGTCATTCGCAATCTCGGCCAGTTGCATCAGCTCTTTGGATTGGCGTTTTGAAAGTTTCGCCAGGCTGACCTGGCCCAGGAACTCGATGATGGCCAAATGCCGGGCATCGACAACCTTATCCATCTCTGCAATAGCTTCAAGTTCAGCACGTGTCCCGGTGATGGCTGCCGGCATGATGTTCCTGACCATCTTACGCACCCGCTTACCGAGCCGTTTGACTTCCTGGCGCGTTGCTTGCAGCGCAATGGAGGGTGTGGATAAAAGATCATCATCCAGGTACTTGGGCAGCATGGCCTGGTCCAGCCGTATCGGCCGGTCGGGAATCATCCACTCCGCCAGCCGGGCGATCTGGGTGGTGAAGCCGATGAACAGAAAGGCGTTGATGACATTAAAAAACGTATGGACATTGGCAATCTGGCGCGGTGTTTCAGCGGCCAGTTGAGCTGTGCCGGTCAGGCCGCTGGAGCTCGGAGAAATCCAGTAGGCAAACTCGGCAAGCTGGGGGATAAAAGCAATCCAGATCAGGACTCCGGAGACATTAAACAGGGTATGGACTACCGCGGCACGAACCGCCTCCCTCGGCTTACCGATGCTGGCGAGGCCGGCCGTTACGCAGGTGCCGATGTTGGCGCCCAGTGCGATGGCAATGGCTGATTCCAGCCCTATCAGGCCCTGCGATGCCATCACGATGAGAATACCGGTGGTTGCGGACGAGGACTGGACTACGGCGGTAAACAGGGCACCGACAGCAGCGCCCAACAGTGGGTTCTGCATCGAAATCATGAATTGAACAAACGGCTCGTACGTGCGCAGCGGATTCAACGAGGTGCTCATTATGCTCATGCCGTAGAACACCAGGCCGAGACCCAGGATGATCATGCCGGTCTGCCGCCAGTTTTCTTTCTTGGCTGTGGCCGAGAGTAAAAAGCCGCCCGCAACCAGGGGAAGAGCGATCTTGGTGACTTTGAAGGCAAGAATCTGGGCCGTAATGGTGGTGCCAATGTTGGCGCCAATGATCACGGCTACGCTTTGTGACATGGACATCAGGCCGGCTGAAATAAAGCCGACCAGGATCACGGTTGTCACTGATGAAGACTGGATGATCGCTGTAACAAAAGCGCCCATGCCAACCCCTACAAAACGATTTCTGGTTAGTTTCCCCAGGATGTCCTTCATGTAATCTCCGGCCGCTGATTTAAGCGCCTGGGTCATTACGTCCATCCCAAAAAGGAAAAGGGCCAGACCACCAAACAGTCCAGCCCACAAACCAAAACTCGCAATAGGGTTATCCATTCACGTCCCCTTCTGTTTTTGTTTTATTTTTTATGCCCAGTATTTCTTTTAGTTTTCGCCGGTCTTTTTTCAGCCGTTTTTCTTTTTTCTTCAGCGCTTTCTTGTCCGGCATGTTGGGGTCCAGAGATTTGAGCAGCACGATCGGGATCACTGATTTTTCAGCTACCCGCTCAGCTACCGCACCCAGCCGTTTATGTGAATGGCTGGTCATGCCGCAGCAGCCCATGGCAATCAGGCTGGCCTTCAGGAGGCCGGACACTTCTACAATACGGCTGGGAGGCAAACCGGGTACAAACTGCACAGCCACGTTGGAGAGTATGGCTAGCTCAGGGTGCTCACTTCGCACCCGGGTAAGAAATTCTTCCATCATGGATTCTGCGACATCCTGCATGGGCTCCATGAAATTCGTTTTATCCGGGTGATAAAACCCCGGATTAGAGGCGAGATCGTGTACGACATGCAGCAGAACCAACGGGGCGCCGGTACAGCCAGCGAACGCGCAGGCCCACAGCAGGGCTGCTTTTGAGTCCTCCGAAAAATCGGTGGCTACCAGGATGGGCGAATCAACATTGACGTTGAGATAAGCATTGATGGTTTCGGACATAGCCGGTTCCTCGAATGACCCAGGTTACAAAACTATCACGACTAATGGGTAAAGGGCAGGGGCCGGAGAACCCGGCCCCTGCTTATTTATGAACCTGAACCAAACATGCCTTTGAGGGTAAAGAAAAACAGCGCGGCCAGGATGCCACCCACGGGAAGTGTTACAACCCAGGAAACAACGATGCCACCAATGACCCGTAGATCGATTGCACCAACGCCTCTCGCCAGGCCTACACCAATGACGGCGCCAACGGCGATATGCGTGGTTGATACCGGCAATCCGGTCCTTGATGCAAGCACCACCGTTGCCGCTGCTGCCAGCGTTGCACAAAAACCGCGACTGGGCGTCAACTGGGTAATCCGCGTGCCGATGGTCTGCATGACTTTATAGCCCATAGTGGCCAGACCGATAACGATACCGGTGCCACCAAGAATCAGGATCCACAACGGCAGGGCCGCTTTTTGTGCGACTTCGCCGCCGGACATGATGATGCTGGCAACGGCCGCCAGCGGTCCGATACCGTTGGCCACGTCGTTAGAGCCATGGGCAAACGCCATCGCGCAGGCGGTAAAAATCATCATCGGAACAAAGATCTTCTCCACGCTGGCGAAATGGTAGTCGCGGTCAGCATCCTTATCGACCTCAATTTTGCGCATCATCAGCCAGGCGATAAACGCAGTAAAAAGGCCGAAAATTACCGCGCCCATGAAGCTTTGTGAAACAGAGAGCTCCAGGTTCAGGTGCTTGAGTCCTTTGAACATCGTAACCAGCGAGATGATGAAGCCGACCAGGAATACGTAGGCCGGGCCCCATTTTTTGGCACTTTCAAACGGGTTTTCGGTATTCAGAATGACTTTTCGAATACTCATCATCAGAAGGTAGGCGATCAAGCCACCCAGTGCAGGGGAGACGATCCAGCTGGCGGCAATCTGTCCGATTTTGCCCCATTGAACCGCTTCCACGCCGATACCGGCGACGGCAAAACCCACCAGCGCACCGACGATGGAGTGAGTGGTAGAGACAGGCCAGCCGCGCCATGACGCGATCATCAGCCACACGGCCGCGGCCAACAAGGAGGCCAGCATGCCATACACCAGGATTTCCGGGCTATCCGCCAGGCCACTGGGATCGACGATCCCCTTGCGAATGGTAGAGGTAACGTTACCTCCGGCAATAAAGGCACCGGTAAATTCAAAAATGGCAGCAATAATGATGGCTTGCTTGACCGTGATGGCGCCAGAACCCACAGAGGTTCCCATCGCGTTGGCAACGTCGTTGGCGCCGATACCCCAGGTCATGTAAAAACCGAAGACAACAGCGAGGACCAGTAAGATGGTTCCGTATGTAGCAATAATTTCCATGTCGGTCCCCTCTACTTGGCTATCATGAGGCGAAGGTGATCGCCTACTTTTTCGGCATAATCGGCCAGGTCGCCGACCCATTCGATGATCTGGTACCACATCATCACGGATACCGGATCTAGCTCACTTTCGTGATCGAACAGCGCACGCGCCAGGGCAATGCCCAACTCGTCCGTTTCATCTTCGATCAGGTTAAGCTCTGTCAGCATTTCATCAACCCGGTCTACTTCGCGCCCGCGAAAACCGATGGCCAGCATTTCATCCAGTTCCTCGATGACTTTCGCGGCGTGATCAACGGTGTCAACACAACGGGCCGTGAGGACAATCAATGGTTCGCGCAGGAAATCCGGAATCGTCATTTTCCGTTCGATCAGAAGGCCGGCGATATCCTGTGCGACGTTGGCTATGGTGTCCTGCAGTTGCAGAACTTCCAGCAGGTCTCTGCGATCCACGGGCATGAACAGGCTCTTGGGCAAGTTGGCACGCAATTGGTGCTTTATGGTATCGGCCTCTGCTTCGCGTTCAAAAATCCGCTCTTTCAGTTCGATCACCCGGGCCTGGTCGCCTTCGGTCAGGGCCACAATCAAGGGCTGGACCTCGTGAGCGCACTCCACTACCGCGCGCATATGTTTTTGCAACGCCTTGAATGGTGATTGCCCGAACATTTTGGAAAATGTATTTCCACTGGACATTGATGTGTTCCTCCTCTACCGATGACTAAGAAAAATGCGTGGCTTTAGCATTCTGCCGTTCTTTTAAAGTGAAAATGTTGTTCCGGATCAATTATCGTAGATAAAGATGCAGAAAATTGCTTTTAATTAAACTGTTTTAATAGCAACGAAGAAATGGGCACGCCTTAAGTTTATGACCCTGGAACAAATACAAATTCTAATTATTCTCGCGGCAACCATTGGCTTTTTTCTATGGGGGCGCTGGCGGCACGACATTATTGCACTCGGCTGCCTGCTGGCCTGCGTGTTTGCCGGGTTGGTGCCTTCCGAACTGGCCTTCTCGGGTTTCGGTCATCCGGCGGTTGTCACCGTGGGCTGCGTGCTGATCCTGAGCTGGGGCCTGCAATCGACCGGAGCGGTTGATCTGCTGGTGCAGAAAACGCTGCCAACCACGGCCGGTCCGACCTTGACGATCGCTGCGATTACCGGCCTTGGTGCCGTGCTTTCTGCCTTTATGAACAACGTTGGGGCCCTGGCTTTGCTGATGCCGGTGGCCATCCAGGTCGCCCGGCGGCTGGAGTTGCCGCCTGGCAAGGTTCTGATGCCGTTGGCGTTTGGCACCATTCTCGGCGGCATGACGACGATGATCGGTACGCCGCCCAACCTGATTGTTTCGGCGTTTCGCGCAAAGAACGGCCTGGGCAGTTTTGGCATGTTCGACTACACGCCGGTTGGCCTGTCCGTGGCGGTAGCTGGCGTGCTTTTTGCTGCGCTGGCGGGTTGGCGGCTGGTTCCGGCGCGTGAACAAAAAGGCACGGAGGGTTTTGACACCGGCGCCTACCTGACCGAAGCACGCATCACCGAGAAATCAAAAGCAGCGGGCATGTCGGTTCGTGAGGCAGAAAATATTCTGGAAGAGGTGGATGCCCAGATCATTGGGATGATCCGCAACCAGTTTCGCGTATCCGCTCCGAACATGCGGCGCCTGCTGCGTGCCGGAGATGTCCTGGTTATCGAAGCGGAGCCTGAAGCATTGTCTGCGGCATTGTCTGCCCTTGGGCTGGTGCTCGAAGAACATGCCCGCGAAGAGGCGGAACCGGACAAAGAGAAGGAAAAAGAGGGGGATTCCGGCACTGGCGGCGAAGCTGAAGAGACCGTATTGCAGGAGCTTGCGGTTATGCCTAACTCCAGCCTGATCGGGCGCACCGCCCATAACGTTCGGTTGCGTACCCGCTACGGGCTGAATCTGTTGGCAATTTCCCGCACCGGCCAGCGCTCCGTTAAACGTTTACGCTCTACCATTATCAAGGCCGGGGATGTCTTGCTGGTGCAGGGTGAGCCGGGTTCGCTGTCAGGTTTTGCCTCTGGTTTTGGCTGCGTTCCACTCGCTGCGCGGGCTATTTCGATTCCGGACCGCAAAAAGACGATTTTGTCGGTTGCGGTCATGGTGTTTGCCATCGGCGGGGCAGCCTTTGGCCTGCTGCCAGCCGCCATCTCTTTCGCCACCGGTGTGCTGGCCCTGATGTTGCTTCGAATCGTGCCGTTGAGAAAACTCTACCAGGCAGTCGACTGGCCTGTGATCGTGCTATTGGGGGCGTTGATACCGGTCGCCGTTGCGATGGAGACAACCGGAGCCGCCGACTTACTGGCGCAGTCATTGCTGGACTATATCGCGCGGGGCAGCCCGGTGGTTGCGCTGGCTCTGATCCTGATCGTGACCATGACACTGTCGGACCTGATGAATAATGCGGCAACGGCCGCGGTGATGGCGCCGATTTCGATCAGTACAGCGGCCCAGTTGAACTCCAGCGCTGACACTTTCCTGATGGCCGTTGCGATCGGCGCGTCCTGTGCATTCCTGACACCGATCGGTCACCAGAACAACACCTTGATCCTGGGCCCCGGAGGATTCCGCTTCGGTGACTACTGGAAGCTGGGCCTGCCGATGGAAATCCTGGTGGTGGCGATCAGCATTCCGATGTTGCTGATTGTCTGGCCGCTGTAGTCATGCCCTTAATGGAATAAACTGTGTGTTCTCCCAATTGAACAAGTGGAAACCGCGATGAATTTCGAATACAGCGATAAGGTCAAGGGCCTGATTCAGCAGGTCCAGGCATTCATGCAGGAGCATGTTTTGCCCAATGAAGCCCTGTTCGAAGAGCAAATCAAGGCCAACCCATGGCAGACACCGGCGATTGTCAATGAACTCAAGGAAAAAGCCCGCGAGGCGGGGCTGTGGAACCTGTTCCTGCCGGTTGAGCATGGTGATTACGGTGCCGGCCTGACCAATCTGGAGTATGCACCGCTGGCCGAGGAAATGGGCTGTGTCACCTGGGCGCCGGAAGTGTTCAATTGCTCTGCGCCGGATACCGGCAACATGGAAGTGTTGGCCCAGTACGGCGATCAGCAGCAAAAAGCGCGTTGGCTTGAGCCCTTGCTGGCCGGTGAAATTCGTTCTGCCTTCGCCATGACCGAGCCTGAAGTGGCCTCCAGTGATGCGACTAATATCGAGACCTCGATGATTCGTGACGGTGACAACTACGTGATCAACGGGCTGAAGTTCTATGCATCCGGCGCTTGCCGCAAAGAATGCGAAATCCTGATCGTGATGGGTAAAACGGATCCCGAGAACAGCAACCGGCATATCCAGCAGTCCATGATCCTGGTGCCCATTAACACACCCGGCGTGACTGTATCCCGCCCGATGCAGGTTTTTGGCTACGATGATGCCCCGGACGGACATGGAGAAATTGTCTTCAAAGATGTGCGGGTACCTGTAGGCAACCTTTTGCTGGGCGAGGGCCGTGGTTTTGAAATCGCTCAGGGCCGCCTCGGCCCGGGCCGCATACATCATTGCATGCGACTGATTGGCGCTGCGCGGCGTGGTCTCGAACTGATGATGGAGCGCGCCAACACACGCGTCGCGTTCGGCCGCCCGCTGATCAAGCAGCAATCCGTTCGCGAGGATATCGCCAAATCGGTTTGCCAGTTGGAACAGGCCCGGTTGTTGACGCTGAAGGCGGCCGATAAAATGGATCGGGAAGGCAACAAGGGTGCGCAGGACCTGATCGCGATGATCAAGATCATCGCCCCCAACATGGCACTGGATGTGCTGGATCGTGCGATCCAGATCCATGGCGCGGTCGGCGTCAGCCAGGATACGCCGCTGGCGCACCTGTACGCCTATGCACGGACCTTGCGGCTGGCGGACGGCCCTGACCAGGTCCACATGATGCAGCTGGGACGTAACATGGCCAGGCAATTTGCCAGCCGTAGCTGACCGATGGACGCTGCAAAAATAGAACAGGCTGTAGACGGTCGCTTGCTGGAGTACCTGTCAGCCAACCTTGAAGGTTTCACAGGCCCGGCCCGGTTGCAGAAGTTTCCAGGTGGACAATCCAACCCAACCTTCAAGTTATGTGCCGCTTCAGGTAACTACGTGCTGCGGCGGCAACCACCCGGGAAGCTGCTGAAGTCAGCGCACGCGGTGGACCGGGAATTCCGCGTTATCAGCTCGCTCAGTGCAAGTCATGTGCCGGTGCCACGGGTCTACAGGCTGTGTGAATCTGCAGACGTCATCGGCTCGATGTTCTACATCATGGACTATTGCGAAGGTCGGATTTTTTGGGACGCCGCCTTACCGCAATTGGACAGTCATGCAGAACGAACGGCTATTTACAATGAAATGAACCGCGTACTGGCCGAACTTCACCAGGTCAAACCGGACACTGTCGGGCTATCGGACTACGGCAAACCGGGTAACTACTTCGAGCGCCAACTGGGCCGCTGGAGCGCGCAATACCAGGCCTCTGAAACCCGAGAGATCGCTGCGATGGAAGATCTGATCACCTGGCTGGAGTCAAACCAGCCTGCGGACGACGGCCGGATTGCGCTGGTACACGGTGATTACCGCATGGATAACCTGGTGTTTCATCAAACCAAACCTGAAATCATCGCGGTGCTGGACTGGGAGCTATCCACCCTGGGCCACCCCTTCGCTGACCTTGCCTACCAGTGCATGCAATTGAGAATGCCCTCGAAGGGTGGGCAGATTCCGGGGTTGGCCGGTATCGACCGTCACTCGCTTGGTATTCCGGAAGAGGAAGAGTACGTGGCCGATTATTGCCGGCGCATGGATATCGATGCCATCGAAAACTGGCCGTTCTACCTGGCCTTCAGTTTCTTCCGGCTGGCGGCCATCGTGCAGGGCGTCGCCAAACGGGCTGCGGACGGCAATGCGTCTAACGAAAAGGCGGCTGCACTCGGGCAGTGGGTTGAGCCACTGGCGTTGCAGGCGCTCGCGGTGATCGGCGAAGAGCCTACTTAGCGTCTGCGCCGGCCAGGTTCTGCCCCACCGATACCGGGTAACCCAGGGATACCCAACCCTGGATGCCTTCCCATAGCACGGCCGTGTTTTCGAAACCGCGATCCCGCAGCTTGCGGTTTACCGATTCGGCTGCCGCCCTCGGGCACTCGCAATAAGATACGATCCAGGTGCCGTCGGTGGGTAAATCTTTGGCCAGGCCATCAAAATCATCGTAATAGTAGGGAATGGGTACCGAGCCTTCGATATTGGCCATTTGCCACATCGAGGTGACACGGGTATCCAGTATCACCATGCGGCGTTTCTCTTTAAGCGCTTTATCCAGATCGGCGGATTTCACATACAGGCCATCCTGCAGATTGAATTCAGGTGCGAGTGCGTCCGGGTTGATGATGTAGTGATCGACTGCTGGCGGGGTGCGCAGCGCCGGTGTTTCTACTTCCCAGCCGGTTGCACGGCTACGGATAAAAGCCGTAACGGCGTTGATTTCATCGGTGCTGAGCGTATCGCTGAAAGCGGGCATGTCGGTGCCGTCTCTGCCATTAATAATGGCGTACTGTATAAAAGCGTCTGTAGTCAGTGACAGCATGGCCGGGTTACCGATGGCCGGACCGATATTGCCCTCACCGTTGTCGCCGTGGCACTCAGCGCAGTTGTCGGTATAGAGCTTTCCGCCGAGCGCGATATCTCCGGAAATGGGCCCCAGAGGTAAATCAATGGGCTCCACGCCTACCTGCTCTTTCAACCAGCGCAATAGCCGGTTCAGGTCATCGCGATTCATCGGCCCGCCAATTTCATCCAGGTAGGCACCCATCGGGGTGCCACGCCTGCCGTAGGCGACCGTCTCCAGCATATGGGTGGGGTAACCGGATTTCAGTAAAGACTCTGAACGCAACGAAGGCGCCTCATCATTGACATAACCTTCGCGGTCCGCTCCATGGCACAGCGCACAGTAGTTCTGGTAGTCAGCCGCGGCGGCGGCCAATTCTGCAGCGCCCATCGGCGGCATTTCCATCGCGCAGGCTGCATGGCTCAGCAACAATAGCGCTAACAAGGCAATACCCCGGGGGAATATGCTCTGAATGATCACTGGATCCGGTCCAGTGCTGCGTTCAGGTGGGTGACAGTCCGGTCAATGTCATGCAGTTTGTCCAGCCCGAACAGGCCCAGCCTGAAGGTCCTGAAACTTTCCGGCTCGTCACACATCAAGGGCACACCCGCCGCAATCTGCAGGCCCTGCTGCATGAACTTACTGCCGTTTTGTATATCCGGGTCATCGGTATAGCTGACCACCACACCCGGTGCCTGGAAACCTTCGGCGGCCACACTGGTAAAACCACGGCCCTGGAGTAACTCACGAACCCTGCGGCCCAGCTCGATTTGTTCTGCGCGAACCTTTTCGAAACCGTACCCCCCGGTTTCCAGCATCGTGTCCCGGAAACCTTTGAGGGCGTCGGTCGGCATGGTTGCATGGTAGGCATGGCCGCCATCCTCATAGGCTTGCATGATGTCCAGCCACTTGCGCAGATCACAGGCAAAACTACTGCTGGTGGTTTCAGCAATTCGCTCCCTGGCCTCCTTACCCAGCATGATCAGTGCGCTGCAGGGTGAGGAGCTCCAGCCTTTTTGCGGTGCACTGATCAGTATATCCACGCCACAGGCCTGCATATCGACCCACAGTTCACCGGAAGCAATACAGTCGAGCACAAAGAGTCCGCCAACCGAATGCACGGCATCGGCGACAGCGCGCACGTAGTCATCGGGCAGCAATATGCCGGAGGAGGTCTCAACGTGCGGCGCAAAAACGATATCGGGTCGCTCACGGCGAATTGTTGCGGTGACTTCGTCCACCGGTGCCGGTGCAAATGGCGTCTGCGGGCCATCACCCTGCGGCCGGGCTTTCATCACGATGGTTTCAGAATCGATGCCACCCATTTCCAGGATCTGCGACCAGCGAAAACTGAAGAATCCGTTACGGATTACCAGGCATTTCCTGTCAGTAGCGAACTGCCGCGCTACGGCCTCCATGCCATACGTTCCGCCACCCGGCACAACGACAACGGCCTCTGCGTTGTAGACTGTTTTGAGGGTGCCGGAAATGTCATTCATCACTCCCTGGAATGTTTTTGACATATGGTTCAACGAACGGTCAGTGAAGACAACCGAGTATTCAAGCAGACCATCAGGATCAACATCGGGTAACAAGCCGGGCATTTTCGTTATCTCGCTTTACAATAGAAGGGTTCAGAATAGCATTTGAATAGGGAAATAATCATGAAATTTTATGATTGCCAAACGGCACCGAGCCCGCGCCGCGTACGCATGTTTATCGCTGAAAAAGGGATCGACATTCTGACGGTTCAGGTTGATCTTCGTAACGAAGAACAACTCAGCGAAGCGTTCAGGAAAATAAACCCCCGCTGTACGGTGCCTGTGCTTGAGCTGAGCGATGGAACCCGCCTGAACGATACGCTGGCCATCTGCCATTACCTGGAATCGGAGTTTCCAGATCCCAACCTGATGGGGCAGGGTGCCCGCGAACAGGCGCTGGTGATGAACTGGCATGAGCAAATCCAGACGGAAGGGTTTCTGGCCGGTGCCGAGGCTTTACGCAATTTCGTCAAAGGCTTCGAGAATCGTGCCCTGACCGGGCCGAAGAGTTTTAAACAGATTCCCCAGTTGGCGGAGCGCGGGCGCGAACGTCTGGAGCTGTTCATGTGCGTCCTCGATAAGCGGCTCGAGAAATCACCCTACATAGCATTGGACAGGTTCACCATGGCGGATATCGGCGGCTATGTGTGTGTCGATTTTGCGACCTGGGTGAAACTCCCTGTGCGTGAACAGTGGCCCAATGTCAGGCGCTGGTATGACGAAATTTCCGAGCGTCCCAGTGCGTCGGCCTGATCCGGAGAAGCGCCATGCAGGCTGAGTTTTGGCATGAACGGTGGGAAAAGGGCGAGATTGGCTTCCACCAGCATGAATTCAACAACCATATGCAGTCCTTCATCGATCGGCTGGGGGTTTCCCCCGGGGCACACATCCTGGTGCCTTTGTGCGGTAAAAGCCTGGATATGTTGTGGCTGGCACGCTGGGGTTTCCAGGTCACCGGAATAGAGATCAGCGAGATGGCTGCCCGCGCTTTCTTTATTGAAAACGGGCTGGACCACGAGGTGGCCGGGCAACCGGGCAAGGTGACGTGGAGTGGTGAAAGGGTGTCCATCCTGTGTGCCGATTTTTTCACGGTGCAAAAAGCGGGCCTCGGCTGCGTTGATGCAGTCTACGACCGGGCATCGTTGATCGCCCTGCCTCCAGATATGAGACGGGACTATGCCCGTCACCTGACGGGTCTGCTGGATGATGGTGTCTGCTCACTGCTGGTCACACTGGATTACCCGCAAGAGGAGATGCGAGGCCCACCGTTTTCCGTGTCTTCCGACGAGGTCCGTCGCCTGTTCAGTGAGCATTACAGCATAGAGCACCTCCACGCAGAAGACTGCCTGGCCAGTGAACCGCGGTTCCGGAAAAAGGGCCTGACACGACTCGATGAGCATGTCTGGCTTCTGCAAAAACCACGTTCCTTGAGCTGAAGCGGGAATAAATGTCCGACCTGTTGCGTATATGTGGATGAGACCATGAAGAGAATCGATATGCGACAAGAACTGGTAAACCTGGGTGGGGGCGCACATGCGCTGGCCATTCAAATTCTCGGCAACAGACAGGATGCCGCCGATGCGGTACAGGATGCGTTCGCCACGGTACTGGCGCGCCCCGGGGCTTACGACCAGACCAAAGGAGCGTTCAAGCCCTGGTTCCTTCGTGTGGTCCGGAATCGTGCGGTTGATCTGGTGCGCCGTCGACGTCCGGTTGAGCCGGTGGATTCACTGGTCGACCCCGGAGTGGTTCCGGAGCAGACCATGGAGAACCAGCAGCGTGATGAGGGCTTGCAGCGGGCGCTTTCAGAGCTGTCATCCGGTCAACGTGAAATCATCCTGCTGCGTGACTACCTCGACCTGTCCTACGCTGAGATCGCGGATGTACTTGATGTCGCCGCTGGTACGGTCATGTCACGGCTACACCGCGCACGCATGGCCCTGAAAGAGGTTTTGGAGAGTAATCATGAATGAGGCAAGCAGCACCGGCAGACGTACCCAGGCGCATGTGAATGAACTGCTGTCGGGGTACCTGGACGACGAACTGACACAGCAGAAACGGCAGTTGGTGAGTCTGCATCTGGAAGCGTGTTCAGCGTGTTCGGAAAACCTGGAAGGCCTGCGGGCACTGCGGGAACGGATGGGACAGGCTCAACTTGGCGACACTAACAAAGACATTTGGAGAGAGATGATGGACGACACGGCAGTAAAATTATCACGGGGAACAGGTTGGTTTTTATTCATTGGCGGCCTACTGGCCATCGCCGGTATCGCGATAGTCATGTTCCTTACCAGTTCATCCATAAGCGGGGTCGAGAAGCTGTTGATCAGTGCCGTTTACTTAGGGTTGGGAGCACTTTTTGTTTCCGTTCTGCGGCAGCGGCTGATTGAGCGCAAGACCGACAAATACAAAGACGTGGAGATTTGAAAATGATCATCGTAACCAGTGAAAGCATTGCCAATAAGAAAATCGTGAAAACCCTGGGCCTGGTGCGCGGCAATACGGTAAGGGCGCGCCATATAGGTAAAGACATCATGGCCGGTTTTCGAAATATCGTAGGTGGCGAGGTACATGAGTACGCAAAACTGATCGCAGAAAGCCGCGAACAGACTCTGGATCGGATGGTCGCCGACGCTCAGTCCCTGGGTGCCAATGCCATCATCACCGCGCGTTTTACCACCTCGGTCATGATGGGGGGTGCGGCCGAGCTGCTGGCTGTGGGTACAGCTGTGATCATCGAAGACGAAGCTTAGGGTAGGTCACTCAGTCTCTAAGTGATCGCGGCCGGGTCAGGCTGACCAGGCGGGCCAGATGGCCCTCAAGGTCTTTCCAGTTCGAGAGAATCTCAAGATGAGCGACGGTGCCGGTGGGCATCAGTTTGTAATCGGGCGGCATGGGTACTGCCTCTTCGCACAAATTCTGCAGCAGGATTTCCATCCCGGGGTTATGGCCGGCGATCATCACCCGTTGAGCCTCGGGTGGGCATTCATTCAACACGTTGAGCAGGGCGCCCGATGAAGCGTGGTATATCCTGTCGTCCCAGTTGATAGCCCCGGGCCCGATTTCCATCTGCTCACAAACCCCAATGACCGTTTGTTTGGCACGCTCGGCCGGTGAGCTGATCACGTAGTCAGGCACCAGTCCCTGTTCTTTCAACCAGCGCCCTACGCGGGGTGCGTCTTTACGACCCCGCTTTGCGAGAGGGCGGTCAAAATCGGTGCGTGCGCTGGAATCCCAATCCGATTTCGCATGGCGCAGTATCAATAATTCTCTGGTCATAGTGAGTGATCATATACCGATCGAAGGGAAAATCCAGAATATTGCCTGTCTTCATTTAAGGAAAATCTTACATTGATAGAACGTCTTTTTAGCTGACAACGGTTATTGTTAGTCCATGACGGCCTGGAAATACAATAATCTTGGCTTCAGGGTGTTTTTCGCCCTGGCGATTATTGTGCATGTCGTTTTTATCCTGGTGCCGGTGACAAAACGGATGGTTGCAACGGTTAGCGAACAACGAAGCGTGCAGATTCAGTTGGTATCGCCAAACCAAATTGTCGAAGTGGAGCAGCCGCCGGAACCGGAGCCGCGCGTAAAATGGCGCGAGCCGATATCACCCACGCTTGAAGAGCTGCCCCCCACTCCTCTTGCGGAACCACCACCCCCGGTCCGCGTTATCGCAGTACAACCAGCCAATCCCAGCGGTGCACGCGTGCTGTCGAGCCAGTTCGATTACGAAAATACCGAATCCCTGTTTGGTTCAGAAAAGCGGACAGAAGACTCGCCGGACTATTACGTTCGCCAGCGTGCATCACTCGAGATGGCCCTGAATCAACCCTCGTTGCAGTTGCCTTTTGAAGATACCCGGATCTACCTGGTTGATAGTTACGACGCAGGGTTCATGGGAGGGATGGATAAGTTCTGGGACACGGTTTCCGTTCCGTTTGGCTTTACCACCAAGAATAATACCCGCGTGCAATGCGTCTGGGTCTTGGTCATCGCTGGTTGCGGCTGGGGCCACAAGACCTTGTTTCACCGGCCGGCCCGGCATCGCGAGAAGCCGAAAGAACAAGGCAGTAAAGAATTTATTTGGGCTAGCGAAGGGAAGGCTAAAACTGCAGAAAGCGGCCAATCAGGCTGACCCTCAAAAAGCGGCCTCTGCTCTCCTGTCGCGAGTTATTTAAGATTGTCTCGAGTTACATTACCTCCCGAATCAACGAGGAAGGCATAGGCCTCCTTGATGTTCGAGTTAGCTGATTCGGTCGCTACCAGAACACGCGCACCGTCTGTTCGTACCCTGACCGCACCAAAAACCAGTCGTTCGTGTGCGAAAAAGAAGGGCTTTTGATCCCCGGCCGGGAGATCTTCAAGACCGCCACCCGCGGCCGGGCAATGCTGCTCGGGTGCAATTCCACCGCGGTATGTAAAGAACGCTGCAAGCTCAGTGACAAAAACCAGAGGTTCGGGACCGCGTGAGGCCCGTCCCAGAGCTGCCATCAGGTTGGCTCGCGGATGGACATAATCTTTCGACGCCCTTTCATCTCCTGATGAGACAATGGACACCACCGGATTCACTTTGTCCAGAAATTCCTGTTCAAACTCGTGCGAACCGTGATGCGGGACTTTCAGAATCTCTGCACGCAGTGTCAGGTCAGGCATCAAATCCAGATGTTCACGAAGGTGCTCTTCAGCATGCGTGTTCAGATCACCTCCAAGTAGAAAATTCACGTTGCCATGACGCATCTGAAGGACCACCGAGTGGCCGTTAATGGTGTGACCCGCGCTGGACCCGAAATACCGTAGTCCCGGACTACCATTCACGTCCTCAGTGACAGGACCAAGCACCTTGATGTCGACACCGGGTCGAAAAGCATCAAACGCATCATGATCACCGGTCTCGAGACGACGCAGTTCGGTTGCCGCTGTGGTCAATATGGGCAGCGCGTTCACCCAGTTGGTGAAAGGACCATTCATCAGGGGCGCGTTGCGCGGGTCGTGCCAAAGATCCGTTACAAAGCGGGTCTGGCCAATTTTTACCGTGGCGCCGAACATTTCTCTGTCCGGCCGGGATTTCCTTTCGCCATTGACCACCTTCGAGCTGGGCAGTTTCACCAGGCCATTATGGAAATAACGAGCTATGTTCGTGTGGATCTGCTTTCGGGTCCGGGTCTCGCTCGCCGCATCGGCCAGTTTGACCAGGCCGCTGAAATGGTCCGCATCGCCATGGGTGATCACCAGGGCGTCTATGTTCAGAGGTTTCTGTGCCGTTGTTCCGGGAAACATGGAGGCGAGAATCCGTGCAAGGAAAACTTCCTCGCCACCATCCACGACAATAAATTTTCGATCAGGTGTTCTGATCAAAGTCGCATCGCCTTGTTGCACATCAACAAAGGTCACTTCAAGAAGGTGTTTGCCGGTGCCCGACCGCACGTTGAGAGGAAGGAATTTTCCGGCCTTTTTCTTCTTCTTGATGTAGCCGTCCTGGAATTTGCCCTGACCATAGTTGTAGATGCGAACGTCAACCCTGCCTGCCGTGTCATCGGTTAGTTGGCCTGGAGTTGGTATCTCAACTTCGTCGCCCCAGTACAGCACGCGAATCAGCTTGTTTTTCTCCGTCTTGTTTTTCCACTTGTCGAAACGGTCTCCATAGACCTTGACCAGATCATGGTCGAGAATTTTCTTGGTCATTTCACAACTCCTTGTGTGATCAGGCAATCAATTGCGCGCTAGCGAAGGAAAGTGTTTTTCAATATCAACATACATACGGTCCGCAATCGCTTTGAAACCGTCCTTGTCCGGGTGTATTTCATTCTGCCAGGCACTCTTGCCTATGAGGGTTCCCCGCGTATCAACCACAATGAAACCTGAGCGGGACTCCGCGATTTTCAGGGATTCCATCGCCATCATGTCCATTAGCTCCCGGATAACCTGGGTTTGCAGTTCATCGGGTATGTTGACTCCGTCCATGAAGCGCTTCATCCATCCTTTAGTACTAATCAGGCCTTTTAGGAAATTGGCGCCTTGCAGTGAAGCGTATGGATAGTCATAGGTATGAGTCATCACCAGGGTCGAAG
>RCNC010000972.1_pt1 | contig 19030 bp, 15 predicted proteins | sample 2041301 | NCBI WGS metagenome assembly RCNC01 (sample SAMN09708231, study PRJNA481090) | Marine sediment metagenome, whole genome shotgun sequencing project. | biome: marine sediment; feature: ocean; material: sediment; isolation source: Sewage treatment plant 13A marine sediment (STP13A) ...
ATGACGGGTTGCGATTCCGCGCCTTCCGTATAATATGGGGTTGCGGTTGCTGGTTCAGTGGACTTTTCCAATCGAGGGACTTTCACTTTCTGTCCCACCTTGATGCTGGCAGGGTCAGAGATGCCGTTATATTTGGCGATGACGTGGAACAATTGGTAATCGCCGTAATAAATCTGGGCAACCTTGGCCAGGCTTTCTCCCGGTTGGATCTGATGAACGGTGTATTCCTCTTCTACTGCGGGCGGTTGCGCTGCCAAACCGGTGCTGGCCCGATTCAGGTCATCGATGGTTACGCCGTCGATGACCGGCACCATGACCCGCTGACCGACCCGGACTTGGGTTGCGTTGGACATGTTATTGAAATTAGCGATATGATGATATTTTTTATAGTCGCCATAGTATTTGAGCGCCAGCTTTGAAATGCTTTCCCCCGGGGCAATTTCATGGGTGATGAACGCTCTCTCACCCTCCGGCTGGCGTTGCTGAAGCATGGCGGCGGCTTTTTCATGATCCGGTCGGTATCGCAGTGTTTTCAGGAACTCTTTTTTGGCCAGATCCCATTTGCCTTTGTTCCTGAAGCGGATGCCCGCCCGGTAGTGGGTCTCAGCCAGGGCATTCAACTCGTTTTCAAGGCGGTTGATCCCATCGGTGATGACCGGTTCTCCGGGGTCAATGGTCTGAGCCAGTTTATACTGCTCCAAGGCCTCTACCAGATTCCCCTGACTTTCATAGGCCTGGGCTTGCTGGATATACGCCTTGGCCTGCTTGTCCATTTCCCGGGGAGACTGGGATGCCTGGCAACCGCAAAGGACTACCAGTAAAAACCCCAAGCCGGCACATACGTTTTTGTGTTTCATGGCATACTCACTTTAACGGGTAATTATAAAAAGTTTTCAAACGGGAGGCAAAACGATCCATATCCCGCTTTAAAATCTGGTCTCGCTTGATCATAAAGGGGTCGGTGAAAAACGGATTGCTACCCCGGTCTACGGTAACAGCCATTTTATACCCGGCCTGCCGTGTCAACGATGCGACCGTTTGGTTCAGCCTGCCGAAAGGGTAGGAAAAAATGATAGTATCCTGACCGAGCTTTTCATCGAGGATCTGCTTGGAACGGAATATCTCCCTTTTCAGTCGGGCCATGTAGGTTATTTTATCCTCATCTTTTTTCTTTTTGGAGAGGTCGCTGTGGGCAATTGAATGAGAGCCGATGGTAAATCCCTCCCGCTTCAATTCCCGTAACTGATCCCAGGTGATGGCCTGGCGGGAAACACCCACGTAGTCGATGTATATAAATAGGGTGGCCGTGAAGCCGTATTTTTTCAGAATGGGGTATGCCACATCATAGGTGGAGCGATAGCCATCATCCACGGAAATTATGACTGCATTTTTGGGAATCGGTTTGCGGTAGTCCAAAAATTCGACCAACGCTTCCGGACCGATCACCCGGTAGCCGTTTTCCTTTAGATACCGAACCTGCTGTTCAAAGATTTCCGAAGGCATGCACAGGGGCGAATCGCAGGACGGCGCAAACCGGTGATAACACAATATCGGAACGGTCTGGTATCCCTTGTCGGTGATCCCGGCACGGTTCTGTATAACCAGGGGAATTACTGCGAAACGGCCAACCCGAAACGTTTCTTTTGGATTGGCATCTTCCACCATCCAGGCCAACCGTGCTTCTCCCAGATATTTTTTGGCCAGTATTTCCGGTGTTTCACCGGGCTTGAGACGATGTAGAATCCGTTCATCCGAACGGTATGTTTCGGGCCGTGAAAGCGAAGGGATGACGCTTGGGCCGGCACAGCCCGAGAAAGCGGTTATAGACATTAGAGACAGGAGGAAACCGGCAGATAGAAGTTTCGAACGTGAGCCAGCCAGGGACATGGTGATAACTCCGCTAACAACTGAGAAAAGCCGCGAGAACCAGTACCGTGTTAGAATTAGGACTCACGCTTGCTCTATCTTTCAAGAAAATCCTTAACTTATCTATCATAGCAGCTTTTTAAATTCAATAGCCGCTGCCCGTTCATATTTGCCGATATTGAACCCACCAAGGGTCAGTTTTAGCCGCGCAAAATAGATGCAGGGCGGTTATAATGATCAAGTTCGTTCCGTGTCATGTGCCTGATCAATGCACAGCGTTAAAAGGAGATGTTCCTTGACAATCCACTGGTATCATAATAATTTTGTGCATATTTAAAGGATTGGCAGGCGGTGGAATGGTTACCTGTCAAGGCTTTTGGCGGGTCAGCATTTACAGACCCTGAAACGCCGTGTAGGATGCACACGCGCATTGCCCCCAGACCCGGAGGATAGCTGACGTGAAGCCTGACAACACGCCTGGACGGATAAAAAAGACCCGCTGGTTTACCTGCCTGGTAATCTGGTGGGTGGCGGCCGTCTTCTTTTACCTGTTCATAGCCGCCCATGACAATAACCGGGTGGGTCGCGTGACGGCTGCAGGAATTAAAATAATCCTGGTAAACGCCGAACAGGCCGGTCTGCCGCTGCTTGAACAGAACGTCCAGGCCCTGACTCGTCTGACGCAGGATACCCTCAGGGTGAAGGGGGTGGTCAATGTTTCCATCATCGATCACAAAAATAAAATTATCGCTTTCACCAATCCTGATCAGCTGCTGTCGATGTCCTCAAACGCTTCACAGCAGAAAGATGGAGTCAGCTATTGGCCCCTTATACTTGATGACGGCACCCGGACGGTATGCTTTTCATCCGACATTATTTATGCCGGCACCAAAATCGGCGAAATCTTTCTGGCCATGGACGCCAGCGGTCCTTCCGGTCTGACCACGGTGTTTTTTCTGGCGGCGCTGGTTAGTTTCCTGCTAATTGTATTCGTCTTGCTGGTTCTTGATTTCCATGGGGTGCACGCGTTGAGGGCAGCCATGGGAGTGAAAATCCGGGCCTGGGCCGCCGGTGAAGAAAAGTCGCGCGATGATCGAGAAATGATATGTCCGGTATGCGGCAGCCACAAGCCGCTGTCCCGATCATTTATGCTTCGGGCCGACCTGAACCGCTTTCCGGTTGTTCGGTCGGCACAAAAAGGAAATGAGACGGCGCAATTTTTGCATGCCAAAGGGGTCAATCTTCGTGAAATTTCACGCCGTGACGATTTGGGATGGTTCCGGCGTGAGATGATCCACCGATGTGCAGACATTATTAAGAAGCTGTCCGGTGATTGAGGTGCGCTTTAAAAAGAACGCGCCGGACGGCAGGGAGAATGCGCATGGCCGCCAGTGAAAAAGCGTCAATAACAATGATGTGGATGAAGCAGTTGTCCACCACAACCATCAATTCAGTTACCGGAAAGGTAAAGGCTTTTATGTCCGGATCCCCGATCAAGCGGCATGTTGCCGTTGGTGTGGCCGCCTGGATGATCCTCAATCTGATTGTTTTTTTCATCCTTCAGGGGAAAATTGACAACGCTGAAAAAACATTTTTCAACAAGGGCGTCGATGTGGCCCTTGGCCTTTCAGATAAGAGTGGTTCGCCGATTCTATCCACTGATATCCTCTCTTTGAACGTGGCCATCGGTGAGGTGATGGAGAACCCGGATATCAGATATGCCGCCATTCTGGATCATCAGGACACCATCCTTGCCCATTCCAATCCAACTCAAATCAACCTGAAACTGAAACCCGCAGCTTTGGAAACCGAGCTTGACATCATCAATGGCGTACGAGTCACTTCGGGCAAGGTCGATGGCCAGACACAGGTCCTGATCTTTGATAACGAGGTTACCTATTCCGGTGTTAAAATCGGAAAGGTATCCATTGGCTGGGGGGCTCAGAAGCTGGCAGCATCTGTGAAAGCCTACCACATGTACGTGATGTTGTCCCTGGTTTTCAGTCTGGCAGCCACTGCCTGCATACTTTTTTTACTGGAGCGAACCCTTAAGAAACGAATGATGGCAAGGCAAAAAGCCATGGAGGGCATGACGCGGATTGGGCCATATCTCTTAACCCAAAAGATTGCTCAGGGGGGGATGGCTGAACTGTACCTGGCCGATTATCTTCGGGAAGACGGTTTCCGAAAGACGGTCGCCGTTAAAAAGGTATTGCCTCACCTGGCAGACAACCGTGACTTCATCGATATGTTTATCAGGGAAGCCCGACTGGCAGCACTCCTGCAACACCCCAATGTGGTGCAAATAGCCGATTTTGGGAAAATCCAGAACGCCTATTTCATTGCCATGGAATACGTGAAAGGAAAGAACCTGGCCGAGATCATGGGGTTCATAAAAAAGGGGTTGCCGGTGGATATGGCGGTGTCTCTGATTTTAAAGATCAGCAATGGTCTGCATTACTCCCACACGCGCAAGGATGACAAGACCGGTAAACCGCTCAATATTATCCACCGGGACATCAGCCCTCAGAACATCTTGATCTCCCTGAATGGCGAGGTCAAACTCAGCGATTTCGGTATTTCCAAGGCCACGTCGGAACCTTCGCTAACCCAGGCGGGTGTGATTAAAGGGAAGCTTTCCTATTTGTCCCCTGAGCAGGCCATGGGGCAGGAGGTGAACCACCAGATTGACATCTATGCCCTCGGTCTGGTCTTCTATGAAATCCTTTCAGGCAGCCGCCTCTATCGATTCGCCAACGACATTGAAGCCATCCGCACCATCCCAAAGATGACCATTCCACCGATCATTACCAACAGGCCGGACATCCCCCAGGGGTTGAACGATATCGTTATGAAGTGCCTGGAGAAATCAACCGTCAATCGGTATCAGACTGCCCTGGAACTGAACAACGATCTGTTGAAATTAAAGAACCACCTGGGAATTACCTATGATGCCTCGGACCTGGCGCTGTTTATGCGGGCCAACTTTGAAATACCGGAATCGGAGCCGGAGCCGGCTGCCTGATCTCAGACGTACATAATCGAAAAGGGGCGAGGCTCGCTGGCAGCGGGATCCTTGCTGAGGGATTGTTAAACAACCGATAGGATGCGAAAGGCAGGGCTCAGGTGTCACAGGAATTGTCGATCATCAATTACCACGGTGCCACGGACGTGGGAAATGTCCGCACCAACAATGAGGATGTATTTTATATCTGTGAAGCATGCCATTACTGTCTGGTTGCCGATGGCATGGGAGGGGCTGCCGCCGGGGAGGTGGCCAGTCAAATATTTACCGACACGGCCAAAGCGGTGTTTACCGGCCACGACGGTTTGTCCGAAGAGAACACCATCGCCCGGGTGCAGACCACCTTCAAGCTAGCCAACGACAAAATTCTCAAGCACGTCGGCCGCAATCCCCACGATCAGGGCATGGGTTGTACCGCTGATTTGTTGGCTTTTTCTCAGGACAGCTTCATTATCGGCCATGTGGGTGATTCAAGAACCTACCGGCTAAAAAACAGCACACTTAAACAACTGACCAAAGACCACTCACTGGTTCAAGAGCAGCTGGATCAAGGACTGATCAGTCCGGAGGAAGCCCGGCGGCACGCCATGCGCAACGTGATCCTCAGAGCTGTCGGGGTTAACGCTACCGTTGCCCTCGATATTCTGAAGGGGAAGAAAAATCCAGGAGATCTTTTCCTTCTTTGCAGCGACGGGCTTACCGATATGGTTGGCGATCCCGCAGTTTTCTCTGCGTTATGTGCTGATGGAAACCTGAGTGAAAAGTCAGCAGCCTTGATACAACTGGCCAAACAGGCTGGCGGAAAAGACAATGTGACCGTTGTATTGTCCGCCGTTGTTTGAAGATAATGAAATACGGACGTTATAAAGTTGTTAACGAGCTGGGACGCGGTACCATGGGCGTGGTCTACAAGGCACACGACCCGCAGATCGACCGCATGGTAGCCCTGAAGGTGCTCCGACCGGACCGGGTTGTCAGCCAGGACTTCGTCCTCCGGTTTCTCCGTGAGGCCAAGGCCATTGGCCGAATATCCCACCCCAACATCGTTACCGTATACGATGTGGGACAGGACCATGGAACGATCTTCATTGCCATGGAATACCTTGAGGGACGCCCGCTGAATGAAGTGATCAAGGACAGGACCGTGCCGGTGGATGAAACCGTTGGGATGTGCGTCCAAGTGGCAGAGGCCCTGGAATACGCCCACCGCCAGGGGATAATCCATCGGGATATTAAACCTTCCAATATCATCCTCACGCCGGACAACCGGATCAAGCTGACCGACTTTGGTATTGCACGCATCGAAGATCCCGATGCGGCACAACAGACCCAGGCCGGAGATATTCTTGGTACGCCAGTATACATGGCCCCCGAGCAGGTCATGGGGCAGAAAGCAGATGGCAGAACGGACCTGTATGCGCTGGGGGTGATCGCCTATGAGATGGTGGTGGGCAAGCGTCCATTCGGCGGCGGGAATATCGCTGCCATTTTCCGGTCCATCACCCATGAGCCACCGGAGAATCCGATGACCATGGGCAGCCTTGACAACCGGGCACTGGCTGATCTCATTTTGAAGAGTCTCTCCAAAGATCCTGCCAACCGTTTTCAAACTGGAGAAGCGATGGCGACTGCGCTGAAACGGTGCCTGGATACCTCGGCCCACCCCTTCCCCGAACCGGCCATGCCCCGTCAACGAACGAGCTTGTCCGCAAAAATGAGGTTGGCTGTTGCGATCTTCTGCCTGTGTCTGGTTGCCGGTATCGTTGGCTACACCATGATCCGCAGGCCCGCCGTCGAATCCAACCATGGCGATTCTGCGGCAGTACCGGTCCCTTCGTCCATACTCAATGTCACTAGCACTCCGGGTGGTGCCCAGGTTTTCGTGGATTCCATCTTCAAAGGAACCACTCCGGTGGATGTCCCATTGGTACCGGGTCTATATGAAGTTAGATTGAACTTGCCGGACTACTATGAATGGGAGGCCCAACTAGAGATCGGCCAAGATCAACCGGCGCCCCTGAACGTGCGGCTGGTATCTATAAATTAGTTTTATCACAGGAGGACTTACCATGAAGGTCAACCCAATCTTTGTCGGGCTGATGATGGTGGCCGTTATCGCTGTGGGGCTGCTTCCCGGGATCGGTCATGGTGCCTTGCAAAGCGGCAGTCAGGTGCCGGTGTTCACGTTGAAAGACGTCAATGGTAAGGCCTATCCCCTGTCTGGCATGAAGAACAGGGCCATGACGATTTTATATTTCTTCGACACCGATTCCCGGCCAAGCATCGAAGGGCTCCTGAGCCTTGACCAGTTGGCCAAGCAATACCGGGACGCCGACCTCACCGTCTGGGCCATCACCCGATCTTCGAAGCAAAAGGTTGCCGCCTTCAATACCAGCACGCAAACGGTTTTCCCCGTCCTGCTGGACACTGCCGGCGTAAGTGACATGTATGATGCGCAGCGGGTTCTGCCCACGGTCTGTATCATCGGCCCGGAACTAAAAATGCTTGACCTGTTTCAAGGCGGTGGAAAAACCACCCAGGTCATGCTGGTCAGACTGGCTGAACGAAACTTGCAGCGTAAAAAACCTGAAGTGGCCAGGGCCATCACCGAGACGGTGGAAAAAAGCGATCCGGGAAATGCCCAGGCCCGGACGGTTAAGGGCTATGCGGCCATCCAGGAAGGCAAGTTGGACGAAGCGGAGCAGATCTTCTACACCCTCAGCAAGGAACAGGGAAATAACGCTGTATTAGGAAAAGAGGGACTTGCCCAGGTTTATCAAAAGAAGGGGCAGACGGAAAAATCATACCAACTGGCCAAAGAGGTGGCCGACCAGGCCGGAGACCGGCCCCTGGCATATGTGATTAAGGGGGATCAGCTTTACCAGCAGAACGACAAGAAAAGTGCAGCGTCTGCCTACCGTGAAGGTACGCAAAAACAAGGGGGGGCTCCTTTTCAGCGGGCGGTGGCATACAACCAATTGGGTCGCCTTTACGCCCAGCGGGGAGATTTCGCCAAATCCCGGGAGCTTTATGATCAGGCCGTCAGCATCGATCCTTATTACATCGAGGCCACTTCCAACAAAGGTTTGAGCTACGAGCAGGAAGGCCGGTGGGACAAAGCCCTTGAGGCCTACCGCCAGGCGGAGGCCATAGATAAAAATGATCCGTTTGTTCGGGCCCTGGCTGAAAATGCCATGCGAATGCTCATGATTAAAAAGGATGAGATGAAGCAACAAGAGTTGGCGGCTGCGATTAAAAAAATAGTTGAGCGGTACCGACAGAACCAATTTGACCCTATGCCCGTTGACGATCCCTGGACCTCCCGGCCAACCCGTGTGGCCTTTTTCGATATCTCCGAATCCGGTGGGCTTTCCCAGCGGGCGGGTTTTGCAGGACTGCTCAAAGATTATCTGGCCAGACAGATGGGCGCCTCCGGCAGGGTTCTGGTGGTAGACAGTCTGATTGTCGACGGAGTGATTGAAGCACTGAAACTCGACCGCACCTCGCTTGCTGAGGATGACGTCCGCTTACGACTCAGTCGGGCCATGCTGGCTTCATTGATGATCAAGGGGTCGGTTTACCAGCTGCCTTCGGGACCTTTGTGCAACCTGAAGATTCTTACCTCGGAAGATGCACGGTCAATCGAAATGATCGACTATCAATTTACGGCAGGCATTCATCTGCGAAAGGATCTGAACCAAATCAACCGCCAACTGCTGACACGCATTATGGAAAAATTTCCGCTCCAGGCGTTTGTCGTGGAGGTTACCGGAAATCAGGTGCTGCTAAATCTTGGGTCGCTCCAGGGGGTAGTGGAAGGCACCATTTTCGATGTTGTGGAGGAAAAACCGCCAATAACCTATAAAGGGAAACAGTTCATTCCTGAACCCGGCATCGTGGCCAAGGTTAACGTGGTTCGCAGCGATGATGATTTCAGCTACGGGCACATCAAGGATCAACGACGCCCCTTAAAGCCAGACGACAAACTAAGGGAGAATTTAAATGCCCTGGGACCCAACAATCAGGGTTCTCGAATCTGGTAGGCAGGCGGCAGCTCTATTGCAAGTGTGCCTTACCAGTCGGCGTTGAAGTAACCTCCGGTCAGCCGGAGCGGTTTCAATGGTTAACATGTTGAACCCTTCTTTTTCCATCACGGGTTCATTCAAGCGCAATCATCGTTGGCAGCCGCTTGTGACGGATCAGGCATCAAAAAATCGTCGGTCCCGCCAATTTATTGTTCAAAAACATGAGCGCGTGCATGCCCGACTGTTTGCCACGGGGGGGACGAGCGAACGGATCGGTGATCGCCGTCATGCATTTTCAAATCACGTTGCCGGCGGGCAGATCCTTCCTTTAGAATTGCAACAGAAGGGCTTCGACTGAATATGACCCTCAACAAAAAACCCAATCGTGTGCGGTTGGCGCATCAAGTCAAACGGTTTTTCAGTCTCAACTGACGCTGAATGCGCTGTTTTATTTTTCTGGCAAACTCCTTGCATTTATATTCGATCATCAAGCCCAATTCATTCGAAACCAATAACCGATTATTTCCAGGGAGAAACCATGGTTGAACGGCGAAAGCATAAACGTTATTCCATGCCTCGTGGCACATTTGTGATTTTGAGGAATAAATTTGACCCATTGCGCAATCATACGAATATGAGCATCGGAGAGATTGCCATGGTGCTTTATAAATCCGAACCGGAAGTCATGGGACAGGTGACAAACCTGAGCGTTGGAGGAATCGCTTTTGGCTGTAATACCAATGGCTTATCTATCTTCAAAAATATCCAACTCGACCTATTGATGACTGAGCGAGGCATCTATGTGCACGACATTCCCTATGCCGTCGTTCCGATCAGGACAAAAGGCAAAAGTAAGAAAAAGACTGCGGAATGCAGAACAAACGCCTTGCGCTTCAAGCACCTCGACGCTGAAAAAAAAGGCCAGCTTCGGGAATTGTTGGCTCACCGTGTCGGTTGATCAATTGCAATGGGCTTTCAATCTGGAATTCTGCCGAAGAAAGCGGAGAAATATACGATGTCCACGGTTGAGTCTATCATCGAAGCGGTCGATCATTTAAAACCGGTATCGGATGTTGCTGGAAAAGTCATGGCCCTTTTGGACGATCCGGATTGCGGTATGTCCGATCTGTCCGACATCATCCGCCACGAACCGGCATTAACGGCAAATGTGTTGAAACTGGCCAACTCCTCTTATTTCGGCTTGCCGGGTAAAATTAACGACGCCAAGCAGGCAGTTGTCTATCTTGGCATGACCCAGGTAGTCGACCTGGTCCTTTTGATCTGTTGCTCTGAGAGTTTCAGCGGATCGCATGGTGGATACGGATTAAACGCCGGAGAACTTTGGAAAAATGCTGTTGCCGCCGCGATTTTGGCCAATGACCTGGCAGAGATAAAAGGGTTGAAACAGACCAGTCTCTTCTTTTCGGGTGCCTTGCTGCGGGACATCGGCAAGGTTGTAATTGATCAGCATGTGAAATCGGCAATTGAGCCGATCTTGAACCGTGTAAAAAACCAGGCCATTACTTTCAGGGAGGCGGAGCGCCAGGTCCTGGGTTTCGACCATTGCCAGGTTGGAGCCATGGTGGCGAAAAACTGGCATTTTCCGACAGCGCTTCAATGCATCATCCGCTATTCCCATGCGCCATTAGAAGCAAAGGGGTGCTTTCTGGAAGCTGCAATCGTCTATATGGCGGATGCCATGTGCCGTGAAATGGAGATCGGTCTGGGGGTCGATGACCCGTCTTACCCTGAAGATGATCGGGTCGCCCGATCAGTCGGTCTGCATCCACCTCAGATCCAAGGGGTTATTGATGGTTTTGGCAGAAAAATGGACCGCGTCAATTTGCTTTTTACGAATCAGTGACCGCCGACGGTCCGGATTGATAACATGCGGGACAGGCACGTTTAGGGTCACATCTCCTGTGGCTCTTTTTTACTATCGCTGAAAGTACTTAAAAAAATAAGGATAGATCAATCCAATAATCCCATCTTGCGGTCCAACACTGGACCTGGCAATTCTGAACGCCTCAATGTAATGCCGCTGGTTGCGATACCGCCGTGGCCTCACCATCGTCCCTCAGGGGCAGAGCACCCCACTTTCCTATGAATATGCTGCCAGTGACAATGCTGTTGATGATGGTGTATAAAATAGAGTTAGATGCTATTACAATTAAGTAAAGCCTACGGTATCTATTCGTAAAAAAAGCGAATACGAGTAAATAGGTCATTAGTAAGGTTAACCTGTTAGGGTTGGAAAAGGCCATTTTCAACCCGCATTGATCAGGTTGAGATTGTGAAAATTATAAAACGATGTTATTAATCAAAGGTTATACCGATCGGCCCAATATACGTATTGCGTATGAATGGCAGTTCAGGAATTGGCAGGATGCTGATAAAAAAAATAAGCCTTCCAGATTTAGTCTCAAAGGCTTATGGATGCTATATAAATTTGTGATAGGTGGCGCGCCTGGCAGGACTCGAACCTGCGGCCTACGGATTAGAAGTCCGTTGCTCTATCCAGCTGAGCTACAGGCGCTTAAACAGACGCACCCGTAACATAACGGTAACGTCTTGTCCACACGAAAAACAGGCCTGGCAATGGTTGACGGTAATCGTTGCCGAACTTTCAAAATAGCAAACACCCGGGTAGGGGAATGAAAAAGGCAAAAATAAAAAAAGCGAAACCATCAGCGAATAAGAATGCCTATCGGCCAGGCGGGCGGACCAGTGACAAAGCCGTTGTTAAATACGATCCGCTTCAACGCTACCTTTCGGAGATCAGCCGTTACAACCTGCTGACCCGGGAGGAAGAGGTCTCGTTGGGCAAACTGGTGCAGGAGCAGGGTGACCAGGAGGCCGCTTACCGCCTGGTTACTTCGAACCTGCGGTTGGTGGTGAAAATTGCGTTGGAATTTCAGCGGGTTTGGATGCAGAATCTGCTGGACCTGATTCAAGAGGGCAATATCGGCCTTATGCAGGCGGTGAAAAAATTTGACCCGTATAAGAACGTCAAGTTTTCCTACTACGCCTCCTTCTGGATCAAGGCATATATCCTAAAATTTATCATGGACAATTGGCGTCTGGTTAAGATCGGTACCACTCAGGGGCAGCGAAAACTCTTTTTTAAGTTGAAAAAAGAGAAGCAGAAACTCATCGATGAGGGCTTTGACCCCAAACCGAAACTGCTCTCCCAGCGATTAGGCGTTTCCGAACGTGAAATTGTGGACATGGACCAGCGCCTGGACGGTTGGGACATCTCTTTAGATGCGCCACTCAAGGAGGATTCCGATACCGAGCGAATCGAATTTATGAGCACGGAATCAGAATCGGCTGAAGATACGGTGGCAAAAAAGGAAATGTCGTCACTACTTAATGAAAAAATCGCCGAATTCAGAACCCAGATGACCGACCGGGAATTGGAGATATTTGACAAGCGGATCTTTTCCGACAGCCCGGTGACGCTGCAGGAGATCGGCGACAAATATGGTATATCCCGTGAGCGGGTGAGGCAGGTCGAAAAAAATGTGGTCAAGAAGATGAGGGACTATTTCAAAAAGGAAATTCCCGATTTCGAGACTTACACCGAGGGTGTCTCCTGATCGCACCGCCTGACACCGTGTGTTTGCCTGTTTCAGATACATGTTATTGGCCAAGCGATGCGGCATTCCGCTTGGCCATGTTTATTGGTTGGAAGAATATTAAATGAAAAAACTGGGCATTAGGTACATTTTTTTAATTCTTTTCATGATTTATTTTGCCGGGTGTGGCCTGAAGGGCTTGGGGTCGCGCGGTCCGAGTTGGGCGCGCTTGCCGGACACTCGGGTTCAGCCGGTCAACGCCTATTATCTTTTTTCCGAGGCTCATCTGGCTATTAAAAAAGGCAATGTGGATCGTGCCGTTGAACTCATGCAGCAAGCCCTGGTGAAGGATCCGGAGTCGATATATCTGAAGCGTGAACTCGCCGGTTTCTGGCTGATGAAAAAAGACACGACAGCTGCCATTCAGCTTTTAGACGAAATTCTGGTCAACCATCCCGATGATGTCGATACGTTGATCCTGGCTGGACGAATTCATCAGAACATCAACCAGCCTGCAGCGGCCATGGATGCCTTCTCACGGGTAATTGCCCTGGATCCGTCCCAGCAGAATATCTATCTCCAGTTGGGCAGCATGTACATGGATCAGGAACAATGGGAGCAGGCCGAACAGGTATATGAACAGCTCGTAAAAAACTTTCCGGGATCCTACGCAGGCTATTTTTTTCTGGGCCGGATTAACGCAATCAAGGGTGATCGGAAAAGCGCCCAGGCCTATTTTGAAAAAACATTGGCTCTGGAGCCTGAACTGGTGGAATCTCGCTTTGAACTGGGGGCTTTGTATGAAAGCGATAAAAAATATAAAAAGGCCGCGTTGATATATAACGATATCCTGAGACAGAATCCCAGCAATTTCCAGGCAAGCATGGCGTTGGGCCATGCCTACTATCAACAGGGCTTGAAGACGAAAGCCCAAAAAATATTCACTTCTTTGGGGAGGATGAGTCAGGAAGATCAGGAGATCGTCCGCATCCTGGTGAGAAACTACCTGGATGCCCGGGATTTTGATGCGGCAATGATTATTATCCAAGGCATGATCAAGGGGGCGCCGGACCACTCGGACCTCAACTATCTTGCAGGCGTGGCCCTGGACGGCATGGGAAAAAAGAAGGCGGCCATCGACCAGTTAAAGCGGGTGGCGTCGGACTCGCGTTTTTTTCAGAACGCAGCGGTTCATGCCGCCCTGCTCTACCAGGAAATGGAGCAACTCCAGGCAGCCATTGATTTCCTCTTGGAAACGATCAAAAAAGATCCGAAAAACTATGAGTTCCGCCTCTATCTGGGATCGTTTTACGAACAGATGGAGGCATACGAAAAGGCCGAAAAGGCCCTTAAAGACGGACTTGCCCTGGATCCTGAAAATTCTCGCCTTTATTTCCGCTTGGGTGTGGTTTACGACAAATGGGGAAAGAAGGAAGACTCCATTGCCGCCATGAAGCAGGTTATCCGTTTCGAGCCGGACAATGCCAATGCGCTCAATTATCTGGGATACACCTATACCGATATGGGTATCAATCTGGATGAAGCGGAGCAACTGATTCGCAAAGCGCTCGAACAAAAGCCCGGTGACGGGTACATTACCGACAGCCTCGCCTGGGTCTACTATAAGCGGGGGGAATACGAAAAGGCCCTGCCGCTATTGGAGCAGGCCACCAGCCTGGTCCCAGATGACCCCATCATTATGGAACACCTGGGAGATGTTTACGATAAGCTCGGCTTGTCTGAAAAAGCCCTGCAAAGCTACCGCCAATCCATTGAAAACGGCCACACAGACAAAGCGGCCGTAGAGAAGAAAATCCGGCTGCTGGAACCATGATCACTGCGTTTGCCCGCCTTCTTTATCGGTCCTCATTTGATCGAGCTCCTTCCATGGTAAGGATAGGGTCTGCAATTATCCTTATTCTGGCGGCAGGGTTGCCAAGCGCCTGCACGCGCTTTTCCCCACCGGATATCCAACGGGATATGGCGGCCGAGCAGATGGTCGCCGGGTTGAGGCTAACCAACGCCGATCTGACCCGATTCAAATGTGTGGGAAAAATAATCCTGTCCGGCCCCAATCAACCGGCACAAACCTTTCGCGCGGCCTTGGCCGGCCAGCTGACCGACCGTCTGCGGATCGATATGTTCGCTCCCTTCGGTGGATCGGCCGGTACCGTTTCCAGTGACGGAAAACATCTCTTCCTTGTCATGCACCCATCCCGTGAATATTATAAAAGACGTTTTGGCATCGGCAGCCTTGAGCCAGTGATTCAAATAAACGTTACCGTGGGTGATCTGCTGGAATTGCTGGTGGGTCGAATCCCCATGGATACTGAATTGTTGCCCCGGCTGGGGGTAGACGAGAATGAGGTGCAACCCCACCTGGTACTGGTTGATCGGTGGGGCAGGACCCATCAGCGAGTCACCGTTGATGATTCGATGCATCCGGTGGCGTCGGAATGGTTCGACGGCCATCAGAAGCCGGTCTATTCCCTGACGGTTAGCGGGACGCAGATCATCGATGGATTTGTTCTGCCCAAGCGAATCGATTTATCCGGCGCATCCGGAGAACGGGTTACGGTAATTCTGGACCGCTATGAGGCCAATGCCCGCTTCGATGATAGCCTGTTTGTTCCGGCTCCACCGCCATCATGAGGCTGCCCTTGCGCTTTGCAGTGGATGCCACGCCTGGGAAACCAGGCCGGCATCTGCGTTCGGCCGGATTCGAATTTCAACAGAAAGAAGAGAAAACCCATGAGTGTTAAACAATCCAAAAACGGCGGTTGCGGTGGTGGCAGTTGCGGCAGCCACGGGGCGCCGGATCCACAGGATCAGAACATCGGCAACGCGCTATCAAAAATTAAAAACAAACTCATTGTCATGAGCGGCAAAGGCGGTGTGGGAAAATCCAGTTTCGCCTCCAACCTGGCCGTGTCCCTGGCCGGCAAGGGTTTTTCGACGGGCCTGCTGGACGTCGATCTGCACGGTCCCAGCATTGCCGGAATGATGGGCGTCAAGGGCCTTTTAGATGTCAACGAAGACCAGCAGGTGATCCCTAAAGCTGTGGGCGACCATTTGAAAGTGGTTTCAATGCAGTCCTTGATGAAGGATCCCGATCAGGCCGTCATCTGGCGGGGACCCGCCAAAACCGGCATCATTCGACAGTTCATTGCCGACGTTCGCTGGGAGACCCTGGATTTTCTCATCGTCGATTCCCCGCCGGGTACCGGTGACGAGCCATTGAGCGTCGCCCAAACCATTACCGGCGCCAAGGCCGTGATCGTCACGACCCCGCAGGATGTGGCACTTGCCGATGTGCGAAAATCAATCAATTTCTGCCGGACCGTCAATTTGGAGATCGTGGGGCTGGTGGAAAACATGGGGCCATTTGCCTGCCCCTGTTGCGGTGAAACCGTTGAATTGTTTAAAAGCCGCGGCGGTCAGGTCACTGCAGAAAACATGGGGGTGACTTTTTTGGGTACATTGCCTTTTGATCCCCAAGTGGTCAAGGCCTGCGATGAAGGGACACCCATTGCTGCCGGTGGTCACACCGGACCCTTTGTAAATGCCCTGGACCAAGTGGTTCGGGCCATTGTCAGCAGCCTGTAGCCATGGCGCGGCAGGTTCTGGCACTCGAGGCCCGCTTGCGTGCGTGCAGCAATGTCCGCACCATCGGTGTTCGTCCCAACTTCATGGATTACAGCGAAGAGGAAGTGGGTTGGATTCGAGACGCCGGAAAGATATACTATCCCACAGTGTTTTATGCAGATCTTTTCGATGCCGTGGGCAAACCCACTTTTCCCAGTTACCATACGTACAAGTGCGTTCAGGACAAAATCAAGCAGAGCGCCCTGTTTCAGCTGGCTGGTCTGCCCCATCCTCGAACCCGCGTGTTTTACGGCAAACGGCAGAAAGCAAAAATAAGGGACTATTTCTCCTATCCATGCATTGCCAAAGAGCCGCGTGGTTCGGCTATGGGGCGGGGCGTGTACCTGATCGGCAACGACGTCGATCTGGACGCCTACACGCATGACCGTCATGTTGCCTACATCCAGCAGTTCCTCCCCATCGACCGTGATATCCGGGTCGTGGTGATCGGCAGCAAGGTGGTCCATGCCTATTGGCGGATTGCCGGGGCAGGGGAGTTTCGTACCAATTTGGCCAGGGGGGGGCGCATCAGCCTGGCGCCGGTTCCTGAGGCCGCCATCGCCCTGGCCCAACAGGCGGCGAAAGTCTGCGGGTGGGACGACGTGGGCATGGACATCTGCAGCCACGACGGACAATTTACCATCCTGGAGGCCAATATGAAATATGGACGGGAGGGGTTCCGGGCAGCTGGAATCGACTACTTTCAGATGATGGAGTGTATGATCGACGATGGACAAATTTGAGGGGTTTTCCACTCCGCCCGCACTGGACAGTCTTAGATCAACCCTGAACCAACAGGAACGGGAGATCTTTTCACCGACAGCGACCACCAGCGATTCGGGTGTGCGTCGCCACCCCATCATCGATACGGCGGCCGGATACCGGCAGGCTTTCTCCCTTGATTCAGACCGGATTCTGCACAGTCGGGCCTACACCCGCTACATCGACAAGACCCAGGTTTTTTACCTTATTCCCAACGACCACATTACCCACCGAGTGCTGCATGTTCAATTGGTCTCCAAAATTGCCCGCACCATCGGCCGATTTCTAAGGCTCAACGAGGACCTTATCGAGGCAATCGCCCTGGGACATGACATCGGCCACACACCCTTCGGCCATGAAGGCGAGCGATACCTGTCCGAATTGTGTCAAAATGCAGGCATCGGCTACTTTTTGCACAATGTCCAGAGCATTCAGTTCCTGGATGGGGTTGAGCGCAAAGGCCAGGGATGGAACCTGTGCCTGCAAACCCTGGACGGAATCCTATGCCACGACGGCGAGATCCATAATCGGATGCTGACGCCCAATCCCGACAAGAATTTTACGATCTTTGAAGCAGAGGTCGCCGCCAAGAAGGCTGATCCGGATTACCCGCTCGTCCCCATGACGACCGAGGGATGTGTCGTACGGATGGCCGACACCATCGCCTACATCGGCCGTGACCTTGAAGATGCCATCCGCCTGGGCCTTCTCGATCGCCGTGATATCCCCGAATCGATTGCCCGGATTCTGGGCAACACCAACGGGACCATTGTTTACCGCCTGGTAACCGATGTGATCCAGAACAGTCACAAGAACCGTTTTGTCGCCTTCAGCCCCACGATTTCAGAAGCATTGAAGGCCCTAAAAGCCTTCAATCTGGAACACATCTATATGAACCCGAAAAGCAAGGTTCACTCGGCGGCCATTCACCGGCTCTTTTGCATGCTGTTCGAAATGCGGTTGGCGGATCTGGTGACGAACAACCGTTCATCCGACATTTTTTCCGGATTTCTGGCAGACATGTCAGACGCCTACATTGCCAATCACAGCAACCCGGAAATCGTCCGGGACTACATTGCGGGCATGACCGACCGCTATTTTTTGCACCAGTTTCCTGAACATCTTCGACCGGTGGCCAAATAACTTAACCGTTACCTTACTCCCATGAACAACCCGTCTGATTCGCAGCCGCATTCTCCGGTCCACTATGGTGAACGGACCTATCGACAACGGGTTTGCCGTGTGGGTCTTCACGCCTTTCAGGTTGTCTGTCAGGAGACGGACCTGATGGTCCAGGCCGACCGTCTGCTGGACGATGAAGCCCGTGAACAGGTGCTTGTTTGCCGGGGGCAGATTGACGGGTATATTCAGCGATATCCGAATTTTGCAGTCACCTTGGCGCCTTGGCGGGAACCGGCGTTCGCGCCTGAAATCGTGCGGGAAATGATCCGTGCAGGCAGTGCTGCCGGAGTGGGGCCCATGGCGGCTGTTGCCGGCGCGGTGGCCGAATCCGTCGGTCGGAAATTGCTCGATTACAGTCGCCACGTGGTGGTGGAAAATGGAGGCGATGTGTTCATAAAAGCAAAAGGTCCGGTGGTGGCCGGGCTATTTGCCGGCCGGTCCCCGTTGAGCATGAAAATGGGAATTAACCTGCCGGACACACGCGATGGCATCGGGCTGTGCACCTCTTCGGGAACGGTGGGCCATTCTTTGTCGACGGGATCGGCCGAGGCCGTCAGCGTGGTTTCCCATTCTTGTGCCCTGGCCGATGCCGCCGCCACGGCCATTGGCAACCGGGTCCGGTCGCCCCGAGATATCAAAGCGGCCATCGCCTTTGGTAAACAGATCGCCGGTGTGTTGGGGGTCGTGGTGGTTGCCGGCCGGGAAATGGGGGCATGGGGCCAGGTTGAACTGGTCTCTCTCAAAGGAAAAAAAGGTTGAGTTTTGGGACGGAAAAGGATAGAGATGCTTAATAATTAAAGGGGTTCATGGACGTTGGAGGAATCTCAGTTCACCTAATGTCCATCCAGAAATAGGCAGATTGGGTTGAGATCAAGGCATGCGAAAAATTTTACCGCAGGTGCCCTGAAAGAAATGCCCTTGGGGTGCATATAGTTGATATTCCGAGG
>RCNC010000974.1_pt1 | contig 19020 bp, 15 predicted proteins | sample 2041301 | NCBI WGS metagenome assembly RCNC01 (sample SAMN09708231, study PRJNA481090) | Marine sediment metagenome, whole genome shotgun sequencing project. | biome: marine sediment; feature: ocean; material: sediment; isolation source: Sewage treatment plant 13A marine sediment (STP13A) ...
CTTTGTGGCTTATGTTAATGAAGCATATAGAACTGAAAATTTGATTAAGGTCTTTGGGCGCGATTATGTATTCAAATTTGCAGGTTCCTGGCCAAAACCGGTTCTTGTGGGAGGTGTATTCTGGTTTGTAGTATCAATTCTTCTTATTTACCTATGCTGGTTTCTTATTAAAAGAATGTACAAGAAAGTCATAGTAAAAAAAAACCAGTCAGGTAAATGAAATGATTCTTAACTATGATGAACTCGTAAAAAGTCTTTGAATAATCACCGGATGGCTATGTAAAAAGGCTCATATACCCCCGCTAAAAATCAGCGGGATAAAAAGGCGTAGTGGTTTTTCAGGGACGTGACTATACATATAGTATGTCGAGTTCCTGAAAAACCGCTACAACGCAGTAGATGAGACTTTTTACGACACCATCAATTATGAAAAACAGAATCTACATAATTGTTTTTTTTCTTGCCGCATTATCGTGGACAATTTTAAGCCCGGACCCGGCTTTTGCCACTTGTGATTATGGCCGGCCGGAGGGTGTCCATACCCACCAATTAGCTCATATCTTTTTTATAATTTCCATGGGAATTCTGATTTACCGGCTGAGGGAGAAAAAACCTCACCTGCCGCCGGGCTGGAAATTCATACAGTATTCAGCAATCTTTTTTATTCTATGGGGCCTGGATGCATTTGCCGTTCATTTTATGGATGAGCAGTTCAATATAATACAGATAAAGATAATCGGACTATGGCAAATTAAGCTAAATGATTGCTTTGATTGCAATCTTCTAAAATTCTTTTATTATCTTGCCCGGATGGATTATCTACTTTGCATGCCTGCTTTTATCTTTTTATATTATGGTCTAAGGAACCTTTTAAAAGAAAGCCCCCTTGATGTTTCAGTGCCGGATGTATCAGAAACGAGGCAGGTATGATTATTTCTTCATTACCCATATCGATTGTCGATCTTGCAGGCTCCATATTAGTAGCGGTCTTGTCCCTTTTTTGCCTGAATCTTGCCCGTAAGCTGAAAAACCGGGAACCGGGAAAGATGATATGGGAATATCTTTTCTGGATTTGCTTGGCCCTTGCTCTTTTTGCAGTTTTTAGATCTGCAGGGCATATTCTAAAACATACCCTTTTACTGTCAGGCAATGAATTGATATCGGATTCGATAAACTCCTTTACAGGTGCTGTAAATTCATTCATGCTCATATTTATTGCAGTAGTTACGTTTTTTTTCACGCGAGTATGGAAGTTTAATCAACATATGATAAAAGATAAGAAGGGAACCCATGCTTCAATATTGCCTGTTGATACAAATCTGGACAAGGAGTCTTCAGACTACAGTAGCGCCATCGGTTATTCCTTTAAGGATACAAAACATAAAAAGTTAATGGAAAACCAGATGGCCCAGGCCGACAAGCTTGCCTCCATTGGCCAGCTTTCTGCAGGAGTAGCCCACGAGATGAATAATCCCTTAGGGATTATCCTTGGCTATACCCAGCTACTTTTGAGAGATGAAGACTCTGAAACAGAGCGGCATAAAGATCTTAAAACAATTGAAAAACATGTGAAGAGCTGCAAATCGATTGTGGAAGATCTGCTTAGTTTTTCCAGAAGCTCAAAGCCTGAAAGGGAAGTATTAAATATCCATGAGACAATAGATGATGTGCTCAATTTTGTTGTGCAGCATTCAGACCTTGATAAAGTAGAAAATATCAGAGATTATGATATAACTATTCCCCCAATACTTATAAATGAGAGAAAAATTAAACAGGTTTTCATGAACCTTATCATGAACGCAAAACATGCTGTCGGCAAAACCGGAACTATAAAGGTTACTACAAAATTAAATCGATCGAAGAACCGTGCATACATAAAGGTAATAGATACAGGTCACGGTATTGAGAAAAAGAATTTATCGCGGATTTTCGATCCTTTTTTTACAACAAAACCTACCGGGGAAGGAACCGGTTTAGGCCTGTCTGTGAGTTACGGAATAATAAAAAATCATGACGGTGAAATCCTGGTGGAAAGCAGGCGGGGAAAAGGCTCAACATTTACCGTCGTTCTTCCTGTTAACGCACGGCGTAAGGTGACGAATCGATGAAAAGGCAAATTTTGATTGTTGATGATGAGATGGACATGCTTAAGCTCCTAAAGCGCAGTCTGGAACCTGATTTAAACTGCAAGGTTGAAACTGCCCTATCAGGGGAACAGGCCCTGCAGCTTCTTGAAAGAAAAATCTTTGACCTGATTTTAGCCGATATAAAAATGCCGGGCATGGACGGCCTGGAGCTTTTGGAATTGATAAAAAGAGAGAATCCGGACATTACCGTACTAATGATGACTGGTCATGGTGATATCGAGACAGCCGTTGAAGCCATGAAAAGCGGTGCATACGACTATATTACCAAACCGTTTGATCATGATGCACTTGTGCTGCGACTGGAAAAAGCACTGGAAAGAAACAGGCTTTTGATGGAAAATATAAGGCTTCAAAAAGAGTGCAGGGAGAGTGATGTATTTCAGAAACTGGTAGGAAAAAGCTCAAAAATGCAGAGGGTGTATGAGACCATTCAGATGGTGGCCAAAACGGATTTAACGGTTCTTATCACTGGGGAAACAGGTACAGGAAAAGACCTTGCGGCAAGAGCCATACACACATTGAGTAATCGAAGATCAGGACCTTTTGTCGCGGTTAATTGTCCCACGGTGCCGGAACACATCCTTGAGAGTGAATTGTTTGGATATAAAAAGGGAGCTTTTACCCATGCAACACAAAATAAGGCCGGCCTTTTTCAGGCGGCCCACAGAGGCACCATATTTTTAGATGAAATAGGGGATATCAGCCCCACCATACAGACCAAACTGCTTCGGGTGTTACAGGAAAAAGAGATCAAACCTTTAGGTGATACAAGGACTGTTGACGTGGATGTGCGCATAATCTCTTCCACAAACCGGAATCTTAAGGAAAAGATAAAAAATTCCGAGTTCAGGGAAGATTTCTTCTATAGATTGAATGTTCTTCCACTGGAACTGCCCCCACTCAGGGAACATCGAGAGGATATTCCCCTTATCGCTAGCCATTTGCTGAAAAAGCACAACAGAAAACTAGAAAAGTCGGTGAATAAAATATCTACGGATCTCATGGAGATCTTTGTGCAGCGGACCTGGAATGGAAATGTAAGGGAAATGGAAAACGTCATTATGCAGGGCATATTATATGCCGGCAGTAACGAAATCACTCCACGGGATGTCGGCTTTGAAAAAAATACACAGAAAAGTGGTTTCATCGGACAAACTTTTCAGGATATGACGTATAAAGATGCAAAAGAGCAAATATTAAAGCAGTTTAATGCCGATTTTATCGGCAACCTTCTTATAATGAACAAGGGAAATGTGACACAGGCTGCAAGGCTTTGCGGACTTGAACGCCAGGCGCTTCAACAGATCATGCGACGTTACGGGATGAAAGCGGAGCCTTTCAGGAAATAGATGGTGGAAAAAATAGAATATATACCAATCGGAATAATACGTACTCCCTTTAAAACACCTGCGGGGACCCCGATCCAGCCCACAGGGGCAGATGGTGTTGAGGCTAAAGTTGAAGTATTTCCAGAATATTCTGAAGGGCTTACCGATCTTGAAGGGTTTTCCCATATCATATTGCTTTATCTTTTTCATCTGTCAAAAGATTTTAAGTTAAAGGTAAAGCCGTTTTTAGATGGTAAGCTTCGTGGGCTTTTTGCGACCAGGGCTCCTGCCCGCCCCAATCCTGTGGGAATATCTGTTGTACGTCTTGTCAGGATTGATGACCCAGTGCTTTACATAAAGGATATCGATGTTGTGGACAAAACTCCCCTTCTTGATATCAAACCTTATATTCCTGAGTTTGATATAAGAACAGTCGACAGTACCGGATGGATTGGGAAAAAAGCTAAAAAAGTTAAAAAAACTCAAGACGACGGCAGGTTTGCAAAGTAGGAACTGATTGATGAATCTTCTTGTTTTACTTTTTATTATTTTCCTTTCTTCTTTAACCCTGACTATGGTGGGCCTTGGAGGAGGGCTGATATTTTCTCCCCTGTTTATATTACTTGGCTTTCCCCAAACCATGGCTGTTTCAGCATCACTTTTCTTGAACGGAATTGCCGCAGCCTCAGCTTCCTTTATATATGTCCGGAAAAAAATGGTAGATTTTTCGGTTTCCCTTCCTTTGATCATCACATCGTCTTTAGGCGCGCCACTCGGAGCATTAACCACCCACAGAGTTAATTTAAAGCTTTTCTTAGGGATAATGGCAGGGGTGATTTTACTGGCAGCATTAAGGATGCTCTTTTCAAAACAAGTGAAAGGCCGGGACGCGGATGTGAGTCAGCTCAGAAGGATTATAGGCGGTGGGCTCATCGGGCTTGTGATTGGTTTTATGGCAGGCCTGCTTGGAATCGGCGGCGGCGTCTTTATCGTTCCACTTCTTATCTACTTTCTCGGTATTCCAACAAAAAGTGCAGCTGCAACATCTATGTTTATCGTATGTTTTTCTTCTTTCACCGGATTTGTCACCCACGTTTCCATAGGAGCAATCGATTGGAAATTTGTTTTGCTGGCAGCACTATTTTCCTTTGCCGGGGGTCAGATCGGCTCCCGCATTATGTCGGAAAAACTAAAAGGCAGAACCATCCGCATTATCTTCGGAGCTGTACTCCTACTTTTCAGCGCAAAGCTAATCCACAGGGCATTCATGTAGCATATCATCAGCCACCACCAGTAGAGCTGCTGGTATATTCATATTTCCATGTGCAGAAATAACTTATCGGCATTTGGAATTTTACACCGGAATAAAAGCACGACCCCCAATACGCTTATTAAGGGCTCGGTCAAAAATAACTTGATATTTTTGCATCCCAACTTTACCATATGTTTAACCGATCTTCATTCGCAAAAGCCCTCGAAATAGCTCGCCATTCCTCCGGTTCAGATCGATTAAATCTACGGTAAATTTGGGCGCAAATTCTAAGAAGTTATTTTTGCCCGAGCCCTAAATCTCAAAACCGGGAAATCCTTATTTCATCAGAAGTTTTCCTCGAAAATCAGTCTGAATGGGGTCATATATCAAATAATAGAGGAATTGAGGTAAATCCGGATAATATTAATGACCTGATGTTTTATTGAATCAGAAAAAATCAATAATCATTTTTAAACCAATAGCTATTAATCACGTAGAATGATTGCGCCACCCCCGATGCCGGAGCCTTCCTCCGGACTTTCCCATTTTTCATGTGACTTTGAGTTTTCCTATGGTCAAAGGACTTTCCCTTGCTATTTTGTAGTGTTTTGACTATCCTTTACCCATGTAATGGAGATTCACCTTCATGAATTCATCACTTCGAATGGTAGCCCAGTGAATACGAGGAATGTTCAAAGAAAACTTGCCGCTCTTGTCAGTGCTGATGTGGTCGGATACAGCCGATTGATGGGCGATGATGAGATGGCGACCATAGAGACCCTCACCGCCTGCCGAGAATTGATGTCCAAATGCATCGAGCAATACCATGGCCGGGTTGTTGACTTCACAGGCGATAACCTTTTAGCTGAATTTGTTAGTGTGGTTGATGCGATCGAGTGTGCGGTGGACATTCAGAAAAAGCTAAAGTCCCAAAACAAAGAATTGCCTGAAATGCGCCGCATGGCGTTCCGCATTGGCGTCAACCTTGGGGATGTCATCGTAGATGGGGACAGCATTTTTGGTGATGGGGTCAATATTGCCGCCAGAATGGAGGGTTTGGCTGAGGCAGGTGGCATTTGTATCTCTGGAACGGCTTATGAACATGTGAAAAATAAGTCAGTTTTTGGATACGAGTTCCTGGGAAAACAAAAAGTAAAGAACATTTCCGACCCGGTCCGAGCCTATCGTGTTTTGATACGACCTGAAGATGCCGGAACCTTGAAATATAAAGTCAAAAGAGATGACCCAAAACATCGGCGGCGGGTACATCTGGTGATCATTGCCGTGGTGGTCGCAATCATCGCCGGTATGGTGTTCTGGAAACATCAGTTGAACATAAAAGGGCAGAAACCTCCCATTGTCAGACTTCTTGAAAAACACAGGGCACTTAAACTCCCTGACAAACCTTCCATCGCTGTTTTGCCCTTTACCAATATGAGTGGTAATGTCGAGCAGGACTATTTCAGCGACGGCATGACTGAGGACCTGATCACCGACCTTTCACAGATCTCCGGACTGTTTGTCATCTCTCGAAACTCGGTATTTACCTATAAGGGCAAGGCAGTGAAAATTAAACAAGTGGCCAAGGATTTGGGGGTGCGATATGTGTTGGAAGGAAGTGTGCGGAGGATCAGTGATCGGGTCCGAATTACAGCACAGCTTATTGATGCCAAAACGGGTCATCATGTCTGGGCAGAGCGTTATGACCGTGAAATGAAAGATATCTTCGCTTTGCAAGATGAAGTCACCGGGAAAATTGTTGAGGCCTTAGCGGTGAAACTTGTGGCGGATGAACACGCACGCCTGACAAAAAAAAGTACGGCCAACCTGGGTGCTTACGATCTCGTGTTGAGAGGCTCTGCCCTTTTAAAACGTTATACCCGGGAAAGCAATAAACTCGCCCGGGAGATGTTTGAGCGGGCCGTTCAGATTGATCCGGGTTATACTTCAGCCTATGAGGGACTGGTATGGACCCGATTAATGGCCTGGATGCATGCATGGAGTTATGACCCGAAACTACTTGATGATGCGTTAGTGCTTGGGAAAAAGGCGGTCAGCTTGGATGAATCTTCCCCTCAGGGACATGTCATCCTGGGGAATGTGTACTTGTGGAAGAAACGACACGAGGAAGCAATTGCAGAGTTTAAGATAGCCGTTTCTCTCAATCCCAATGATGCGGATGCACTTTCATCTCTGGGAGGGGCCCTGGTGTTTTCCGGTTTGCCGGAAAAAGCCCTCGGATATCTTGAAAAGGCCATTCGTTTAAACCCAAACTATCCAGAATACTATATCTTTAACCTAGGGTATGCCTTTTTCGAGCTTAAAATGTATAAGGAAGCCGTGGCCGCTTTGCAAAAGTCCATCATTAAGAACCCGAATTTCATGCCTGCCCACGGTGTGCTTGCTTCGTGTTACGGTTATTTGGGTAAACAGGAATTTGCTCGGGCCAAGGCCGAAGAAGTTAAAAGGATAATTCCCCAATTTTCTTTAAAAGGGGCTGCCGAGATATTGCCAATGAAAGATGAAGTCTTTGAGCATTATGCCGAAGGCTTGAGAAAAGCCGGGCTTAATTAATAATTCATGGATCATTTCCCGATTAGTTGTAGTTAATTAAGGCAATTCAAGTGAATAATCTTCAAGTGAGTCGGTGTGGTTTCAGAGGGTACAAGGGGTCCAGGATTCAAGAGTTCAGGTGATCCGCCATGAAACAGGCGGTGATAGACTGGGAATCAAAGAACCGTTAGGTGAGTTGATGGATGCGATAGAGACATATAATGCTGATTTAATCGACGCCCAGTACCGTAAATGGCAGGCCAATCCGGAAGCGGTTTCCCGGGACTGGCAGGCCTTTTTCAAGGGGTTTGAGATTGCTTACGGTCAGGCGCCGGCTACGGACGCAGCCTGGGACAGGGAATTGGTGATCAAACAGTCCCGGGTAGAGGCGCTCAAATATCGTTACCGGGATCTCGGGCATCTCCTGGCCTGTATGGACCCGCTGGTTGCCTGTCCCACCGAACATCCACTGCTCAGCCTAGAATCATTCGGCCTGACCATAGAAGACCTGGACCGGGAATTTTTCACCCGGCGATTTGCAAAGACCGAACAGGCTCCCTTAAAGGAGATTATCGGAAGCCTTAAGGAGACTTACTGCCGGTCCATCGGTGTAGAATACATGCACCTGCAGGATCCTCAAGAACGCCGTTGGCTGGAGGATCGCATGGAACCGGTTCGCAACCGCTCGCAATCTGATGCAGCAGAGAAAATTCGGATTTTTAAAAAACTAAGTCAGTCAGCCCTTTTTGAAAAGTTTTTAAATAAAAAATACATCGGTGTTACCCGCTTTTCACTGGAAGGCGGCGATACAGTCATTCCGCTGATGGATACGCTGGTGCAGCGTTCGGCTGACAGGGGGGTACAGGAGATTATTCTCGGAATGGCCCATCGGGGGCGGCTCAATGTCCAGGCCCATATTCTGGGAAAAGGGTATGATCTGATTTTCAGCGAATTTGAAAGCTGTTACAATCCGGATGAACTAGTTGGTGACGGAGACGTTAAGTACCATAACGGTTACCTGGCGGATATAAATACTGCCAGGGGACAGGAGCTGAAGATGTTCCTGGTCAACAACCCGAGCCATCTGGAAGCCGTCAACCCGGTGGTGGAGGGCTTTGCAAGGGCTCGTCAGGACATAATGAACGGCAATGAGCGGTGGCGGGTTCTTCCACTGTTGATTCACGGCGATGCAGCGTTTGCCGGACAGGGTGTGGTGATGGAAACCTTGAACATGTCACAGCTGGGTGGCTATCGTACCGGCGGCACCGTACATATTATTATCAATAATCAGATTGGTTACACCACCCTGCCCGAGGACGCCCGCTCCACCCGTTATTCCACGGATGGTGCCAAAATGCTGATGGTGCCGATTTTTCACGTACACGGCGAGGACCCTGAAGCAGTGGTCCATGTTGCCCGCCTTGCAGTCGATTACCGGATGACCTTTAAAAAGGATGTGGTTGTGGATGTTATTTGCTACCGCCGATACGGCCACAATGAAGGAGATGAACCCTATTTTACCCAGCCGTTGATGTATGAACGGATTCGGCAGCGGCCTTCTCTGAACCGGATCTATGGTGGTCAGCTCCTGGAAGACGGTGTGGTAGATAAAAAGCAGATCGAAGAAATCGAAAACAGCATCACAAAACAGCTGGAAGAAACATATGATGAGGTTCACGGCAGCGCCTGTCCGTTTCCCCAAGACCGGTACTACGAAAACTGGGACGGGTTTCACGGCAAATACTCCCACGACCCGGTTCCCACAGGCGTTGAGAAGACAAAATTAATCGAACTGGCCCGCCGACTGAACAGCATCCCACCGGGTTTTAATCTTTTTAAAAAACTGGAACGCTTGCTTGGAAAACGCATGGAAACAGTAGAAAATGGTTCTGGAATCGATTGGGCCAACTCGGAGGCTCTGGCGTTTGCTTCACTGTTAACCGAAGGGATTCATGTTCGCCTGAGCGGTCAGGACTGCGGACGCGGAACCTTCAGCCAGCGCCACAGCGTTCTGATGGACACTAAAACCGGAAAAAATTTCGTACCGCTGAATCACCTGGGCGAGTCTCAGGCTGAATTCTCGGTGTACAACAGCCCGCTGGCCGAGGTGAGTGTCCTTGGATTTGAATACGGATATTCCGTGGCGCAACCTGTAGGGTTGACGCTCTGGGAAGCCCAGTTCGGCGATTTTGTTAACAACGCACAGTCTGTGATCGACCTGTTTATCGCCAGCGGTGAAGCCAAGTGGCAACGCTTAAGCGGTATAGTGCTGTTGCTGCCCCACGGGCTGGAAGGGCTCGGACCGGAACACTCCAGTGCCCGGCTGGAAAGGTTCCTGCAGCTGTGTGCCGGAGACAATATGCAGGTGTGCAACCCCACTACACCAGCCCAGTATTTTCATCTTTTGCGCCGCCAGGTAAAAAGCCGGGTTCGCAAGCCGCTAATCGTCATGACCCCCAAAAGCCTTTTACGACACCCATCGGCGGTTTCATCCCTGGATGACTTGGCATCCGGATCTTCATTCTTCCAGGAAGTACTGGATGACAACGTGCAACCTCAAAAGGTCAAGCGCGTACTGCTGTGCAGCGGAAAAGTATATTACGCATTGCTGCAGAGAAGACATGAATTGGAAACGAACCACAATGCCATCATCCGGCTCGAGCAGTTTTATCCTTTCCCTGAAGAACAGTTGAAAAAAGCTATTTCTCATTACAAGCAGGCGAGGCATTGGTACTGGGTACAGGAAGAGCCCGCAAATATGGGCGGGTGGCAGTTTGTTCGGTACCGGCTTGAGGAAATTATCGGGAAACCGCTGGTCTATATCGGCCGTAAAGAAGCATCCACCCCGGCAACCGGTTTCCCGACGATATACAAGCAGCAGCAGATGGCTTTTATCGACCAGGCTATGGGAATGGAATCGCCGCACCTCAATGGGCAGATTAGTTAAAATGGGACACAGATGAACACAGATTTTCAGGGTTTTGAACATAAAAAATTAACGGAACTAATTATTCAAGCCTTTTATAACGTATATAATACCCTTGGTTATGGTTTCATTGAAAAGGTCTATGTCAATTCTATGAAATAATTATCTGCGTTTATCCATGTAAATCAGTGTCCCATATTTTTAAGGAGAAAACATGATTGTCGAGATTAAAGTCCCCAGTGTTGGAGAATCGGTCACCGAGGCCGTACTTGGTGAATGGTTTAAAAATAACGGCGATGCGGTGAAAAAGGGTGACCCGCTTTTTGTGATTGAAACCGACAAGGTCACCCTGGAGGTGGAGTCCGAGGTAGACGGCGTTTTGAAGATAACGGTTACCGAGGGAGAGACGGTGGTCATTGGGGGTGTGGTGGGTACCATCGACACTGAAGCACCTCTGGACGAAGCCGCAGCGCCTGAAGTTCCACCGGTTGCTACAAAAACTGCCCCTGACGAACCCGAAAAAGCTCCTTCGCCTGAACTATCTGCGCCAGCGCCGGCATCCTCACTTAAGGCCGCTGCCAATGTCATACTTTCACCGGCGGTGCGGCGTTTGGTGTCCGAGAAAGGATTAGATGTCACCCGCATTAGCGGAACCGGCCCCGGCAGCCGTGTGACCAAGGGTGACGTTTTACTTTATCTTGAACAGGCGACTGCTGGAAAACCGGAACAACTTCCTGCTGTTTCAGAGTCCCGCGTAGCGGAGGCCGCACCTGTTGCGGAAGTAGTTGGTGAGTTGACTTCCCGTAAGTCGATGACTCCCATCCGTCAACGCATCGCCGCCCGTTTGCTGGAGGCTAAACAGAACACCGCCATGCTGACGACTTTCAACGATATCGACATGAGCCGGGTAATGGCCATGCGGGCGCAGTATAAAGAGTCATTTTTGAAAAAACACGGAGTTTCCCTGGGATTTATGTCCTTTTTTATCAAGGCCTGTGTCGAGGCCCTTAAAGAGTTTCCTGAAATTAACGCGTTTGTTGACGGTAAGGAATTTCTCTATCACCATTACTATCACATAGGAGTTGCCATCGGCACCGGCAGGGGCCTGGTGGTACCGGTGGTTCGACACTGCGAAAAGCTCAATATGGCCGGGATGGAGCAGGCCATTGTGGATTATGTGGCAAAGATCAAGGAAAACCGGCTGGATCTTGCCGATCTTGAAGGGGGCACCTTTACCATCACCAACGGGGGCGTATTCGGCTCTTTGCTGAGTACGCCGATCCTGAACACCCCTCAGAGTGCAATTTTGGGGATGCACCGGATTGAAAAACGCCCGGTGGTGGTGGATGATGAGATTGTTGTCCGCCCAATGATGTACGTGGCTCTCAGTTATGACCATCGGATTGTAGACGGCCGGGAAGCGGTTACCTTTTTAAAGAGCATCAAGGAATTTGTCGAAAACCCGGAACGGATTATTATGGAGATTTAGTTATGGCCAATATAGAAAATTATGATCTTATTATCATCGGCGGTGGGCCCGGCGGCTACGTGGCGGCGGTACGAGCGGTCCAACTCAAAATGAAAGTTGCCTGCGTGGAAAAAGAAGACCGCCTGGGCGGCGTCTGCCTGCGGGACGGCTGTATACCCAGCAAAGCACTTCTCGATTCCAGCGAGTATTTTCATCTGGCAAAGGATAAACTTGCAGTGCATGGCATTAAAACCGGCCGGGTGTCCCTCGATCTTCCGACCATGATGGCCCGCAAAGACAAAGTGGTGGAAGAACTCACCCACAACGTTCGTCGGCTTCTGGAAAGAAATAAAATTGAAATATTCCGGGGGACGGGGAGCCTGGAAGGGGATGGCCGGGTCAAGGTTTCCAAAACTACCGGCAAGGGAAAGGCGCAAATCCTGCAAGCCAAAACGATACTGCTGGCCACCGGCAGCGAGCCCATGGCAGTTACCGGTATGGCGTTTGACGGAGACTACATCGTCAGTTCTACTGAGGCCTTGAAATTAGATACGGTACCCAAACATCTGGGCATTGTAGGGGGTGGTTATATCGGTTTGGAACTGGGGTCGGTGTGGCTGCGCTTGGGGGCTAAGGTCACGGTGATTGAAATGCTGCCGAAGATCGCCACTCTGCTGGACGGGCAGGTGGGGCGCACCCTGCAGCGGATTCTCAAAAAGCAGGGTTTTGATATTCATCTGAAAACCAAAGTCACCAAAGCCAAAGTGGTGAACCGCAAAGTCCAGGTGGTCATTGAATCCGGCGACAAAAAAGAGAATCTCAGATTTGATCGACTTTTGGTTGCGGTGGGACGCTGGCCGCTTACCCGTGGTCTGAAACTGGAAAAAGCCGGCGTCAGAATCGATACGAAAACGGGCCAGGTGCCGGTGAATGAAAAATTCCAGACCAATGTCCCTGATATTTATGCCATCGGCGATCTGATACCAGGACCCATGCTGGCCCACACGGCTTCGGCCGAAGGGATTGCCGCGGTGGAATGCATAGCCGGACTGCCCGGAGAGGTCAATTATGACGCCATTCCGGCGGTAATCTACACGGCTCCGGAAGTGGCTACCGTCGGCCTTACCGAAGAACAAGTCAAAGAGCGCGGGGTTCCTTATTGTGTTGGCACCTACCCATTTACCGGTGCTGGACGGGCGCGCTGCATGGGTGAAACCGACGGTTTTGTCAAGCTCATCTCACACAGTAAGACGGATCGTATACTGGGGGTTCATATTATCGGAGCCCGTGCGGCGGACATAATTGCCGAATGCGTGTTGGCAGTGGAGTTCGGGGCCAGTTCAGAGGATATCGCACGGACCGTCCACGGTCACCCGACATTTTCGGAAGCTTTAATGGAAGCGGCGGCCGCCACTCGCAAATGCGCGATTTACTCCTTTTAACCACTACCGGCAAAAGTGAAATGGAATAAAATCTGATATAAAGTCAGAAATAATTGATAAACAAGTTAAAATATTTTTTGGAGTATTATACTATGGAAAGAGCAATGTTGTGGTTTAAGTGCGCAGCCATGCATGATCCTGTCCGGCCGGTGATAAAGAAACAGGCTGTGATAGGCTGGGAAGCAAAGAACCGCCAGGTGGATCTGGTGATAGAGGGTCCATTAAAGGGAGCTGAACTGCTAAAAAGGATGAATGGCTGGTTTACGGCTGATGTATATAAGGCGGTTGAGATCTTTAAACTATATGGCAAGCTTAAGGTTCTGGATGATTATGACCTGGTAGTGGAAACTAAAGATATGGCAAAAATGGAATCTTTGTCAAAGAATCTGGCCGAGGTCTTTAAGGAAGAGGCCTGGATTGAGCATATGCCCCGCAAGATGCTTGCCTGATACCCAAAATGCAAATGAAAAACGAGCACTAAATCCAAAGAGGTGTGTATGGATGTATTTGAAATAATGAAGCAGAGGAGAAGTATCAGGAAATACCTTGATAAACCCGTATCCCGCGTTGATATTGAAGATCTGATCAGGTGTGCGGGGTTTCCCCCTTCCGCCATTAACCTGCAGCCCTGGGAATATGTTGTGACGTATGGTGAAGAAAAGGATCGGCTGATCCGCCGTCTGAAAAAGGTTCACGCAATGAAAAACGTATCCTGCGGGCCTGGAACCTCAACGCCTCTACCGGAAAAAATTGCTGATCGAAGCCGCCGGGCATTAAAAGTCATGGAACCTCAGATTGCAAAACTGCACGTGCCGTTTAACCAATTCATTGAGGAGGGAAGTTGTTCTTTTTACGGTGCCCCAGTTGTAATTATTGTTTTAATGGATAAAGTCTTTCCAAAATTAAGATATCTGGACGTGGGATTGTCTGTCTCATATCTCTTGCTTGCGGCCGAAGCAAAGGGGCTTTCGACCTGCCCCATAGGACTCATTACTGAATATGGTGATGACATTAAAGATGTCTTGAATATTCCCGAAGAAAAAGAAGTGCTGCTGGCCGTCTCCCTGGGATATGAAGATGAAACCGCACCTGAGAATGATTTTAAAACAGACCGGGAGCCTTTGAACGAAATATTGACCTGGTATGAATAGTGGAATCAGGAGAAAACCAGAACCATGTCTGATACTGTATTGATAGTGGAAGATGATAAAAATACGGCAAATCTGGTTGCCCTCTATCTTAACCGGGAAGGATTTGAAACAATCATTGCTCATGACGGCCGTCAGGCCCTTGAACTTGCGCGGCACCACAAACCAATTTTCGTCATACTCGATCTTATGATCCCACTATTAGACGGCTGGGAAGTATGCAGACAGCTCAGACAGTCATCCGATGTTCCCATCCTCATACTCAGTGCCAGGGAAGAGGAGGTAGACCGTGTCTCAGGGCTGACACTGGGGGCGGATGATTATGTTGTGAAACCTTTCAGCCCCCGCGAACTCGTCGCCCGTGTTAAGGCAATTCTAAGGAGAGGACGCATGGAGTCCGTAAAAGATCAAAAGGTATATACCTGTGAAGGTCTCGTTCTGGATACTGAAAAATACAAGGTAACTATAAACGGAAAACGTGTCACTCTCACCCCTCATGAGTTCAGCCTCCTTAAGACACTTATGTCATCACCGGGAAAGGTCTATACGCGCGACCAGTTGCTGGACCATCTTTATCCGAAGCAGGATGCAAATGTTATTGACCGCGTCGTTGATGTCCACGTTGGAAAGCTAAGGCAGAAGATTGAGAAGGAACCATCCACTCCCCGCTACATTTTAACTGTCAGGGGTGTTGGTTACCAATTTCTTGAATGTAGCAGGTCGTGACTGGGAGGTTTGACATTGAAAAAAAGTCTTCTCTGGAAGCTCCTGGGAATTAATATCATTGTCATCGTATTTGTGATCATTGTCGTCTGGCTGTCTGTCGATTACCTGGCTGCAGGTTATTTCGTAACCCTGATGGAAAAATATAATATTTCACCCGACTCAAGCCATCAAATGTTCGTCACTTCCGTGCATCGATACCTTGTCTGGTCAAGTATCGCTGCCATTGTACTGGCTGTGGCCCTCAGTTTCCTGCTGGTAAAACGAGCGCTGGGTCCCCTTACCCAGATGACCGGCATCGCTACCAGGATTTCTTTAGGCGACTATTCGGGAAGAGCTCCCATCATAACACAGGACGAAGTGGGGCAGCTAGCTGAAGCCTTTAACGGTATGGCAGAAAGCCTTCAGCACATAGAACAACTGCGAAAAACCATGATAATGGATGTTGCCCATGAACTAAGGACCCCCTTGACAAACATCCAGGGGTATCTCGAGGCCCTGATCGACAGGGTAACGACCCCGTCCAGGGAAAACTTTGAACTGCTCCTGGAAGAAACAATGCGGCTGGTGCACCTGGTAGAGGGTGTACTCCGTCTGGCCAAAGCTGATGCCGCCAGAACGGACCTTCATATAAGCAAAATCCTGCTTTCAGATGTCATAAACCGGGTAATGGAACAGTTCCGCCTACAATTTACCGGCAAATCGCTTAAAGTAGAAACAAATTATTTAGAAGATGGAGGTCGACTCTATGCTGATCTCGATAAAATTTCCCAGGTGGTAAGCAACCTTCTCCAGAATGCCCTGCAGTACACACCGACTGGAGGCAAGGTAAGAATATCCATGAAGTCTCTTCCGGGAGAGCTAAAGGCTGTATTCACCAATACAGGAGGAGAATTAACCGAGGAAGACGTGCCTTTTATGTTCGAACGTTTTTACCGGGCTGAAAAATCGCGTTCCCGCGACCATGGAGGAGCCGGTATCGGTCTGGCTATAGTCAAAGAGCTCATCGAAGCCCACCAAGGCCGCATCGGAGCCGAGGTTTATGATAATGAAATACGTGTGTGGTTCACTCTGCCCGTTTGAACTTCAATACATCCAGCCCAATCTTTATCAAATCTTTACATTCTCTTTATTCCTTCTTTAAAATCAGTGCTTATATTAAACCAGAAAGCAAAGATCTCAAAAAATAAGTGTTATAAAACACAACTACTTAAAAACTTTCACATTCTGAATCATAAACAGGAGGTGCAAGATGAAAAACCTGTTAGTATTAATCGCATTATTGATTTTTTCTACAGCTGGATTCATGAGGGCGAATTCCTCTGAAATAATGAAAGACGATAAAATGAACACGCAAGACGGGCAGCTTGACATTGCCACATTTGCCGGAGGTTGCTTCTGGTGTACAGAATCTGATTTCGAAAAGTTGTCAGGGGTCGTCAAAGCCATATCCGGTTACACTGGGGGGACAAAACAAAATCCATCCTATAAGGAAGTGTCTGCCGGGACTACAGGACACGTCGAAGCGGTTCAGGTCTATTTCGATCCATCCATGGTGTCCTACAAAGAACTTGTTGATTATTTCTGGAGGCATATCGACCCGACCGATCCAGGGGGGCAGTTTGTCGACCGCGGCCGGCAATATAGAAGTGCCGTCTTTTATCACAACGAAAATCAAAGGCAAATCGCAGAAAAATCAAAGGAGACACTTAACAGATCGGGTAAGTTCGATAAACCAGTGGTGACGGATATTCTCAAGTTATCTGCTTTTTATTCGGCAGAGAAATATCATCAGGATTACTACAAAAAAAATCCACTGAGATACAAGTATTACCGATACGGTTCCGGTCGTGATCAGTTTTTAAAGAAAGCTTGGATGGATGATATGACAAAACCAAAATTAAATAATCAAAGAGAATACACCAGACCGGACGATGAAATCTTAAAGAAGAAGTTGACTCCTTTGCAGTATAAGGTGACAAGGGAAAACGGTACGGAATCCCCTTTTAATAATGATTACTGGGATAACAAGAAAATGGGGATTTATGTGGATGTCATTTCTGACGAACCGTTGTTCAGTTCGCTGGACAAGTTCAAATCGGGGACTGGATGGCCAAGTTTTACCAAGCCTCTTGAACCGGAAAATATTGTTGAAAAAGTCGACAAAAGTTATTTTATGACACGGACTGAAGTCAGGAGCAAAAACGGTGACTCACATCTCGGGCATCTTTTCAATGACGGTCCGAAACCGACCGGGCTAAGATACTGTATCAATTCTGCGTCGCTTAGATTCATTTCTGTAAAGGATTTGGAAAAAGAAGGCTATGGAGAATATTTGAAGCTCTTTGGAGAAAAATAAAACCTTTCTGGGCAATTTTTTTAAAGGAGATCTAAATGAATCGACATAAGATATTGTACCGTACATTTGATGATCCCTCAGACAGACAGTTTTGGAAAATGAACATGATGTTTAGCTTTATGCTAAAAGTATTTGTCTTTTTAGGGTTTGTTATCTTTCTTCAGGCCTGTGATACCTTAAAGGGAACAAAAGAGGTAAAAAATATGCCAGCGACAAAAAAAATATCCGTGGAGCAACCTGCTAAGCCGCCCGTGGACATGTCCGTACCGGACAATACAGAAACAGCAACCTTTGCCCTTGGGTGATTCTGGGGTCCTGACTCCCGGTTCGGGAGTATCAAAGGTGTCATTCGGACACGTGTCGGATACGCGGGAGGAACCAAAGAAAATCCCACCTATCACAGCCTGGGAGATCACACGGAAACCATTCAAGTCGACTATGACCCCACGGTTATTTCATACGGAAGGTTACTGGATGTTTTCTGGGATAGTCACGATCCTGTTCGTCCTTCGTGGTCCAGACAATATATGTCCGCCATATTTTACCAAAACGACGAGCAGAAAAGACAGGCGCTTCTTTCAATGGCCCTTATGAAACAACGGCAAAAAAAGGTTTACTCGAAAATACTTCCCCTGACTGAATTTTACCATGCAGAGGCTTACCACCAGAAACACCGGCTTCGGTCGGATCAAGACATCATGAGAGATTTTAACACCATGTATCCTCAGCAGGAGGAATTCATGAATTCAACAGCAGCGGCACGAATCAACGGGTACCTTTACGGTTATGTTACGCTTGAAGACCTTAAGGATGAATTGCCCGGCTTTGGTTTGTCCACCGCGGCGGAAAGAAAACTTATGGAAGTCGTGAAAAAACGAAAAGGGAAAATCGCCTGCGCACCCTGAGATTTGCTTTTTATCCGCTTAAGTGATATTTTTTCCGATATAATTTTATACTCGTTTTGTGTATCAAAAACCATTGATTCATTCGGTTGTGTCTTGATTCGTGATTATTCCTAATCAAGGTTTGACCATAGTCTCCCTCTGTTAGAATGGCCGGTTATATTTCCTTCAAATCATTTCGCTGACTTTAAAATTTTTAAAAAATCTTCCTCCATTTTAGCACCTGAGGCATCCGGAACATATCCGATCATCAATATCCAGCTTTTTTTTGTTGAATATTCAATTGGATATGCTATTGGAAAGGGTGAGGTTATTACGCGGTCCAATAATTGCTGCACAGATCTTGCTTATATTCATTTTTTCTAAAAGCTGGAATTCTTTCGAAGCGAATCAATATCTAATGTTAGGAAGAAAGAAATATAATCATGGCTCATAACACAATCAAATCCGATTATACCAAGTTAGTAAACAGATTGAATCGCTTTCCTCAGGGCGCACCCCCTTCTGAACTATTATTTAAGATTTTGAAAATGCTTTTTAGTGAGAAAGAGGGCAAACTGGTTTCACTCATGCCTATCAAACCCTTCACAGTGAAAAAAGCCAGCCGCATCTGGAAAATGGACCTGACCAGCACTCAAAAGGTGCTGGATGAATTGGCCAGTCGCGCTATCCTGGTTGACATCGAACAAAATGGGGAGTCCGTTTATGTTCTGCCGCCTCCGATGGCGGGTTTTTTCGAGTTCTCCTTAATGCGTGTGCGGGATGACATTGA
>RCNC010000977.1_pt1 | contig 18996 bp, 17 predicted proteins | sample 2041301 | NCBI WGS metagenome assembly RCNC01 (sample SAMN09708231, study PRJNA481090) | Marine sediment metagenome, whole genome shotgun sequencing project. | biome: marine sediment; feature: ocean; material: sediment; isolation source: Sewage treatment plant 13A marine sediment (STP13A) ...
CGAAACAAATAGTCCCGCTGCTGCCATGGCCGAAAATGTCTTGATAAAATCTCGTCTGTTGCTTTCCATAAAATCAAATCGTTCCGTTAATGTATGCACGTACCCAGCGATATTCGACACCCGGTACACTTTTTATGATCTTTTTCGATAAATCCGGTCCGGCGCTAAACAGCGCAGTAGAATAGACTTCGGCTTTGACCGGATCTTTTGCCTTCACACTCACCAATCCATCCATGGTGGTCATTTGAAATGTGATGGGATTCACAATATGCCCCGAATTTGCAAACTTTTTTTGGTTATTCAAAGAATTCCCACTGGTGGATAGAGCTTCATCCTTCAAATCGAATTCCATGGGCCGCTTTGGATCTTCACCAGGTACACTCACTCTCCAGGATTCACCATAGGGATGGCTCCCAAGTCCATAGATAAGACTCTCTCCAAAACTGATCAGGGCACATTCTATCCCGGCCGACTGAAGAATCATTATAATCCTTTTTACGGCATAGCCTTTCCCAAAACCCCCTAGATCAAGCATCACGCCCTCTCTTCTGAAACGGACTCCCTCCTTCTCTATCATTAGCTTATCCATGCCTACCACATCAAGTATATGCCGATCAACGATCAGCTCCTGTCCTTCCTTTGATTTTAAGAAATCGGAAACAGGTTTCATGGTCACATCAAAATAGCCACTTGTCTCGTCTGACAACTTTTTAACCTGGCTTAAGATACCATACAGCTCCTGGCTTATCTCTATGGTCCCCGCAAAACCGGTTCCATTGAGATGGGAAAGTTCAGAATCGAAGCGGTGAATGGAAAGAAGGGCATCCAGTCGATGCAGTTCAGATTCTATCTGTGTGATAAGCCCATCGCAGAGATCAGGTTCCATGCCCGGGAATACCATATCCAGCCTGGTACCCATGGAAGAGATATGTCTGTGCTGTGCCTCCATCTAAATCTTTTCAGGATCCTTCATTTTTTTTTACATTTACAAGCATGCATCAGATAAATACAGCCCTATGTTCCTATGGCATGTCGGGAGTGGTTTTTCATGGCCCACTCCTTGAAACCCATTCAGGATATAAAATTAGCAAGATCCTTGAAAGAACCCGAAATGAATCAAAAGGGAAGCATCCGGGTTCTGAGATTGTCCGTGACTATAAGGCCATCCTGGAGGACCCGGACATTGAACTGGTGGTTGTAAACACCCCTGACCATCTTCATCTTGAGATGTGTGCCCAAGCCATTAAAGCCGGCAAGCATGTGGTGGTTGAGAAGCCCTTTACCCTGAAAGCTGCCGATGCTGATAAACTGATCGCTCTGGCCAGGCAGAAAGGGATTGTACTTTCTGTCTTTCATAACCGACGCTGGGATGGAGGTTTTATGACCGTAAAGGAGGTCATCGAATCGGGTAAACTGGGCCGCCTGGTGGATTTCGAAGCGCACTTTGATCGTTTTCGCAATTTCATCCAGGAATCATGGAAGGACCAGTCCAACGGAACAGGTACACTCTATAACCTTGGATCGCACCTGGTGGATCAGACCCTAACCCTGTTTGGAATGCCTGAACGCCTGTTTTGTGACAGCCGTTTGCTCAGGGATGGTGCCAAAACTGATGACAGCTACGACCTGTTCCTTCACTACCCCGAATTCAAATGTTTACTTCGAAGCAGCTACCTGGTGAAGGAGCCCGGCCCCCGGTTTATCCTACATGGAACCGAAGGCAGTTTTCTTATGTGGGGATTGGACCGCCAGGAGGCAGATCTGAAAGCCGGGATCTCCCCAGATTCAGCAAACTGGGGCGAAGAACCTGAATCCAGTTGGGGAAAGATTAACACCACTTTCCAGGGAGAAGAGCTCCTTGGAAAACTACAAACCATCCCTGGAAACTACCTGGCCTTTTATGACAATGTATACGGGGCCATCCGAAACAATCAGCCCCTTCAGGTGACGGCTGAACAGGCCAGGGATGTGATCCGAATCATTGAGGCAGCTTACCGTAGCAGCAGAGAAGGCCAGGTGATTTATCTGTAAGAGCACTATTCACTGCGCTTTCCGGCTCGTTTTACCGTGAACACATACCCATCCTTCTCGTGCAAAACTTCCAATTCGGGGTACCTTTCCAGATACCTCTCCTTTTTATCGATACGGATGACAAAGTAGGCGTCTTTATCCAGTACTTCCGTCGTAAGATATTCCAGACCATCCTCTTCCTCGGTGGGTTGTTTATCAAAATAAAAAAGGTGGGAGTAGCTCTTAAATCCCAGTGTATTTACATAGACATCCTGCCCCTTTAAACCCTGATAGAATTTTATGGTCGCCCTTTGGGCATATCCCTCTACCCGGGGTATGAAGGTATAGATTGAAGCAGTAGTAAACACCAAAACCACCAGATGTAGAATAAGCATACCTTTCCTGTTCCTTCGAAGGATTTGAACACAGGCCACAAGTACACCCATCAGAAGGAAGGTTCCTATGATCCATTCATAACCGCTCCAGTGAACATTCCTCTGAAGTGCGCCACGAATAAAAGGATCTAAAAAAGCGAAGTCTTTCTCCATCAGCCAATCATAATGGTCAGTGATCAGGGGAAACAAAATAGCTACACCTCCAAGAACGATGGAGACTAAAAAAATAAGGATAACCTGCCAGTTTCCGATTTCGATTTTCCGGTCGAGCCACTTTTCCCATACCCATGCTGCGAGAAATGTCAATGGGAAATATGCCAGGGAACTATAGTGTATAAGCTTCGTTCTCACAATTGTAAAAAGAACGATCACTACCCAGAACATGATAAACATCCATTGTCTGAAGAGCTTTTGCAATTCGGTATCTTCAGCTTTCTTTGTAAAGCTTTTCATGGCGATCACTGAAGCTGGAAACACTCCCAGAAGCAAAACCACCAGGTGATAGCCGAAAAAACCATCATGAAATGAGCTACCCACATAAAGCAATCGGACCTGATAGGCTACAAAATCCCTCACCATCTCGGTATTCCCATTCAGAACCTGAATGAAAAACCAGCTTCCACCGGTAAGGAAAACCACCAGAATAAATACCACAACATGAATAGCCCTGGTAGATATCCTGAACCGATGAATGGCCAGGTAAACTAAAAAACAAAGCAGGAAGATCAACAAGGCTACAGGCCCTTTGGTGAGTACGGCCAATCCAAAAAACAGGCCAGATAAAACCACATTGCGCATCCTGTACTTCCTTCTGTCGGGATCCAGATAGAAGATAAACCAGGCGACGCCCATTAATATAAATAAGTTAAACCATGGATCGATGATCCCTGACTTAAAAAAGAAGAAAGGCAGGATGGCGGAACCATAGGAGAGTATCCACAACAGGCCGAAGCGGTGGCCGTAGAGTTGGCGACCCAAATAATAGAGTAGAATCAGGGAAACAAACCCACAGATGATGTTGGGAAATCTGGCGGCGAATTCGTTGATCCCAAAAATTTTCATGGAAATAGCCTGAAGCCAGAAAAAGAGTGGAGGTTTTTCGGGAAAGGGTTCATAATCAATCTGCACTGTCAGATAATCGCCTGTAACCAGCATCTCCCTGGCCGATTCGGCATACTTAGCTTCATCACTATCTAAGAGGTGAACAGATCCCAAATATGGCATCAGAAAGAGAGCAGTGAATGCAATGATCCCCAGGTATACCCCTATCCTTTTGTATGCTGCAGCCATTAACATCAGGTTCCAAATGTAGTAAAATTGGGCCATAGAATTTGGATCAGTTTTTTTTTCTACATTTGAATTTCGCGAGCGGATTCCCCGCTGCTTGCCGCGAGAAGAGTCAAATCCAAATTCCAAACCGCCATGAACATAGAAGAACTCAAAGAGACGTTTATAAGCCTGTATGGTGAAGAATCAAATAAGATATACAGTTTTTTTTCTCCTGGAAGGGTCAACCTGATTGGCGAACATACCGATTACAATGGAGGGTATGTTTTTCCATGCGCTCTCTCCTTCGGGACCTATCTTCTCGTCAGGAAAAACAATAGCAGGACAGTCAGATTTGCCACCACAAACTTCGATCACAGGTCTGAAGTGAATCTGGATGCCCCATTTGAGAAAGAGGGTAGATCCTGGATAAATTATCCTGTGGGTGTTCTTAATGAATTGCGGAAAGTGGCCATAGAGATTGAAGGAGTTGATCTTCTTTATTCAGGGGATATCCCCAATGGAGCAGGCCTCTCTTCATCCGCATCCATCGAAATGGTCACTGCTTTTGCCATGAATCAAATTTTTGAATTTGGATTAGACCGTTGGGAGATGATCAAGATTTCGCAGAAAGCTGAGAATGTTTTTGTGGGTGTCAACTGCGGAATTATGGACCAGTTTGCATCGGGAATGGGAGCTAAAGATCATGCCCTATTCCTGAATTGTGACACACTTGAGTTTGAGAAGGTGCCCCTGGTACTGGAAGGCATGAAAATTGTCATAGCTAACACCAATAAGCGCAGGGGCTTAGCCGACTCCAAATACAATGAGCGTAGGGCTCAATGTGAAGCATCTGTTGAAGCCATTCGCACTGAAAAAAACATTAAGCATTTAAGTGATTTGAATCTCGATGAGTTCAAGGCATTGTCTCATCTGATAAGCAATGAAGTTGAAAGACAAAGGGCCAGGCATGTGATCACTGAAAACAACCGTACACTGTCCGCCATTGAGGCCCTTAACAAGGGTGATATTGAAACTTTCGGAACTTTGATGAATCAATCCCACGATTCCCTGAGAGACGATTATGAGGTCACAGGGAAGGAGCTGGACACACTGGTGGAAGAAGCCCGAAAAATTGAGGGCACATTGGGAAGCCGGATGACCGGGGCCGGCTTTGGAGGATGCACCGTAAGCATCGTGAAAGAGGATGCCGTAGAGACTTTTATTGCCAGGGTAGGCAAAGGCTATACCGAACGGACCGGACTCAAAGCCGATTTTTATGTGGCCGAGATAGGTGACGGATCCAAAGAGATCGTTTAAACAATTTACCTGACCAGTAAATTGGCTAAAAGTAGTTTTGAATCCTCAGAAGAAGGACCTACCAGGATTTCGTAGGCACCTTTTTCCACTGTGTAATCTCCTTTTGAGCTGTTATAATAGGCAAGTTCATCTGGGCCGAGTGTCATGGTTACCACCACAGTCTGACCTGCATTTACATGAACTCTTTCAAAACCACGAAGATCTTTAAGGGGCCTTACCTCCTCCGACTCCGGATCACGCAAATAGAGTTGAACCACCTCTTCACCATCCCTTTCGCTTTTGTTGGTAACATCCACACTAACGGTCACCGATTCTCCGTCGTACAACTCCTCTTTGTCAAGGATCAGATTATCATATGAGAATTCAGAATAGCTTAATCCATGTCCGAAGGGATAGAGAACCTCCCCATCAAAATACCGGTAGGTCCTTCCTTCCATATCGTAGTTTTCAAAAGGAGGCAGGTCTTCAACCGAGCGATAGAAGGTAAGGGGCAACCTTCCTGCAGGGTTGTAATCCCCAAACAGAATATCCGCCACTGCCACACCGGCAGCTTCACCACCATACCATGCCTGAAGAATGGAAGGAACGATTTCATGTTCGTGGTTAATGGAAACTGCTGAACCAGTCATCAGGACCAGGGTCAGGGGTTTTCCCGTGGCTGCAATTCTGCGAATAAGGCTGCGTTGAACGGCAGGAAGATCCATGGAGGTCCTGTCTCCGGCATTAAATCCCTCCAGATCGAGTCCTCTCATTTCCTCTCCCTCCAGGCGGGCAGTTAAACCCATGACAAGAACCACATGATCGGCCCAGTTGGCAGCTTGTACAGCCTCCCATTGCAAGGGCAGACCGGGTTCTTCCCAGTGCAGGGTACAGCTGGCATCTCCATGTTTGTCCTGCATGATGATCTTTATCTTATAGGACTGACCCTCCACCAGATCAAGGTTGCGGTATATTTTATTGGGATGATGGATGTTATTTTGCTGCATCAGGGTATCTCCCTCGAAAATGAAATAGAAGTATTTCCCTTCGAGCCCCAGGGCATGTGATCCACTTCGCCGGGGGACCAGATATCCAGTCCATTCCACAGAATAATCATCATCGGTCAATACCTCAGCAGGAGGCTCTCCCTCCCACCAATAATAATCGATCATGGGATCAATCCTGCTCAAAGCCGGTTCTCCCCTGCCATCCAGATTTGAAAAGTAGCTAGCATTCAGCCCTGCTTGCTGCTTATCTTTTCCCGTATAAAGTACATTGCCCGGAACCGGCACCAGGTAAGGCAATCCCTCATGATGCTTCGAGCCCTGGGCATATCGTACTTCAGCTCCCTGGCCCAGTTTTGATTTGATGCCCTCATAAACACTTACCGGATCTACAGGAGAACCATTGTAATTTCCATTTTGAACGTAGACGTTATGGGCATTGGGGCCAATTACTGCCACCCTCTTCAAATCTTTGTCAAGGGGCAATGTATTCCGGTCATTTTTAAGCAGAACCATCGACTTTCGTGCCATCTCAGCAGCCACTTTTCGGTGTGGTTCACTGGCCACAAGCTCCATCGAAAAGTCTGTCCAGGGGACCATCTCATCAGGGTCAAACATGCCTAGTTTCATCCTGGCCAGCATCAATCGCTTCACCACCACATCCACCTCTGATTCCTGGATTAAACCCTTCTCAACGGCCTTAACAAGGGCAGGATACTGGTCCCCGCAATTGAGATCAGTTCCCGCCATGACTCCCATGGCTGCTGCCTCTTCAGGTGTATTCACCACATTGTGTCCGGTATGGAAATCACTGATGGCTCCACAATCGGATACAATATAACCTTGAAAACCCAGTTCTCCCCGAAGCAGCTCTTCCTGCAGGGGGATGCTTCCGCAACAGGGTTCACCCATGTAGCGGTTATAGGCACACATCACGGAGTAAACATGTCCCTCCTCCACAGTTTTTTTGAAGGCCGGGAGATAGGTATCCCTAAAGTCCCGCTCGCTTACAATGGCATCAAATTCATGCCTGAGCGGCTCTGGCCCGCTATGAACGGCATAATGCTTTGCTGTGGCCACTACCTTCAGGTAATGGGGATCATCACCTTGTAAGCCCTTAATAAACTGCACACCCATCTCGCCGGTCAGGTAGGGATCCTCCCCATAAGTTTCATGCCCCCTTCCCCATCTGGGGTCCCTGAATATATTAATATTGGGCGACCAGAAGGTGAGTCCCTGGTACATCCCGTGCTTATCTTTTGATAAAAAATCATGGTATTTTGCCCTGGCTTCGGTGGAGGTAATATCTGCCATCGTAAACATGAGGTCTCTGTCAAAGGTGGCAGCCATTCCAATGGCCTGTGGAAAAACAGTGGCCTTTCCTGCCCTTGCAACTCCGTGCAAACACTCGTTCCACCAATTATACTGAGGGATTCCCAGGTGGTCCACCGCATCTGCATAGTTGTCGAGCTGACTCACCTTCTCTTCGAGGGTCATCCTTGAAACCAGGTCATCCACACGGGTTTCAAAATCAAGTTTCACATCCTGGTAAGGAAAAGTATGGGTACGGTTACAAGAAACAATCGACCCAAGAAAAACAAGCACAAGCACTATCCGTAAATTCTTCATATCAATATTTTTTTTTATACTAACACACTAACCACTAATTTACTAACTTTTCACAGCGGCGCAAGCCGCTATTCACTAATTTTCACTATCCTTTCCTGGTAGATATGGTTCGCATTATTCATAACAAGAACATAGGCTCCGTCAGCCAGGAATGAGAGGTTTATCTTCACTGGATTCTCCATATCAAAATATCGCATCACCTCCTGTCCACTCAGATTCGTGATGGTAATCTCATCAATATGGGAAGTATTAATAAACTGTATATAAAAGTCATCTGATACCGGATTGGGACCATAGGTGAAGTTTCGGTCCGGAGGTAGCTGATGAATTACGCTTGAAGTGCTAAGTAAATGTCTATCCGGATCGAATAGTACATTCGCCACCAATCCAACGATGGGCAGACTGAATTCCTCCACGGGTGTTTCCTGTTCCAGGCGCAAGCTTTGAGATGTTCCATCTGAATAGGCTATTTCAAGATCAAATGGGGTATTAAAAAACGGGGTGACAGCAGTTGCTGTGGTAGACTGTTCGCTTCTGACAATCAGCGAATCCCCTTGCTGTAACCAGTGGATGGTGAATCGGGGATAACCTTCGCCATAGTACCACTGTTCAAAGAAGCAGGAAAAATCCATGTTGCTTTCAGATTCCAGGATTCCCCTGAAATCATCACCGGTGGCCAGCCCACTGCCATACTGATCAAGATAGCTTCGAAGGACAGTAAAAAAAAGGGGATCATTGTCCAGCCGGTAACGGATCATATGCAATAGAATGGCCCCCTTCTTGTAGGTGAGTCCATAATCAAACAGGCGGTAGGTATTATCTACCTCATCCTCCGGAACATAAACCGATCCTTCTGTCTCTCCCAGTGCGATGGACATGGCGTTGGCCATCCATCCATCTGCAGCCTCCTGATCCCTTAACTCCTGTGCGGCAATATACTCCAGGTAAGAGGCAAAACCTTCGTTGATCCATATATCCTGCCAGTTTCCACAGGTGATGTGGTCGCCAAACCATTGGTGCGCCAGCTCATGGGCCACCAGGTAGAATCCAAAATCCTGAATGGTGGTCATGGTCTGGTGCTCCATCCCTCCTCCCATGGGAGCCATGGCGTGTCCATATTTCTCATTGGCAAAGGGATAGTCCTTAAGTAGTTCTGAAAATGAAGTGATCATTGAACCGGTCTCCAGAATTTCATCTTCCCAGTCAGCCATTACATCGTCCGAATTATAGATATAATTCTGTACAAGCACCGAATCCCCTGACTCTGTCAGAGCCGCATTAAAGGAGAAATCCCTGTAGTCGGCCACTGCAAAGGAGAGCAAGTAATAGGCCATGGGATAATTTGTTAGCCAATTAAAAATCCGGGTATTGCCTTCCCCATCTTCCACTTCCACAAGCGTGCCATTTGAGGCAGCCATCAGGTTTTTATGGCATTGAATTCTGAATCTGACCGAGTCAATTTTATCTTCCAATACCTGTTTTACCGGGAACCAGTCCTTGGCATTATGTGGTTCGGAAAGGGTGTAGGTTACATCAAAGCCATAATCTGAGTCTCTGGCATTGCTTATCCCGGCAAAGAATCCCCTGTTATTTCCTGCTTCACCTCCATAAAAAATGGCTATGGAGAACAGTTCTCCTGAAACATACTCTCTGTTCAGAGTGATATAAACTGCCTCATTCAAATGATCAAAGCCAAGGGGATTGGTGAGATTTGAATCACCTGTATTCTCAATCAAAAAGACCCCCGTAATATCAAGTGCATCCTGCAATTCAAAAACGATGGTATCCAGTGACCTGGTGGCTTCCACTAAAACCCGGCATTCTCCTGATATTTCAGTGCTCTTATTTGAAACCTCAAGCAGCAGGTTGTAATGCTTCACATCATAGGCCGACAGCCACTTTTCATTCAGCGGATTCTCATAAACCATCATCCCATTGCCCTCATGTGGACAGGAGTGATAGACCTGGGCTTCTGCCCTGAAAAAGAGTGCTGTAATAAGAAAAATGACTAAGAGTTCCCTCATCTTATCTTCCAAATCTGTAGATGGTTACAGCCGAATGCTCCTCTCCCGGATTTAGAATTGTAGATGGAAAGGATGGTTGATTTGCAGAGTCGGGGAAAAACTGAGTTTCCAGACACAGAGCAGAGTGCTTTTCATAAATGCTTCCTCCTTTGCCCTTGATTCCATCTACATAATTTGCGGTGTAGAGCTGAATGCCGGGCAGGTTGGTCAGTACCTCCATAAAGCGACCCGAAGCAGGATCAAACACTGCAGCTACCCTGGTAAGATCACGGGGTTCCATAGCCAGCACATAGTTAATATCGTATCCCGGAGCAACTTCATTAATTCTCTTTCCTATGGGTGTGGATAACCTAAAATCATAGGCTGTGGATTCCACAGGTAAAATTTTTCCTGTGGGAATACTTTCGCCATCCAGTTCCGTGATTCTCTCCGCATCAATGCGTAGTTCATGATCATAAATAAGACCCTGGCAAGCATTAAGGTTGAAATAGCTGTGATTGGTAAGGTTTACATGGGTGGTTTTGTCACTTTTTGCCCTACAGCTAATTCCAAGCTCATTCTGATCATTTAACGAATACTCCACTTCAACCAGTAGGGTACCCGGGTATCCCTCCTCTCCATCGGGACTTTCATATCCCAACTTTAATGAAACCTGGTCGGGAGTTTGTTGAGAATAAGCGGTCCATACCTGTTTATCAAAGCCCCTCTTGCCCCCATGAATGTGGTTCTTACCTTCATTGGGTGTCACATGAAAGATCCTGCCTTCCAGCTCGAACCGCGACTTACCAACCCGGTTACAAACCCTGCCCACCATGGTGCCGAAATAGGGATGATCGCCCAGATACTCTTCCAGGGTGTCGAATCCCAAAACCACATCTTCCGGATTCCCTTTGCGATCAGGTATCCGTATGGCTGTAACGATGGCTCCATAGTTAATCACATCGACTTCCATTCCGGCATCGTTACTAAGGGTATACTTATATATATCCTTTCCTTCCGGCAGGATTCCAAAAAGTTGCTTCTCTATTTTCATTGCTTACTCATTTAATGTGGAAATAAAGATAGGCATTTCAAAAAAAAAAGTAAGCCCTGACCGATTTACGGTCACAGGACACATTAACTAGTGAATACAAGAGCTCTATGTACGGGTGGAAGCCGAAAAACCATAACAGAGTAGGCAAATAAAAATCAGGTACATATGAAAAATAGACTAGCAATTGAAAACTTCAATGAAATCCCGGCGCAGGAACAGCAGGATATCAATGGAGGAGTCTGGCCATTTGTGATCTCGATTGCCCTTATTGCCATCGGAGAGATCATTGAAGACTGGGACAATTTTAAGAACGGACTGACGGGTCGACCGGAAGAGAAAAATCCATAAATAATAAACAGACTAACTATGAAAAACAGAGAGAATATCAGCGAGATGACAGTTGAACAACTGAGGGAGATGAACGGAGGTGGTTTTGCCTACGACGTAGGCAGGATACTCAGGTTCATTGGACTATCAGGTGGTGGCCATCCAGGAGCGCTGGCTTATGCCGTCGTCGACTGGGAAGTCAATGCCATGATTAATGAAGATGCCAATAACTAAAACATGGAGGCTGTTTCTTATATCGAAAGAGACAGCCTCCCCTTTTTAATTCGAACCTTTAATTTGATACACATGAAAATTAAGAAACCCGATTGGAAAGACATTGTGATCTTTATCGAAACAGCCATTCTATTCAAAGTGCTTTTTCACTTCTGGGATGAAGTAAAAGCATTCCTTGTGAGCCTGTTCACCTGATGGAAGAGCTTGAGGACAGTACGCTAAACCTGATTTACAGACGACAGGTACGCTCCAGCCTCCCGGCCTATGTGATTATTCTCCTGGTTTTAGGTGCATTTTCGTCACTCCCTCTGGTAAAGGTGGATGTAGTTACCAGTGTAAGGGGTATGGTTCGACCGGTTCAGGAACCCTCCGAAATATTTTCTAATGTTTCAGGAATGGTGGAGAGATCGGTCCTTATGGATAACAGAAAGTTCGCAGCAGGAGACACCCTGGTCTGGCTAAAAACAGACTTGCTTAAGGCCCGGATAAACGCCCACCAAAACCGAATCAGTATCCACGAGGCATCGGTCACAGACATTCGCCTTATTCTGGAGAATCAGCTGCCTCATTTTACTTCCCATTATGTGCAGTCGCACAAAAATCATCAGGCAAACATCGCCCGCTTAGAAATACAAAAAGAGTTTCTGCAGGATGAGCACAGAACCTCTAAAATCCTATTCAATCAGCAGGTTATATCCAGGCATGAGTATGGAAAATCCCTGAATCAGTTGAGGGAAATATGTGCAAGAGAAACAGATCTTAAAGAAGCTTATAAAAGCAGCCTCGAGGAAGGCATGTTAAGGATCAATCTGGAGATCAGCCAACTTTCGGATGACCTAAGCCAAATTCACGCTAACCTGAACGAATATTACCTGGTCGCTCCGGTGGCAGGGACCCTCTTTTGCAGCAGAAGCCTGTCCGCTGGTTCTGTGGTTCATCCTGGGATGTCACTGGCCAAAATTTCACCTACAGGTTTGCTGGTGGCCGAATGTTTTATCGATCCAGGACATATCCCTTCAGTAAAAGAGGGAACCAGCGTAAAACTCAGATTCGATGATTCCGGATTTCGCTCCCACCATCCGCTGGAAACCCACGTCGATCTTCTAGACCAGGAAGTAAGCCTATTCAACGGAACACCCACATATAGAATTCGTTGCACCCTGGACAACTCTCCAATTTACTATGCCAATGGCAGCGTTGAAACCGTGAGAAACGGAATGACTTTTACAGCTAGTTTTATTCTCTTCCGACGCAGCGTGGCTTCCTTGATTCTGGGAAAAGCAAATCTCTGGGTTAATCCATCCGAATCGATTTAAAATCAAAATGCGGGATCGTAAAGTTGAGATAAGGCAAAGAGATCAAAGCGATTGCGGGCCTGCATGCCTGGCTTCGGTTTTGTCATATTACGGATTAAAGATTCCGGTGGCAAGAATACGTCTGGAGGCTGGAACTGATCAAAAGGGAACCTCCATGTGGGGACTGATTAAAGTCCTGGAACAGTTCAATTTCGAATCTAAAGGCTTGAGAGGTACCATGGAACACTTGTCCCAATTGCCTTTACCATTTATCGCACATACAGAGCAGGAGGATGGAATGCAGCACTATGTATGTGTTTATAAGGTTAATACAAGAGGTGTGAAGGTAATGGATCCGGCTGATGGGAGGTTTAGCAGATGGGACCATGCCAAATTTGAAAACAGTTGGAGCGGTGCGGTAATTGTGTTGGTCCGGGGAATCACAGGCAAAGAGATAATACAGGAATCTTTCGATAAAGTGAGCTTGATCAGACTGCTTAAACCCCTTTGGAAGCCTTTGATTCAAGCTTTGCTCTCGGCCCTTTTCTATACCGTACTGGGACTTTCAACATCACTCTATATAGGTAAATTGACCGACTACGTATTTGTGACTCATAACACCGGACTGCTGAACCTGATGAGCACTGCAATGATCCTTATTGCGCTTGCCATGATCTACCTTTTAATAGTCAAAAATATAATAACCCTGAAGACCGGACAGGTCATTGATAATCAGCTGATCGCTTCCTATTACAGGCATATCTTCAGCCTACCCCAGCAGTTTTTCGATTCTATGAAAACCGGAGAGATTATTTCCAGGATTAGTGATGCCGTGAAAATAAGGGGCTTTATCAACGATGCAGTGATTGGAATTCTTGTAAATATCATGATCGTGTTATTCAGTTTTACGACCATGTTTTTTCTAAACTGGAGGCTGGCAGCAATGATGATCGGTATAGTTCCCCTCTATCTGTTGCTCTATCTTTTCTACAACAGAAGGAACCGAACCATTGAAAGAAAGGTCATGGAGCAAGCGGCTTCTTTTGAAAGTCATCTGGTTGAATCCCTTCAATCTTCAGAGTGTAGTAAACAATTTAATCTGAATAAGCGAATGCAGCTGATGGCTGAGGAGAAACTGAACAAATTGCTTGATACCCTGTATCGGTCCGGATTAAACTCCATTGCAGTTTCAGGTAGTACCGAACTGATTAATCGCATTTTTACCATTGCACTTTTATGGATTGGATCCTACTTTGTAATCCGGCAAGAGATTACCCCCGGAAAACTGATTAGCTTTTATGCTTTGCTGGGCTACTTCACTGGTCCCGTTAGCAGTTTGATTGGTGCCAATAAAACCTACCAGAATGCACTGATTGCAGCTGACAGGCTTTTTGAGATCTTCCAGTTGAAACCAGAGCAAGCTCATGGCAAACCCTCCTTTCCTAAAGCTGAGTTTGGAGATATTGTTTTTCATAATGTCTCCTTCTCATATGGCACCAGGGGGGAGATCTTCAGTGACCTGAACCTGACCATAAGCGCTGGGAAAGTAACTGTCGTTAAGGGATCAAGTGGTTCAGGGAAATCAACGGTAGCATCACTTATCCAGCATCTTTATCAGGTAAACAGCGGTTGTATCACCATTAATGGGTATGACACCCGGCACTTTTCTGTGGAGAGCATCAGGGCGATGATGGGAGTGGTTCCTCAGCAAATCCGGTTTCTTACAGCCAGCATGCTGGAAAACCTCGCACCTGGGATAAGAAATCCCGATGTAAAGAGGATTCTCGATCTATTAAATGCAGTGGGTTTAAGCCCATTTATTGAATCCCTTCCCGTGGGACTCGAAACCAGATTGACCGAGAATGGTTCCAACTTATCGGGAGGAGAGCGACAGCGCTTGGCCATTGTAAGAGCGCTCTATGGAAAGCCAGCTCTTCTGATTATGGATGAAGCCACCTCATCACTTGATCCCGATTCTTCTTACCATGTGAACAAGCTCTTTCTTGAGCTAAAGGAGAATTCCCAGACCATGCTTCTGATCACCCATAAGGAGCAAAACGAGATGCTAACTGACCATGTAAAAGTCCTGGAGAACGGTATTCTACTATAGATTTATCAACGGTTTCTTCCCGTTGACCAAAAAAAATCACCTGCCATTTTGAAGTTTTGAAGAATTCGTAGTACATTGTAGAATACCGATCCTCAAGATTAAACTAACCTAAATCAAAAAAAATGAAGAAACTTTTAGCTATTTTGATTGTTGCTCTTTTCACTTTATCAACCCTGAATGCACAGGAAAGTGAGTTTATTCTTGGGAGCAAAGTATTGAGTCTGGGAATTGGTATTGGGAACACACTTTATTCAGGGTCCTATTATACCAGTGGGGTTCCACCCATCTCTTTCTCTTATGAGCAGGCCATCAAAGACGAAATTCTTGAAAAAGGGGTCATCGGAATCATTGGATCCATTGGATACAATTCCTATAAGTACAGGTATACTTACACGGGTTATGAGTATGGCTATAATTACTCTAACATAGTTATTTCTGCTGGTGGCACATTTCACTATCCACTTCTTGACAAACTGGACACATACGGTGTCATCGGCCTGGGATATAATATTTCAACATTCAAAGAGGTAGGTGATTTCCCCAGCGGTGTAACTTCTTCTTCTTCTGGTGGTTTTGTATTTGGTATTTATGTGGGTGGACGTTATTACTTCAACGAGCATTTTGCAGCATTTGCCCAGGTAGGTTATGGAATAGCCTACCTAACCTTTGGAGTTAGCTACAGACTCTAAAATACAGACTCCAAACTACTGCTAAGTACAGAGACTGCCTCAGTTGAGGTGGTCTTCTTTTTTTGGTCTTTTGAAACCTGAACCATGATCCACGAACTCGTTGTTGCTATGATGCTGGGGCTGATCGGAGGGGTTATCCCGGGGCCAGTGATTACTGCGGTCTTTACTGAAATCCTGCAATCGGGATTTCTAAAAAGCCTGCGGATCATTATTATTGCACTTGTGACCGAATCAATAGTAGCCGTAATCTGCCTGCTTCTATTTGATTCCCTGGGTTTCAATGAAGCTTTCTTCAGGGGGCTCTCCCTGGCTGGTGCCGGGATACTCATATGGATTTCTCTCTCCCTCTGGCGAATCAAGACCCTGGATACCGGACAGAAGGTGCACTTTGGTTTCTGGAAAATCATCATTATGATTCTCTCCAATGGGGTGCTCTGGACCTACTGGATCACCGTTTGCATACCCAAAGCGATCCTGCTCAGCGAACAGGTTTATCTGGGTCAATACCTCTTTATGGGACTGGTGCAGATGGGATGGCTTATATCAACCCTGCTTGTGGCCTTTCTATTCTCCAGGTTTCGGATGATCTTCTCAAAACCCAATGTAATTCCAGTGCTTTTTAAAATTTTCGCCCTTGCTTTTGCCTACTTTGCCCTGGATATGATCATTAAAAGCATACAATTTTTCGCAGCTTAATCAGTGTCGGACCAGCCATCGCTCAATGTCTTCAGAAAAGCTACAATATCCTCCACCTCCTGGTTGGTGAGGCCCAGGTTTCCCATCTCATCCACATTTAAATTTGCTAAAGTCTCAGCTTCTGGCCAGGGTGCCACATCCCGGGTATTATAAAAAGCGACTACCTGGTAGAGGGTTTTAAATACTCCATTGTGCATGTAAGGAGGGGTTATAGCCACATTTCTCAGGGTGGGAACCCTGAATTTCCCCAGTTCAGAAGGGTCATCCAGGGTCTCAGCAAGGCCAGGATCTCTATAATTAAACCCATCGGGATTGTACTCTGAAGAGAGGAGTAAAAAAGGGCTTTCCCCATTAGGCGGTGTGCCCAGGTTATCATAAGTGAAGTCAGTGAACAAGGCAGGAGTACCATCTTCAAGTGGAGTGTGTGGATGGCATGCGGCACAATTCCCCTTGCTTTCCACCACAAACAGCATAAATCCCCGCTGTTCTTGCTCAGTCAGGGCTGATTCCCCCCTCTGCCAGAGATCAAATTTGGAGCTAAAGGGATTCACTTCCTTTGACCTTTCATAGGCTGCAAGGGCATCTGCCATATAAAAGAAGGCAGAATCGGGATCATTAAGGGCATGATCTCCATAGATCTCCCCAAACTGGTCTGAATAGTCCAGACTCCTTATCTTATCAGCCATTTGGGCGGTATCTGGATTAGCCATCTCTAAAGGATTCAGAGGAGGCCCCATGGCCTGTTCGGCGAGTGAATTGGCCCTCCCGTCCCAGAACAGACCTCCAAGCCAGACCTCTTCTATAGAATCATAATTTAATGCAGGCACATACATGGAATAGGAAACTGGCATGTCGTTCCGGTTCCCATAGAGCCCATGGACAGCCCCCCTGGAGACAGGCAGTTCAGTCAAAGGATCAGCAAATCCAACTGCCGGATCATGACAGGTGGCACAGGATTGTCCTTCCGGAGTGGAAAGGCTTTCTTCAAAAAAAAGAAGTTTCCCCAATTGTTCCTTTTGAGTAAGGTCCGAAACCTCAATCTCTTCATTTTTTGGGGAGCACCGGCATAGTAGTAATGGCAAAACGAGCATAAAAAAAGCCAATTGCAATAGCCTGGTTGTTGAGTGAAACATATTCTTCAATCTTAGTTTCAGTGATTAGGGTAGTGGAAAATTATTAATTTTAAAGCAATTATGCTAGATCCAAAGAACTTTAAAGCCGATTCCACTGAAATTATGGAGTGGATTGATCAATATTTAAACCATATTTCCGATTTCCCGGTCAAGTCACCTGTCGCACCTGGTGAAATCTACAGTCAGATTCCGGCTAATGCTCCTAATAAGCCAGAATCTCTTGAACAAATTATACAGGACCTGGATTTAATCATTATGCCTGGGATTACACACTGGCAGCACCCCAACTTCCATGCTTATTTCCCGGCCAACAGTTCAGTGGAATCCATTATGGCCGAATGTGTTACCTCTGCCATTGGAGCGCAATGTATGATTTGGGATACTTCTCCTGCAGCTGCCGAACTTGAGCAACGAATGACTGAATGGCTAAGAGAAATGATGGGAATACCCATTGAGTATGAAGGGGTTATCCAGGATAGCGCTTCTTCTGCCTCACTGGTTGCTCTGCTTACGGCCAGGGAGGTGGCTACAAATTTCACTTCCAATGAGGAAGGAGTACCCAATAAACTCAGGGTCTACTGCTCCACTGAGACCCACTCTTCCATCGAAAAAGCGGTTGGTATATGTGGCATAGGTAAAAAAAATCTGATTAAAATTGGTGTGGATCCACAGTTGCGGTTGAATCCCGAATTACTTGAACAGCAGATCAAAATGGACCTGGAGAAAGGCTACCTTCCCATTGCTGTTGTTGCTGCCATTGGCACGACGGGTACTGTGTCGGTAGATCCACTTAAAGAGATAGCTGCCATTTGTAAGAGCTACGATATCTGGCTTCATGTGGATGCAGCCTATGCCGGAACCGCATTGCTTCTTCCCGAATACAGGTGGATGATCGATGGGATTGAGCAGGTGGATAGCTTTGTATTTAATCCACACAAGTGGATGTTTACCAATTTTGATTGTTCTGTATATTTTGTCAAAAAAGCAGAAATCCTGATTAAAACCTTTGAAGTACTCCCTGAATATTTAAAAACAAAAACCCGGGGTTTGGTAAATGATTACCGGGATTGGGGTATTCCATTGGGCAGGAGATTCAGGGCACTGAAACTCTGGTTCGTCCTGCGTAGCATGGGGATAGAAGGAATCCAGGAAAAGCTTCGATACCATATTCAATTAAACCAGAGCTTCTCCGAGTCCATCTCAAATTCACCTGGATTTGAGCTCGCCATGGAACCGTTTTTGAATTTTACCTGCTTCAGGCTTCAACCCGAAGGCTTGGAATCAACCGAGTTGCTAAATCAGCTCAATGAAAGATTCCTCGAGGAGATCAACGCTAGTGGCAGGATATTTCTCACCCATACAAAGATCAATGATCTATATACAATCAGAATGATCATCGGACAAACCTATGTGGAAGAGAAGCATGTGGAACTGGCTTTAAGTGAGATACAATCAGCCGCGGAAAAGGTATTAACTAAAATGTGAACAGATGGCATACAATGAGTTTCTGGGAGAAAGAATAGGGATTGCCCTCAAGAGAAAAGGCGTAAGCTTTGAAGAGAAGAAGATGATGGGAGGTCTTGCTATGATGGTGGATGAGAAGATGTGTGTGGGAGTGATCAAAGACAATCTGATGGCCCGGATTGATCCCGATATATATGAAACAGCACTAAGCAGGGATGCTTGTAAACCCATGGATTTTACGGGGAAAAGAATGAAAGGCTATGTTTTTGTAGAGCCGGAAGGCATAGATCAGGAAGAGGATTTGGAGTATTGGTTAGAGCTTGCCTTGGAATTTAATCCCAGGGCAAAATCAAGTAAGAAAAAGAAATAGCCAAGCATATGCACATTT
>RCNC010000978.1_pt1 | contig 18995 bp, 19 predicted proteins | sample 2041301 | NCBI WGS metagenome assembly RCNC01 (sample SAMN09708231, study PRJNA481090) | Marine sediment metagenome, whole genome shotgun sequencing project. | biome: marine sediment; feature: ocean; material: sediment; isolation source: Sewage treatment plant 13A marine sediment (STP13A) ...
CGGGCAGGCAGCTTGGGTGATTGTGAAAATTCGACCACAAGTGGCGTACATAGCAGTGCAAAAGTGTTGGGTAGTTCCCGGAAATCAACGCCTTAGCGACATAACATAGCTGCATTACGTCACAGACGAGCCACTTCATATGACACTGGACGCCGCACTTGCCGTCTTGCTGCTGATCAGCGCCACCACTTACATGGTGCTGGGGGTGCGACTCGTGCTGGCGAGAAGAGAAGTTGGCACGATGCCCATCGGTCTCCTGTTCGGTATCATTAGCCTTTGGGTTTTGGGCGGAGCAGTCGAGCTCTTTTCGAATTCCTACTTCGTTTTCTCAATCGGGCGCACCGGCCATTTCATCGGCTCCGCATTCTTACCTGTCGCCGCCTACATTATCTTTCGCGAGTACATCGGGAAAAAAACATCCGCGCATCGCATCATCATGCTGATGATTATTCCTAGCGTTTCTGTGGTTCTCGCCGCGACTAACTATGCGCATGAATTCATGTGGTATTTGCCGGCAACAAATGAATTCGGACAGTTTCTGACGCGTCCCGTCCAATGGGGGCCGTGGTTTCTTTTCGTTCATCTACCGCATAGTTACGCGTTGATTGGCGTCGGCATCCTGACGTTGTTGACGCACTCCACAGCGGTTGCCCGCGGACATCGCCGTGGCATTTTACTTCTGATCGCAGCCAGTTTTGGTCCGCTAGGCGCGACCGCAGCGTACGATCTTGGCTTCGGGTCGAATACGATTTCGTTCGTGCCGTTCGTATTTACACTCATGCTGCCTCTCTACGCATGGCTGGTAATTGCCGCGAAGATCGTACGGTTCTCGCCGCTGGCGTTCGAAACGGTCTTCCAGAACATGCAGGACCCGGTCGTTGTCGTTGACGGTGCGGGCTGCATTATTGGACTGAATCATCGTGCCGAGAGCTTGCTCTCGGTCAGTGAAACCTCCGCGATGTTTGAGCCCCTGAATTCCGTGATCTGCGACGGATCAACTGAGGTTTTCGAAGCGCTGGATACCGGAGAGCCGCGCAAGATGATGACTGCGACTGGCCGCTTCTTGCATGTTCAGGTAACGGAGATGGAGGCGACCGATCGAACCGAGGGCAAGGGCAAAGTGCTGATGTTCCGAGACGTGAGCGATGTCGAGAAAGCGCAGGCTGAGGTGCGGGCAAACGAACGCATGCTGCGCACGCTTATTGATCACTCTGTGAACGGCATAATCAGACTGCGTTGGGAAGAGAGTGATGGCGAGGATGAACGTGAGCTTCGCTGTATCTTTGCGAACGCTGCAGCGGCGCGCTTTCTGACCACAGAGCGAGACGAGTTGGTCGGGAGTCTGGGCGAGGAGATCATTAAACTGGCGAGCAATGCGATGAACCCAGAGGATTCGGCCGACCTGACGAATGATTTTCGAGGCGCAACCGGATCCGGCGAAAATATTGATGCGGAGGTTCGGCACGTGGCCGACGGTGTCGGTAAATGGTTGCGCATGATCGTTGAGCCGTTCGGCGGCGATATCGCGATTACGTTCGTGGACATCACTGATGGCAAGGCGAAAGAACAGCATATGGAGTCGATCGCTGCCTCAGATCCTCTGACCGGTGTACTGAATCGCCGTGGTTTCGAACGCGATGCATCCGAGCGTCTGCGGAACAGCGCGGACGACGCGACCGGCGCCTTGTTGTTCATCGACCTGAATGATTTCAAAATAATTAACGATAGTTTCGGCCACGAAATCGGCGATCAATTGCTGACCATCGCGGCGCAGCGGCTACAAAAGAGTCTGCGCTCCTGCGACATTATCGGTCGGCCTGGTGGTGACGAATTCGTTGCTCTGGTGCCCGATGTTACGCCGGAGGTGTCGGATAAACTTGCGAAGCGCCTGACGGTTGCACTCGAGCAAACTTACACGATCGGCGAGAGGAAACACGATTGTGCGGCGAGCATCGGTCTCGCACTGTATCCAAAGAATGCGAACACGCTGACTGGGCTCATGCGCGAGGCTGATCAGGCGATGTATCGCGCCAAGGCGCGCTGTCGCGACGCTAGTCAGGTTCGTAGTGACGACCTGCTCGAAAAAGCCATGTAATATATCCGCTCTCTGATCGGTCCTGTATCAGTGTCTAAAGCGGAGCAAAATTCGAATGTTGAAGAATTCAGTTGTAACTATTTTTTCGGCTGTCCTACTGTTCAGTCTCATGTGCAGCTTGTCGTTGCAGGAAAGCCAAGCAGAAATGGCCATTGCTGAATCGGCCGATCAAATCACACCTCTCAAAAGTGGTGAGCAAGCTCCTGCATTCGTAGTCCTGGATGCGGATGGCGAGGAGTTTTCCTTCGACCCCGACGCGCTGGATCGGCCCGCTGTCCTGATTACTTTCCGCGGCGGCTGGTGCCCGTTCTGCAACATGCATTTGTCGGAACTCCGTACCGTGGTTCCGGAAATTAGCGCCATGGGTGTTGATGTTCTATTCCTCAGCGGCGACCGCCCTGAAATGCTGTATGCGAGTCTGGCGCAGGACACTCAGGAAACTATCGCGGATCTGGACTACAAGATTTACTCGGATGCGGACGCACAAGCGGCGATCGCATTGGGTATCGCGTTCAAGGCATCGGAGCGTACCATTAATGGACGGATCTCGAAGGGTCAGGATATTGAAGATTCATCGATGCTGAATCATGGCGTCTTGCCGGTACCGGCCGTGTATGCCATCGATACCTCGGGCACTATCCGCTTCGATTTCGTTGAGCCGGATTACAAGGTCAGATTGCCCTCTGAAGAGTTGCTGGCGGTTGCCAAGGAGTTAGCTGAGAACTCGCAATGAGCGATACAGCGAAGGTTAGTCCGTTCAAGAAATTCGTGAAGGGGTTGACTCTGGTCGAGCCACACGAGCTTCGGGCGACGGTCTTATCCTTTCTGTTCGTATTCACACTGTTCAGTGCGTACTTCATCATTCGTCCGGCACGTGATGCTATGGCGAGCGAATGGACGCGCGTTGACACAAGCTGGCTTTGGACCCTGACCTTTTTTGTAGCCATCATTGCGGTATCCCTGTACGGATTCATTATTTCACGTGTGCGTTTCAGTCGTGTCGTGCCGGGCGCATACATTATCTTCGCCCTCATGTTCGTTGGATTCTATGCCAGCTCACAGTATTTCGAGAACTCGACGCTAATCGACAAGGCCTTCTACGTCTGGCTGAGCGTTTTTAGTTTGTTGCACGCTTCCATTTTTTGGAGCTTCATGTCCGGTACTTTTTCCAAGCAGCAGGCGCCGAGATTGTTCGCAATTATCGCGATGGGTGCGAGCTTCGGCGGCATAGCAGGAGCTTCAGTATCAGGATTTTTCGCCGAAGAGATCGGGTTTATGAACCTGATGCTGATCGCCGCTGGATTGTTACTCATTACTCTGCCGATCATCAGTAGATTGAAAGTGCTCAAAGAAACGGACCTGGGTAACAAGGAGTTGTCGGCCGACCTGAGCGAGGCAAAGCGCCTCGGCAAAAACCCATTCTCAGGCTTCTTAATATTCATAAAGAACCCGTATCTGGTCGCCATCGGCATATTCATTCTAATGTATGTGGCAATGAGTACCTTCGTGTATATGGAAATGCGCGAGATGTTAGCCGTTTATGAGCGCGCCGAAAGAACTGAAATTCTCGGCCGTATTGATTGGGTAGTGAACATACTAACCATCATCATCGCGTTTCTCGGTACTGGCAGACTGGCTACTCGTTTTGGCATGGCGACGACACTGTCGCTAATCCCCGTCCTTATGATTGGCGGTTGGTTGATCGTTGCGGCCGTTCCACTGTTGGCTGTTCTGTACGGCCTGCAGATTTTCCGCAAAGCCGGAAACTACGCGATAACCAAGCCCGGTCGCGAGATGTTATTTACGCTGGTTGATGACGAAACACGATACAAGGCGAAGCCCGTCATCGACGTTGTTGTATATCGAGGCGGCGACATGGCCACGGCCTGGTTTCACACTTTGTTGAAGGAAGTATTTGCCCTCGGCTTAGGCGGCGTTGCCATCGTCGCGGCCGTCATCGCAGGAATTTGGGCAATGTCCGGGGTCTACCTCGGACGCCGCTATAACGAGGCGAAGGAGTAGGTCTCTTGAAAGATACTGCGCCGAGCTTTGAGTCGCAGGAGCTGCGCGAGTTCGGTGAAGTGCTGCGCGGTCGTCGCACTATTAATCTGTACCTGCAAACTCCGGTGCCGACGAAGCTTGTACGTGATGCGATCGAGGCCGCAACCTGGGCGCCGAATCATCACGTTACCGAGCCGTGGCGTTTCTATCTTCTTGGGAACGAGTCTATCGCCGCTTGCGTGGAGCTAGTGCGCGAAATTACAACGGTAAAGAAGGACGCGAAAGCGGGCGACTTCAAAGCGAAGAGCTGGTCAGAGAAACCAGGCTGGCTGGTCGTGACCTGCCGCAATTCAGATGACGCCCTTATGCAACAGGAAGATCTCGCGGCATGTGCAGCGGGCGTGCAGAATTTCATGTTGTACCTGTGGAAAGCGGGCGTTGGATCGAAATGGACGACGGGTGACATCACCCGCGACGTTCGATTCAATGAAATCGCAGGCATCGATGTCGACGCGGAAAGTGTTGTCGGTCTGATTTGGTATGGCTATCCGAAACTGATTCCGTCGCAACAACGCGCGGACGTTGACGAGGTATTAACCGAGCTACCGTAGACCCTGTGGGAGCGGCTTTAGCCGCGACTAGTCGCGCGCTAACTCTTCAGGGTGATGCACGATCTTCCCGCGCATAATCAGTGGTCGCAACAAGAACACTATCGCCGTTAACGTGCCAGCAGATCCCAGAATGATGACTGCGTTACGGACACTGCCATCGTAAATGGCGGCTGCTAGCAACGCGCCTGATGCGCCTGAGACGTTCTGCAGAGTCCCTATAATTGAGGACGCAACACCGGCAATTTTCGGCAATGGATCAAGCGCAATGACTGTCGCGTTTGGCATCGTTAATGCAATCGTAAACATGTAAGTGCAGACGCAAGCCCAGATCCAGACGAGCGGCGCGTGCCCGAGCCAGGCGATGAATAGCAGTTGGGCCGAGCTCAGTCCCATCAGGCTCATTCCAATAGCAATAATCTGCATGGACTCCATGCGCGTAACCATCAGGCGATTACAGGCTGCACCGAGCAATATCGAGCCGCCAGCTGTGGCGAAGATCAGGCCGAACTGCGTAATCGAATAGCCATATATCTCAACGATGAGAGATGCGGCCAATGCGATCATCGACATGAATCCGGCGGGCGGAATAACAATCAGCAATAGCCCGAAGATACTCTGCCGATGCGAGAAGAATTCGGCAAAGCTGGATGCAAGTTGGCGTACCGGATGCTGTGTAGAATTGCCGGAGTGCGTCTCGTGAAGATTGCTGCGAATGGCGAATAGTACGAGGATTCCGAGGCCTGCAATTGCGATCAATGGAGACCGCCATCCCCATTGCGCGACCAATAAGGCGCCGAAGCTTGGTGCGATAACCGGTGCGGCCGTAAAGATCATCGTCATCAATGACATTAATTTCGCCGCTTCCTCGCCGCTGGCGACATCTCGAACAATCGCGCGCGCAAGAACAATTGCCGAGGCGGCACCAAAGCCCTGTACGAAACGTGCGATGAGCAGCAGATCGATGTTACTCGCACTTGCAGACGCTATTGCAGCGATGGCGAACAAAATCATTCCGGCATACAGAACCGGCAGACGCCCAACGCGATCTGAGATCAGTCCGGCGGGAATTTGGCCGCAAGCCATACCGGCCATAAATACACCGACGATTTGCTGACCCTTGGACAGGCTCGTTGCGAGAGCAACTGCCATCGACGGAACGGCAGGCAAGCTGATGTCGATCGTCAGAGCAGACATGCCGGTGAGGACGCCAAGCGTGATAACGAAGCTCGGCTTAAGGGCGCGGGAGGTGCGTGTCACAGTCAGGCTAGATTGGCAGCCTGACCGGAGATTAACAAGTCGGACAATGGTTGCGTGCCAAGCCAGTAGCAAAGGTCGCGCGGATGGTCGATATCCCAGATTGCAATGTCAGCGCGTTTGCCGACCTCCAGCGTGCCACGATCATCGCTCAGGCCTAACGCGGACGCTGCGACACGGGTGGTGCCGGCAAGGGCCTCTTCAGGCGTGAGCGCGAACACACGACAGGCGAGTGCCATTGCTTCGCGGACTGACAAGAGCGGCGATGTGCCAGGATTGCAGTCCGTTGCGACCGCCATTGCCACGCCCGCCGAGCGCATCGCAGCGATCGGTGGTTGCTGTGTTTCCTGTAACGTTACGTATGCACCCGGCAGCAATACGGCAACGGTGCCGGCTGCGCTCATCGCATCTACGCCAGCTTGTGAGCTGTATTCAAGATGATCGGCAGACAAGGCATGGAATTTCGCGGCGAGCATCGCGCCGTCGCCATCACTCAGTTGATCGGCGTGCAACTTGACCGGTAATCCTAACTCCCGGGCTCGCGTAAATACTTTTGCGACCTGTTCTGTGTTGAACGCAATCGATTCACAATACGCATCAACTGCATCGGCTAGTTTTTTCTCTGCGACGAGCGGTAAGAGTTGCTCACAGATCAAGTCGATATAGCCGTCGGCATCATCAGCAAACTCGGGCGGTACGGTGTGGGCAGCGAGTAAGGTTGTACGAACCGTTTGGCCGGTCGCTGCCGCAATCTCGCGTGCGACTTGCAGCGACTTGATCTCACTGTCCACGTCTAGTCCGTAACCGGACTTAATTTCGACGGTAGCGACACCGTCACGCAACAATGCACGTGCTCGCGGTATGGCAGTTGCCAGCAAAGTTTCATGCGATTCAGCACGGGTAGCGCGAACAGTGGACAGAATGCCGCCACCGGACCGCGCGATTTCTTCATAACTGACGCCACGCAAGCGCTGCTCAAACTCCTGCGCGCGGTCACCACCAAATACCAGGTGTGTGTGGCAGTCGATCAGCGCAGGCGTGACCCAGCGCCCGGACAGCGAACGAGTTTCTATAGCCGTGCCTGCAGGTAGATCGGAAGCCGGCCCGAGCCATGCGATGCAGCCGGCCGCAATGGCTATCGCCCCGTTTTCGAGCACACCATACGGAGCGCCTCCGTCTCGCATCGTCGCGATCCGGGCGCCCCTTAGCAGTAAATCCCAATCAGCCATGCATTGCTCCGTGTGTGCAATCGACGGTATCATGCTGCAACCTGTATATACAACCTATGTAGTGAAGCTGTAAATGAGCACCGTATTCTCGCGCAAAGCATTGCTGGCAGAGGGCTGGGCGGATAACGTCCGGCTACACATCCGCGCCGGTCGCATTGAAGATCTCGAGGTGGGCGTCGCGCCAGAGGCAAAGGAGCGGCAGGCAGATATCGTCATCCCGGGCCTCTGCAATGCGCACAGTCACGCCTTTCAACGTGCGCTTGTCGGTCGCACCGAACAGCGATCACCCGACGGCGAGGATAATTTCTGGAGTTGGCGAGTGCGCATGTATGAACTCGCGAACAAGATTGATGCTGGGCAACTCGCTGCAATAGCCACGCAGGCCTATACCGAAATGTTGCAGGCAGGATATACGTCCGTGTGTGAGTTTCACTATCTGCACTCAGACCCTGAGTCTGACGGTGACGCGATGTTCAATGCGTTGCAGACCGCTGCGTCCGCGACGGGCATCCGATTGATCTACGTGCCGGTGCTCTACGAACGCGCTGGTTTCGAACAGCGAGCAGCCGAGAAACACCAACGGCGCTTCGTGCTTTCACTGGATGCGTTTCTCGCCCATCACACACGTTGTACAGGGAATGCGATTGATGGCACTACGGTTGCGATCGGGGCGCACAGTCTGCGCGCTGTCAGCGAAGAGTCATTGCGCGCGCTGGCCGAGGTCGCGAGCGAGAAAGATATCCCCATGCATTTGCATATCGCCGAGCAGCGCGCAGAAGTTGAGCAATGCATCAGCGCGACCGGAAAACGTCCAGTCGCGTGGCTGCTGGATAATTTTGATGTTGATAAGAGATGGTGTTTGGTACACGCGACGCATATGGATGACGCGGAGATCGCGGCACTGGCGGATAGCAAGGCTGTCGTCTGTGTGTGTCCAACAACCGAAGCCAATCTCGGTGACGGCCTCTTCCCATTGCGCTCGTTTCTAGAGCAGGGCGGACGGATTGCGATCGGCTCGGATAGCCAGGTGTCGGTCAATCCTTTCGAAGAACTACGATGGCTCGAGTACGGTCAGCGCCTCGCGACGCAGACACGCAACGTCGTTGCTCTGAAATACGAGCACGTCGGTTACGAACTGTTCAGTCGTGTGTTGGCCGGCGGTGCGCAAGCGGCAAGAGAGGCACCGCTAGCTATCGCGATCGGCGAAGGCGCCGACCTGCTTACTTTACGCGCTGAAGATGCAGTACTTGCGGGTTCGGACGACAGTAACTTATTGGATGCACTTGTTTTTTCTGGCCATCGTTTGCCAATAGACGGCGTCATGGCATGTGGTGAATGGCGAGTACAAGACGGCGATCACATCGCGCAGGACGCGACTCGTGTGCGTTACGTACACGCGCTGAAGGCGTTGCGATGAATGCCGTCGCAAAACCGCGTTACCAGCAACTCAAAGAGATGATCATCGCTCGCATCTCCTGTGGCGAGCTGCGCCCTCTCGATCGAGTGCCCTCTGAGAACGACTTGGTTGAGGCGATGAGCGTTTCGCGCATGACGGCAAATCGCGCATTACGAGAACTCAACGATGAGGGCTACGTCGATCGCATTGCCGGACGCGGAACTTTTGTTGCAGATCTTCGTGCTCGCTCGCACGCACTTGAGGTGCACAACATCGCGGATGAAATAGAGCAACGTGGACACAGCCACTCCAGCGAAGTTGTGCGTGCTTCGCGGCAGCATGCGCGCGGCGAACTGGCGCGGGCGTTGCACGTAGATCAGGGCACTGATGTTTTTCACTTGCTACTAGTGCATTTTGAGAACGGTATACCAGTGCAGGTTGAAGACCGGCACGTCCTTGCTGAGTTCGCGCCGGATTGCCTCACACAGGATTTCACAACAGTTACGCCAAGTGCCTATCTGACCGGAATTTCCCCGTTGGCCGAGGCCGAACAATTGGTTCGCGCCAACAGCCCGAATGCCGCGATCCGAAAACAATTAACGATGGATGCCGGTGAACCGTGTCTCGTCGTCTTACGCAGAACCTGGTCAGAAGGCCGCCCTGTAACACTGGCGCGACTGCATCATCCAGGGACTCGCTACGAATTAACCGGAAACTACACACCAAGCGCATCTGCCCGTACGACCAGGGGCGATGTGGTTGAACTAGAGAAGCTACAACAATGAATAAGAAAAGAATCATCAAGGCGCCGACAGGAACCACGCTGCAGGCAAAAAGCTGGCTGACTGAAGCTCCCCTGCGCATGCTTATGAACAACCTCGACCCGGACGTCGCCGAACGTCCCGAAGATCTGGTTGTGTACGGCGGTATCGGCAAAGCAGCGCGCAATTGGGAATCGTATGACGCGATCATCAAAGCACTACAGGAACTCGAAGACGACGAGACCCTGTTGGTGCAGTCCGGCAAGCCGGTGGGGGTATTTCGTACCCATGCCGATGCGCCGCGTGTTTTGATCGCCAATTCCAATCTGGTGCCGCATTGGGCGAATTGGGAGCATTTTCGTGAGCTCGATAAGAAGGGTCTGATGATGTACGGACAAATGACCGCGGGTTCGTGGATCTACATCGGCAGCCAGGGGATCGTGCAGGGGACCTACGAAACATTCGTCGAGATGGGACGACAGCATTACAACAGCGACCTGACGGGTCGGTGGATACTGACGGCGGGTCTGGGTGGCATGGGCGGCGCCCAACCACTTGCGGCGACAATGGCCGGCGCATCGATGCTGGCCATCGAATGCCAGTCGGATCGCATCGACAAGCGACTGGAAACCGGCTATCTCGATACCCGGGCAGAAACGTTGGACGAGGCGTTGGCTTTGATCGAGGAATCGGTGCGAGACGGCAAGCCGCTAAGCGTTGGCTTACTCGGCAACGCGGCAGAGGTTCTGCCAGAGTTGATCAAGCGCCGCATTCGCCCCGACGCGGTAACCGACCAAACATCCGCGCACGACCCGGCGAACGGTTATTTGCCAATCGGCTGGACGGTCGAGCAGTGGCAACAGCAACGAGACGAGAATCCTGATGCGGTAGCTACAGCGGCCAGAGAGTCCATGGCTGTGCACGTACGCGCGATGCTGGAGTTCCACAATCAGGGGGTTCCGACTTTTGATTACGGCAACAATATTCGTCAGGAAGCGTTGAACGAGGGTGTTGCGGGCGCGTTCGACTTTCCCGGCTTTGTTCCTGCCTATGTCAGACCGCTATTTTGTCGCGGCGTTGGTCCGTTTCGTTGGGTCGCGTTATCGGGTGATCCCGAGGACATCTATCGCACCGATGCGAAAGTTAAAGAGCTGATCCCGGACGATGCCCATTTACACAATTGGTTGGACGCGGCACGCGAACGAATTCAATTTCAAGGCTTGCCGGCGCGAATCTGTTGGGTCGGCCTTGGTCAGCGCGACCTTCTCGGATTAGCTTTCAACAAGATGGTGCGTGACGGTGAACTAAAAGCCCCCGTTGTTATTGGTCGAGACCATCTCGACAGTGGTTCAGTCGCCAGCCCGAATCGTGAAACCGAAGCGATGCGTGATGGCTCGGATGCCGTCTCGGACTGGCCGTTGCTGAACGCCTTGTTGAGTACAGCTAGCGGTGCTACCTGGGTGTCGCTGCATCACGGCGGTGGTGTTGGTATGGGTTACTCGCAGCACGCCGGCCTGGTCGTTGTCTGTGACGGTAGTGAAGCGGCCGATCGTCGTATTGAGCGCGTACTTTGGAACGACCCGGCCACAGGCGTCATGCGGCATGCCGACGCAGGTTATGAAGAAGCCATAGCATGCGCACGCGAGCACGACCTTAATTTACCAATGCTGGCAAAGGGAGAGTCATCATGAAAATGATCGTCAATAACCAGCTGGTCGCGCTCACAGAGCTTCGTCAGGCCTGGCACAGCCCGCTGACCGTTGAACTCGGGACACAGGCGCAGCAGCGGGTTGCCGAATCGAATGAACTGATTACCGAAGTGCTCGCCGGTGGCGATCAGGTTTACGGAGTGAATACAGGTTTTGGCCAACTCGCACAGGTTCGCGTGAGTGACGACGATCTGGCGCAACTACAAGAGAATCTGGTGCGCTCGCACTCGGTCGGCGTTGGTAAAAATCTCGACGACAACATCGTACGGCTTGTCATGCTGATGAAAATTATTGCGCTGGCGGAAGGTTTCTCCGGCGTGCGCTTGGAACTGATCGATGCATTGTGCGCACTGGTCAACAACAATATTTATCCCTGTATTCCCGAGAAGGGATCAGTCGGTGCGTCGGGCGATCTCGCACCCTTGGCGCATATGGCCGGAGTGCTGATCGGCATAGGCGAGGCGCGCGTGAACGGCACGGTGGTGCCGGCACAGATTGCCTTGCAAGAGGCTGGTCTGAAACCTGTGGCGCTCGCACCGAAAGAAGGCCTGGCGTTGCTAAACGGCACACAGGTCTCGACCGCGCTCGCGCTTGCTGCTGTATTTCGCACTGAAAATATTCTGTCAGCGGCACTGGCAGCCGGAGCGATGTCGTCTGATGCAATCAAGGGGAGTGATACACCGTTCGATAAACGTATTCAAAGCGTGCGTGGACATGGTGGGCAGATCGCGGTCGCTACGGTATTGCGAAACCTGATGGCCGGTAGCGAAATTCGCGCGTCACATATTGCTTGCGACAGAGTGCAGGATCCGTATTCGATTCGTTGTCAGCCGCAGGTCGTCGGAGCGTGTCTCGATGTCCTCAGACACGTCAGCAGGGTTTTACAAACAGAAGCCAACGCGGTCACGGACAACCCATTGGTGTTCGCGGACTCGAAAGCCGTGCTGTCCGGCGGCAATTTTCACGCAGAGCCGGTCGCTTTGGCTGCGGATTATCTGGCACTCGCCATCGCCGAAATTGGTTCACTGTCGGAACGGCGAACGGCGTTGCTTATCGATGCGAATTTAAGTGGTTTGCCCGCGTTCCTGGTTAAAGAGGGCGGCCTCAACAGCGGCTTTATGATGGCGCAGGTGACGGCAGCGGCATTAACCTCGGAAAACAAGACGCTGGCGCATCCCGCAAGTGTCGATAGCATTCCGACCTCGGCGAATCAGGAGGACCACGTGAGCATGGCAACTTTCGCTGCGCGCCGCTTGCACGACATGCTGGACAATGTCGCTCATGTTGTCGCAATTGAGCTGTTGGCCGCGGCGCAAGGCGTCGAATTTCACCGCCCGCAGAAAAGCTCGTCGGACATTGAGTCCGTCATCGCCTCCTTACGCGAAGTTTCACCCGCGTTCGATGAGGACCGCTCCTTGTCCTCCGACATTACGCGCGTCGCGGACTTGATCAATGCGGGGCGATTTTGCAGTCTGGCCGAATCCATTTTGCCGAGCCTGACCATATGAACGACGTATTCTCATTGCATCAGGGTAATTCACCATTGCTCATCAGTGTTCCACACGATGGCTGGCATATTCCAACCGAGATCGTGCAGCACATGAGTGGTGCTGGACGGGCTATTCCGGACACCGACTGGCATGTCGCCGAGCTCTATGAATTTGCCAAGGCCAGCGGTGCCTCGATGATCGCTGCCAAAATGTCTCGCTATGTTGTGGACTTGAATCGTCCGGCGGACGACGCCAGCTTGTACGCGGATCAGATCGCGACCGGCCTGTGTCCACAACAGACCTTTGCTGGTGCTGATATTTATCTCGACCCGATCGATATTGATGTCGATGCGCGGGTCGCAGCCTATTGGCGTCCGTATCACGAGCAATTGGCGCTGACTTTGGCAGAGTTGTACGAGCAACACGGTTATGCGTTGTTGTGGGATGCGCATTCAATCGCGAGCACAGTGCCAGCTCTATTCGACGGCGAGTTGCCGGTGCTCAATATAGGCACCTGGGACGGGCGCAGCTGCGCAGCGTCGCTCGCGGACGCGGTCATGTCGGCCGCCGGGCAGAGCAATTACGACGCAGTTCTTAACGGGCGCTTCAAGGGCGGTTACATCACACGCCATCACGGAAATCCCGACGCCGGTATGCATGCGGTTCAGCTGGAGTTGGCGCAACGCGCTTACATGCATGAGCGGACACTTGCTTACGATAGAGAAAAGGCGGAAGAGCTTCGTGCTACGCTAAATGCGATGTTGAAGGCGTATCAGGACGCAGCGAGTAAATGACAAGAGAGTCCGGAAAAGACGACAACGTATCTCGCCGCCGCTTCTTACGTGATGCCGCTCTTGCCGCAATGTCGACGGCCTTGTTGCCCAAAGGGCTTATTCCTGTTGTGTTAGCGGCGGAGGCTTCAAATCTACCGGGTAAGTCCGGTCTTACTATTCTTAATGACCGGCCGATCAACGCCGAAACCCCGGCACACCTGCTCGACGATCTGGTGACGCCCGCGTCACGACTATTCGTCCGTAATAATGGTGTGCCGCCGGTTACTGACGATATCGATCCTCTGGATTGGCAGCTCAGCGTGGGCGGCGAAGCCTGCGAGCAACCGCAAACATTTACATTGCGCGAGCTGCAACAGCGTTATCGCCATCACACGCTGCAATTGCAGATCGAGTGCGGCGGCAACGGTCGATCGGAGTTCAATCCCCCGGCAACAGGAAATCAATGGTCAACCGGGGCCGTTGGCTGCCCTGAGTGGACCGGTGTGCGACTCAAGGACGTACTGAAGGACTGCGGCATTGCTGACAACGCAGTCTATGTTGCTTACGAAGGCGCAGACGGCCACTTGTCCGGCGACCCGACCAAGCAAGCCATATCGCGCGGTGTGCCGGTGCATAAGGCGCTCGAGGATGAGTCGCTAATCGTCTGGGCTATGAACGGCGAGCCGTTACCCGCGTTGCACGGGTACCCGTTGCGCATGCTGTGTGGAGGGTGGCCTGCGTCCGTAAGTGGCAAATGGCTAAATCGAATTCTGATTCGGGATCGTGAGCATGACGGCGCCAAGATGACCGGCAAGTCCTACCGCGTGCCCTGCAAACCGGTTGCGCCGGGCACCGATGTTGCCGACGAAGACATGTGCATCATTGAGTCGATGCCCGTGAAGTCGCTTATAACTTTCCCAAAATCTGGCGTAGAACACACCCTGTCCGAGGCACTGCAATTTCGCGGGCACGCCTGGGCGGGTGATCGTCGAGTACGAAAAGTTCTTACTTCCATCGATTACGGCGCTACCTGGAAAGCGGCCAATCTGGAGAAGCCCGCAAATCGACTCGCGTGGCAACACTGGTCGGCAAGCGTCAGGTTTCCGCAGACTGGTTACTATGAAATCTGGGCGCGGGCTGTTGATGATCAGGGCGTGTCGCAGCCGATTGTCCTGCCCGGCTGGAATCCACGCGGATATTTGAATAACGCGTGCCATCGTCTAGCGGTGTTAGTGACGGTATGAGCCGGCTGTGGTTTGCAGGCGCGTTTTTATTGCTGTCGATGCAAGCGTTAGCGGCAGATATTGACGCAACCACCGGACTGATTATTGCGCCTGGATGGGAGAACGTCCGTGCGCATTGCGGCGGCTGCCATTCGCATGCACTGGTCATTCAGCAACGCGCGGATAGGCAAACCTGGTTGGGTATGATTCGCTGGATGCAGGCATCACAGAATCTGTGGCAGTTTCAACCCGAGACTGAAGCACAGATTCTCGACTATCTGGCGGCGAACTATCCGCCGCAGCCAAACCGGCGGCGTGCACCGATCCCGGTGAGCCTGATGCCTCCTAGTGCGCCTGACAAATAGACCGGGCGTTCAGATTGTATTCATGTCGCGAGAGATAGGCTCACGCTTATTGATGGAGTACTATTCTCCGCAACTGTTTGAGGGAAATATCATGAGAAAGAGCAATCTGTTACTTGTTGCCAGCGTTGTTGGAACTTTGTTGATTTCCGGTGCGGCGATGGCCTGGTCGGCGAACAAGATCGATCGCGAGGTCGCCGAAACAACCAAGGTATTCAAGGATGAAGTGAACGGCTCCGAAGTCTTTCTCAAGGAAGCTGTTGGTTACCTGGTGTTTCCGCGCGTTATTAAGGTAGGTTTCGTTTTCGGCGCCGAAACGGGCGAGGGCTCGCTGATCGTCGCCGGGGAAACGGCGGACTATTACCGTACGACGGCTGGTTCGTGGGGTCTGCAGGCGGGCGCACAGGCCAAGTCGGTCGTCATCGCCTTCATGACGCAAGACGCGCTCGACAAGTTCCGCAGCTCCACTGGCTGGAAGGCGGGCGTCGATGGCTCTGTTGCACTGATTGATCTTGGTGCCGGCAAGACCATCGACTCGCAGAATCTCACCGATCCGGTGATCGGGTTTATCTTTGGCTCAAAGGGCTTGATGTATAATCTGACCCTTGAAGGATCCAAATTCACAAAAATCGACAAGTCAGAGTCAGAGTCAGAGTCAGAGCCAGAGTCAGAGCCAGAGCCAGAGCCAGAGCCAGAGTCAGAGTCAGAGTCAGAGTAAGCTTCCCTGGCACCGCCGCTGGTTAGCCAAAGTGTGGCTTGCCAACGGCGGCGGGCTGTATGCTGTCGGCTATGCTGTAACCTTTCTCTATCTCGAAGCCCGTAGCATTCTAGAAGAAGTGATGCAGGCCGAGGGCCTCATCGATTTCATCACCGATCACCTGATTGAATTTGTGTTCCGATTCATGGGCGACTCGATCGCAAATATGGTGGTCGCGATTATCTGGTTCATACCGTTGTTTAGTTACCACCCACCACTCGGAATTATCCTGCTCGGAATCGGCTTCTACGTTTTCGATATTTACCTAAGAGACCCGGTCGGCAATTGGTTACTTCGCGAAGAGACAGCGGACGAATAATTGCTGCGCCATAGCGCGCTATTCTCTGTTCCGTTCTCGTAACTTTCGCCGCGTGTGCTTATCGGGGCGGCCATCTGTCCGCGGGGTTAGCATTCGATCCTGTTTGAGCGCAGCGGACAGAAGCTCCCGCTGCCGAATCACTTCCTCATCCTCGTGATAACAGGCTTGTGCCTCTGCTGCCGGGCCGCGACGATTCGGTATTGCAACGACTTCAAGCGAGTACAGAAGGCGTTCACGCACAAGGTCAATACGGTCTCCGCGTTTGACGCGACTGCCCGGCGTTGCGCGCTCGTCATTGAGTTTTACATGCCCGCCTGTAACGGCGGCAGTCGCACGGCTGCGAGTTTTGAAAAACCGGCTGTAAAACAGCCATCGATCAATGCGCAGCGAGTCAACGGAATTGGACATAGAGAATAAATCTGCTTTCTATGACTCGGCGAGACTATCTGCCATCGCCTGATAGCCGAGTGAGATCATCTCATCGGCGCGATCAAATTCCAGCGTGCCGCAAGCATCGCGCGCGATCAGTACCGCATGGTCGGGAGGGTATGCAGCCAGCTTCTGCCGGGCAATGGCACTTTGCATAGCGTCAAAAGTTTGATCGGCGATATCAAGCATCGTCCAGCCGCCGGCGCTGTTTGGCGACACTCGGTTCTTCAGGCCGTCGATGAAGTTGTTGATTTTCGCATGCACACTGTCGTCCGGAGAATCGGCAACCTCAGTCGGTGTCGGCTTTTGTGTGTGCTTCGATTTGCCAGTCGGCGGGGCGCCGAGATTGATCGCGATCGTCATGTCAGTGCCATCCTCAAATGTCGGTGCAATTGGCACCGGATTGAGGATGCCACCGTCAAGTAACTTCACGCCATCGAGTTCGAACGGTGTGAAGAACAGCGGCAATGAAATTGACGCCCGGATAGCCGCAAATAGAGAGCCTCGTTTCAGCCAGACTTCCTTTTCACGCTGAATGTCCGACGCAACGGCCGTGTACTCGATGGGTAACTCCTCTATCAGACGGTCGCCGACGAGTTCCTTGAGTACGCCAATAATTCGCTCGCCATCGACGAGACCCTCTCTGCCCCAGGAAACGTCAAGTAGTCTGACCATATCGAACTTTGTAATTGCGCGAACCCAGTTCTCGAATGCATCGAGCTGTCCGCACGCGTAAACACCGCCAACCAATGCACCCATCGAGCAACCGCTGATCGAGCGAATGTCGTATCCGTTCTCTTCCAGATATCTTATTGCGCCGATATGTGCGAGGCCTCGCGCGCCGCCGCTACCGAGAACAAGCGAAACAGTTTTATTTTTCATTGCTAGCTAAATTCCAGTTTTCCACATGAGAAAATCCCGCATAGGATCGCCCGTGTTGTCTCTCGCAAATTTCAAGCAATGGTCTTTCATAAAACTTAACCATGGTGAAGTCCTCAAAGAACGTGACGTAGTAAGGCTCGCATTCCTCGCTCTGAAACTGCTGGCCGGTCAATGCGGCGCGATGCTCGCGCGAGAACCTGTCGACAGAGTCGCCGATAACAACACCAAAATGTTCCATTCCCATCTTGTAAACGCGCCGATGTAGCGGCGGAATCAACTCAATCACACGAACTTCGAATTCTTCACTCAATGCCAGGGGCTCTTTAAGCTGCATTATAGAAATTGGGCGGCCATTCCAGACGTTCTCAATGTTGGAGATGCAATGCCGCTCTATATTATCTCTTGTTTGCAGATACTCTTTGTAAGTCTCTGTTCTGTAGGCGAGATGGCTCATCTCGCAGCCCGAGATATCGATTTGGAGACTGCTCAGGCGTGCCTGCTGTAGCGCAAAGTACGCCTGATAATCTCCGATGATGTCATGCATCGCTATCGCGCCATTTTGGAAACAACATCTGCAGCTGCAGCTGCAGATGCAGTCTGAGTTGCCAGTCGGCACCGAAGTCCGGCTTCTTGACGTTGTAATAGGCCAATACCTGAGCGTTGAGCGGTTGCTTGCCAATACCGAAAATCTTGCCGACACCACCGCCGAAGGGAACCGTCCAGGTGTTGTCACTAATTTCTTCCCAATTGGCGGTGATAATCGGCACCGACGTGAGATACCAGCCGTTATCCATGTTGTAGTTGACGAAATATTGCAAGGTGAAGAAATTCACATCCTTTTCTCCGGAACCGCCAACCGGTCAAAGTAATGTCCCCCAAGCCGTTCGTGCGCGTAACAAGGTTCCAGTCCTCGCTGAGAGAGAAAGGCAATACTGGCTGGATATTTAGTATGTTCTGAGTGTCGTCGTCCGGCCCGATGCCGAAATTTGTGTTGTTCTGAAACGGCAGGCTGATCATGCTGGCCAACGGATTCTGAGTTGCCTTGGCGAGGTCTGCATCGCTTTTTTCCTGACCATGGCTGATACTCGAAAAACGAGTATGAAGATTAGTAGCGTTATTGCTACTGTTTTACTTGTCATGAAATTTGTTACTCATTGGTATTGGTATGAAGATGGTTGTTGCGGTTGGCCGTCCGCATTTGATGAGTAGCGGTCGTTCGTTAGTTTGTCAGCCCAGGGTCCGCTTTCGGCCAGAAGCGGCCCCTAAACCCGCAGCCTGTCATCGATAAGACTGAAAGACGCTCGCCATACCATTCGAATCGATCAATAAGACATCGTACGGATCTTTTACTCCGCCGTAGGCAGGCCCGTCCATACCCGGCGAACCGCGTGGCATCGCCGGGACCGATAAACCGATCGCATCTGGCTTGTCCTCCAGCAAACGGTAAATTTCCCTCGCCGGCACATGGCCCTCGATCGCGTACCCTTGAACATCTGCGGTGTGGCAGGAGCCGAAGCGAGCCGGCATACCAAGCCGTTTTCTCGCTTCACTGTTGCCTTCGTCAAAACTTGACACTGCAAAGTCGTTGGCCTCCAGGTGCGTAATCCAGTCTTTGCAGCAGCCACACGTCGGACTTTTCCAGACGTCGATACGTTTGGACTCCGCAGCTGCCCTGGCAAACCGCGTGAAGCTCATCGCCAGTGC
>RCNC010000979.1_pt1 | contig 18993 bp, 12 predicted proteins | sample 2041301 | NCBI WGS metagenome assembly RCNC01 (sample SAMN09708231, study PRJNA481090) | Marine sediment metagenome, whole genome shotgun sequencing project. | biome: marine sediment; feature: ocean; material: sediment; isolation source: Sewage treatment plant 13A marine sediment (STP13A) ...
GACCAGACGTTGGCTTGCCGTTCGATGTTTATTTTTTGAACCCTCCCCGCGGTCCCCATGAGCGGGATCTCTGCTTCGCTCCGACAAGCCGCGGGGAATGCGCTCGCTATCGCGGTTCAATTTAACCATCCCAGATATAAACCATATGTCCACACTATCATTTCGGCATATTTTTCGTTGCCGCAGTCTGCCGGGCCATAAGGGATCGCCGAATCAACCGCCGCTATGGTCCGGTTGAAAAGCCCGAAAACATCCATATAGTTGGAGATGATGATGTTGTGCAATCGTCGGTTTATAGTTTGCCGAGGTGAGGTGTACTCATGATCCGTAATCGGTTCGTCATGTTAATGATTGCAGCCTCAGCGCTTGTTGGCGGTGCCTGTTCCACTGGGCCTGAACTTTTTCGAAAACCGCCGGGAAGCCTGAAGGAATTGGTGGGGCCGATACAAAAATCGGTGGTGACGGTCGTTAATTTTGATGTGGATGGGGACATATCATCCATCGGCAGCGGATTCTTCATTACAGAAAGCGGTATACTGGTGACCAATTTCCACGTTTTGGAAGGTGCCTACAGCGCAAGCATCAAAACAGTGGACGGCAGTCAATACCCGGTGGCAGCGGTCCTGGCCAAGAACCGACTGGTCGATCTGATCAAGGTCCGCGTGGATATCGCGGGCAGCCGGACGACGCCTGTCGTTCTTGCCAGGGAGCAACCCGCCGTTGCGGACAGTGTTTTCGTAGTCGGCAGCCCCATGGGGTTGGAACAGACCGTTTCCGAAGGAATCATCTCGGCTGTGCGCGAGATGCCGGCCGGTGGAACGGTGTTTCAACTGACCGCCCCGATCTCCCGGGGATCCAGCGGCGGTCCGGTGCTCAATCACGACGGAAAGGTGGTTGGCGTGGTCACCTTTCAGATGGCCAGGGGTCAGAATCTTAACTTTGCCGTCTCCGTAGACGCACTTGAAATGCTGACCGACGAAGCGTCGCAACCCTCCATTGCCGAGTGGACCATCCGAAACTCGAGGAAGGGTCCCGCACTGGCGGCAGCGCTCTGCAGCAAGGGTTCCCGCCTCACCATACAGGGAGAATACGAAGAGGCCTTGACCTATTTTAAAAAGGCGGCTGATGCCAGCCCGGATGATCCCGACGCCTGGTATGGGCTGGGCAGTTGCTATGTCGGCCTCGATCGGCCGGATGAGGCCATCGCCGCCTACAAGCGGCCCATCGAGCAGGACCCGGACAATGAATTGGCCCATTTTATCCTGGCCATGTATTACAAAACCATCGGGCAGTTCGAGCAGGTCATCCCCACCCTGCTGGAGGTCATTCGCATCGATCCTGCCAACCTGCGGGCACAGTTCGAACTGGGTCGGGCGTATGGCGAATTGGATCGCACCGGAGAGCAGGTCGAGACGTTCAAGGAAATACTGGATCACCAACCGGACCACATTCCGACGCTGCTCGATCTGGGAGCAGCACTGGGCAAAATCGGCCACTTCGAGGAAGCGATGGCACTCTTCACGCAAGCCGGCGGCCTGGAACCGGACAACGAATTGATCCATTACAACATCGGCGTGACCTACAACCGCATGGACCGACCCAAAGAGGCGGTCCGTGCCTACACGCTTGCCATTCGTGCCAATCCGCGCATGGCTGCCGCCCATTACAACCTTGGCCTGACATACTTCAATCAGGGTCGCCGCAAACTCGCCCTGGACCAGTATGAAATCCTGAAAGGCCTGGATTCGGACTCGGCCAATAAGTTGTTCGAGAGTATCTATCCGGAGAGCGCCAAATGAAGTTGCCTGCGATGTTTCCCAGGGTCCGCGATCCGCTTAACAGGCTGTTCAAGACAACACCTTCTTTATGCGCTACATCGCGGGTACGGGCAGGTTGGGTTTATTATGAACGCCTGCTAAAGCATTAGTTACCACAGCATTTTTTATATTTTTTACCGCTTCCACAGGGGCAGGGTTCATTGCGTCCAACGGTCTTTTCGGCAATCCTTGTTGTCAGTGGGTTCAACAATATATCTAAATCCGTAATATCCTCAGGTTTATCCGGGTCCACAGTAATGGTATGGTTCCAGTTGTTTTCTTCAAATACCGATTTCAACGCTTTCACTCTTTTTTCTGTTTGTACATTTACAACCGCAGGATTCGTTTCAGTTCCTAATTTCGCCGTCTTTTTGCCATCAAATATTTTTTGCATCTTTTCACCATAAAAGTTTGATAAGAATCAATAGAGCCAATACCATATCTGATTGTGTGTCCCACACATAGACTTGCATACCTAAAAAAGCGTCGCTGAATTCTCCTGTCCAGATAAATCCGATACCGTATTCTACTTGATGGTGCAGAATGAAAACGGATACACGCCTAAAAGGCTGTTCCACTTTCAAGCATCTTCCTTACAATGATCACCTATACTACAATAAACAATTGTGTTGTCAACCAATCCAGAATTTACGGTCGTTTGTCCGTTACCCTCAGGAAATGTGATTGAAGATTCCCTATTGACCACCCACCTGTTTCTGATAAAAGAGTTCTTCTGCCAATCTTAATGGGGGCCAGTTCACCGCTGATGAATGACAACCAACCTTTAGCGGATCAACAGTCCGGGGCCGGGGCCCTCTTCGCATTTTTCGCCTTTCTTATATGGGGGCTGAGTCCCATCTACTGGAAAGCCCTTCACGGCGTGGGGGCGTTCGAGATCATCCTGCATCGTATCCTCTGGTCGTTTGCTTTTCTCATGCCGCTGGTATGTGTTGGCCGCAGATGGGCCGAATTCCAGAAAACGATTAAAAGCCCTAAAATGCTGTCCATTCTCCTGATCACATCCATCCTGGTTGGCGGCAACTGGCTCATCTATATCTGGGCAGTCAACAACGAACGCGTGCTCCAGGCCAGTCTGGGCTACTACATCAACCCACTGGTCAACATCGTTCTGGGCATGGTGTTCCTGCGCGAACGGCTGCGTCGGGCCCAGGCCGTGGCAGTGGTTCTTGCAACACTGGGTGTACTCAACCTCACCTTTCGGTACGGTGTGTTTCCATGGGTCTCCCTGGCGCTGGCCTTCAGTTTCGGCATTTACGGACTGGTCCGAAAGGTGGCGGCCGTCGGCGCTTTGGTGGGCCTGACCGTGGAAACGCTGCTGCTGACCATTCCCGCCGGCATATGGGTGTTTCACCTGCATCAAATCCGTTCCGGGGCATTTTTGTATTCCGGGATTAAAACCGACCTGCTGCTATTGGGCACGGGGATCCTTACGGCCACGCCCCTGCTGCTTTTCAACCTCGGCGCCAAACGCATCACCCTGGCCACCTTGGGATTCATCCAATACACAGCCCCCACAGGCATGCTTCTGCTGGGAATCACCGTGTTCGGAGAGCCGTTCACCAGAATTCAGGCAGTGACCTTCGGACTGATCTGGACGGCACTGGCCATCTACTCCTGGGACATCGTACGTGCCAATCGAAAACACGGTGTCAAATGATGAGAAGTTTTTAATGGATCGATACCATGCGCGTGAACTCGAAAATTGTAGATTTTGTCAAGAATCCAAATAACTTGACAGGGTTTTCACCTTGTGGTAGCGTTTTCTCGACAACATTTTGCCCGGTATCAACAATCCCGCGTCGAGCGTCACCGAGAGCGATGGATACAGGCAAAACCTGAATGATACCCGGCGTAACTGAAAACACGATTTATATTAACCAAGGTTTATGGGGGAGAACTTATGGACGGTCGCCAGAAGCCCGATCCGCAGACGGAAAGCGGTAACGACCTGAACGATAAGGAGGTCATTGAATTGACCCAGATCGTCGAAGAGGGAAATGGATACGATGTCATCGAGCTTAACGACATTATTGAACAGCCGGATCAGCCATCGGAAGCCGTGGTTGGACCAGTGGAGGAGGTAATCCCCCTTGTGAATGCCCTTCCTGAAGAAGAAACGACAGACTTGCCGGAAGACACGGATGAGGGAATCATCGATCTGACGGATGTGACCGCTTCCCCGGAAACATCTGCCGTCGAACCGGTAGCGGAATCCGCCACCGCACCCAGCGATGATGAAGGTGAAGTAGAGGTGATCGATCTCATGGATGTGGCGACAACCCCCGAAGCCGATGTTGTCGAGGCGGGTCCGAAAGTCTCCGCCTCGATGTCTGAAGAATCGGCCGGAACCCCGCAGGATGAGGATGACGTCATCGATCTGCTGGACGTGGCGGCGACTATGGAAGGCGACGCCGACGGAACCGAACTGCAGTCTCCTGGCACGATGCCGGAAGAGACGAACGGAACCGTGGAAGAAGAGGATGAGGTAATTGACCTAATGAATGTGGCGACCACCCTGGAAGCCGATACCGCCGCATCCGGAATGCAGGATTCTGCCACCACGCCTGAAGAGGCAGCCGGAACCATACCGGAGGATGAACCGATCGTAGACTTGCTGGATGCCGTGGAGTCACAAACGGCGGAAACAAGCGCAGCTGTTGAAACGGACGACGAATTTTCAGACCTGGAGAGCCGCGCACAAGCCGTATTGACAGACGCTGGGAATGTCTATGATGTTGAAACAATCGAGGAGGCAGCCGAAACAGCCGGACCGGACAGCGACTTCATGGTCTTCGACGATAATGCGGCAACCATAAGTGAAGGGGAAACGCCCGCTATCGCTGATGACCCACCGGAAACCTCGCCGGATATCCCTGAGCCAGCCCCTGCCGCCATGGTTCTCCCCGTTTCGCCGTCCGAGCCGTTCCCCCTGACCGAGGCGCAGCTTGAAGCGGCACTGGCGCGTACCATCGAAAAAATATATGGTGAGAAGATCGAACAGCTGATGATCCGTACCATCGAAAAAACGGTGACGCGAGAAATCGCCAGAATCAAAAATGCCCTCCTGGAGGACGACGACAATAGGGTCGGATAGTCGTCGGTCCGCCAGCCTCAAACAACACTCAATAAACTCACACGGGGATTATCCTTAATCCCCTTTTCATTTTTCTGTGCCTGAGAAACGTATTGTACAAGGAGCGTTTAGCCCATGAACCGCGATTTGCTCGAAAAAAGTTATTCCCCCGAAGCAGTTGAAAAACGCTGGTACGCTTACTGGGAGCAGGAAAAACTGTTTGCCGCCGATGAGAACACGACCAAAAAACCCTATTCCATCGTCATTCCGCCGCCCAACGTCACCGGCGTGCTGCACATGGGCCACGCCCTGAACATCACCATGCAGGATATCATGTGCCGCTATCGCCGCCTGAAGGGGGACAGCGTCCTGTGGATGCCCGGAACGGACCATGCCGGCATCGCCACCCAGAACGTGGTGGAGAAAAAACTGGCTGCCGAGGGCACCGACCGGCACCAGCTGGGACGGGAAAATTTCATCGAAGCCGTTTGGGGCTGGCGCAAGGAATATGGCAATGCCATCATCAATCAGCTCAAGCGTCTGGGTGCATCCTGTGATTGGGACCGGGAGCGGTTCACCATGGACGAAGGGCTCTCCCAGGCAGTGAGGAAAGTATTCGTCCAGCTCTACGACGAAGGCCTGATCTACCAGGGGAACTACATCATCAACTGGTGCTGCCGCTGCAACACGGCACTGTCCGACCTGGAGGTTGAACACGAAGACCTGGACGGCCACTTCTATCATATCCGCTATCCCTATGCCGACGGCTCTGGTTCGGTGGTCGTCGCCACCACCCGTCCGGAGACCATGCTGGGCGACACGGCCGTTGCCGTTCACCCGGAAGACGAACGCTACAACGGTCTATCTGCAACAGCCGTGATCCTGCCGTTGATGAACCGTGAGATCCCCATTGTACGGGATACCTACGTGGACCTGTCTACCGGCACCGGCGCCCTGAAGGTAACGCCGGCCCACGACCCCAACGACTTTGACATCGGGGTGCGCCACGACCTGCCCAGCGTCAAGGTCATCGCCGACGACGGCAGCATGACCGATGCGGCCGGCCGGTTTAAAGGCATGGACCGTTTTGCCTGCCGCGAGGCAGTGGTGGAAGCGCTGGAGGCCGAAGGACTGCTAGAACGGGTGGAACCTCACCGCCACAGCGTGGGCCATTGCTACCGCTGCAAGACCATCGTGGAACCCAACCTCTCGCGCCAGTGGTTCGTCAAGGCGAAACCGCTGGCCGAAAAGGCCATCCAGGCCGTCGAGACGGGCAAGACGCGCATCATCCCCGAATCGTGGACCAAGACCTACTACGAGTGGATGCTTAACATCCGCGACTGGTGCATTTCGAGACAGATCTGGTGGGGGCACCAGATCCCGGCCTGGACCTGCCAGGGCTGCCGCAGAATGATCGTGGCCATGGACGCGCCCGATGTCTGCCCGGATTGCGGCTCCAGCGACCTTGTTCAGGAAACCGACGTGTTGGACACCTGGTTCAGCTCGGCCCTGTGGCCCTTTTCCACCATGGGGTGGCCGGAGCAGACCCAACTGCTGAAGACCTACTACCCCACCTCGGTGCTGGTCACCGGGTTCGATATCCTCTTTTTCTGGGTGGCCAGGATGATGATGATGGGCATCCACTTCATGAAAGAGATCCCCTTCCATGATGTCTACGTGCACGCCCTGGTTCGTGACGAAGAAGGCAAAAAGATGAGCAAATCCAAGGGTAACGTCATCGACCCGCTTAACGTCATCGACCAATACGGAACCGACGCCTTCCGCTTCACCCTGGCCGCTTTTGCCGCCCAGGGACGGGATGTGAAGATGAGTGAAAAACGGGTGGAGGGCTATCGCCACTTCATTAACAAGCTCTGGAACGCCGCCCGGTTTTCTCTCATGCATCTGGAGACGGGCTACGATGCCATCGATGAGAAAAATCTTTCCCTGCAGGACCGCTGGATCCTTTCCAGGCTGAACCGGGTAGCACGGCAGACCGAAGAAGCCCTGGGTGCCTACAAGTTCAACGAGGCCGCCGGCGCCGTCTACCAGTTTGTCTGGCATGAGCTGTGCGACTGGTACCTGGAGGCCATCAAGCCCGCCCTGTACGACAAGGCCGGCAACGAGGGAAAGGCCGCCACCCTGTCGGTGTTGTGGCATGTGTTCAAGGAAGCCCTGATCCTGCTGCACCCCTTTGCCCCCTTTGTCACCGAGGAGATCTGGCATTCACTGCCAGGCACCGAGGGCTCGATCATGAAAGCGACGTGGCCGGAGCATATCCAGCCCGGCGACGATCCGGCGGCCGAAATGCAGATGGAAACGGTCATGGCCGTCATCACCGGCATCCGCAATGTGCGCGGTGAGATGAACATTTCTCCCTCCACGCCCCTGAACGTGGCAGTTCAGCCAGAGAACCCAGAGACCGGCACGGTGGTGGAGACTAACAGCGACCTGATCGTAAATCTGGCCCGGCTGAAGCACATCACGGTTGACGCGGCAATGGGGCGGCCCAAAGCGGCGGCAACGGTCCTGGTAAACGGGGCCACCGTATACGTCCTGCTGGAAGGCATCATCGATTTTGCCCAGGAGCAAGTCCGTCTGGAAAAGGAGATCGGCAAGTTGTCCAAAGACCTGTCGGGCATGAACAAAAAACTGGGCAACGAGGATTTTCTCAAAAAAGCACCCGCCGATGTCGTGAACGGTGTCCGCGAGAAGCACGCCGCCATGCTGGAAAAACAGCATGCTTTAGAGGCAACCTTGGAGCGAGTCAAGGATATGATGGCCTGAACTGCAATCAGAATTCTGAGGCCTGAGAAAAGAGAACAGAATTAGTGAATTAAGCGATCAAGGGATAGGTGTAATGATAGGGGGCTTCCAGCCGCGATCGGATTTCAGACCGCTGACCACTGACTTCTGGCCTTTGTCTTCCGACATCCGACGTCTGCCCTCAGTCTGCAGGTCACGCTGAACCGCTTTGGATGCCTGACAATCCGAATGTTATGAAGTTTCATAGAAGGTGAACCATGCACACCACAGATGATCTGATACAACTGGCCCTGAAAGAAGACATCGGCCCCGGTGACATCACCACCGACAACCTGGTGGCCCCGGAGACCCGGGGAAAGGGTACGATCGTCGCCAAGCAGGATCTGGTAGTCGCCGGCCTCCAGGTGGCAGAGAAGGTTTTCAGGGCTCTCGAACCGCAAATTGGTTTTGACCCCCTTTTTAGGGATGGGGACCGGATTCCTGCCGGCAGCACGGTGGTCAGGATTGACGGAACGCTGGGCGCCCTGTTAAAGGGCGAGCGCACCGCCTTGAACTTTCTGCAGCGGTTGTCCGGCATTGCCACCCAGGCGCATGCATTTGTCAGGGAGGTCGCGGGAACAGCGGTGAAACTGGTGGATACCCGCAAGACCACCCCGGGCTGGCGAGTGCTGGAAAAATACGCGGTGCGCATGGGCGGCGCCCACAACCACCGCATGGGCCTGTACGACGGTGTACTGATCAAGGACAATCACATCGCCGTGTCCGGCGGTATCGCCAATGCGGTAAAAAAAGTCCGGCAACAGATCTCCCACCTGGTAAAAGTAGAGGTGGAGACGGCCACCTTTGAAGAGGTAAAAGAGGCCCTGGCCGCCGGTGCGGACGTCATCATGCTCGACAACATGGATCTGGGTCAGATCCGCCAGGCTGTTCGTTTGATCGACAAAAAGGCCCTGGTTGAAGCGTCCGGCAATGTCACCCGGGGACGTCTGAATGACCTGGCCCAAACCGGGGTGGACCTCATCTCCATCGGCGCCCTGACCCACTCGGCCGTGGCCATGGACCTGAGCATGAACATCAAACCGAATTGAGGAATTTAGGAATTTAGGAATTTTCAGTTCAACAAGGCCTTGTCGTGCCAATTCCAAAATTCCTTAATCCCTCAATCCTTAATGATATGATCCCTATTCGCGACACCACACCGATCAAAACCGTCCCGGTGGTCAACAACACCATCATCGGCATCAATGTGGTGTTTTTTTTGGTACAATTGGCCCAGGGGCCGGCCCAGGACCATTTCGTCTACCTTTACGGGCTGGTCCCTGCAAAGTTCACCGTCCCCCAGGTGTCGGCTTACTTCTCCCTCGGCCAGCGGGTCATCTCCCTGTTCACCTTCATGTTTCTTCACGGCGGATTCATGCATTTGATCGGGAACATGTGGTCCCTATACATTTTCGGCGACAATGTCGAAGATCATCTGGGACCGGTACGATACATCGTCTTCTACCTGCTGTGCGGTCTGGCGTCGGGCATGACGCAACTGCTCTTCAATGCCCACTCCAACATACCCACCATCGGCGCCAGCGGTGCCATCGCCGGTATCATGGGGGCCTATTTTATTCTCTACCCTCGTTCACGCATACTCACCCTGATCCCAATCATCTTCATCCCCTGGTTCGTGGAAATCCCGGCTTTCTTTTTTCTGGGGATCTGGTTACTCCTGCAAATTTTTAATGCTGCGGGAAGTTCCGGGCATGCCGGCGGGATCGCCTGGTGGGCCCATATCGGCGGATTCGTCTTCGGCGTAATCTTTCTCAAACTGTTCGACCGCATACCGGCCACCGGCGTTACCGACCGGCTGCGCCACGCCACCGAAAAGAAGCGATCCCACCGCTTTCAGGTGGTAAAAACCGCCAGCGGCGAGGAGAAACTCAACCTATACGGAACCCTCACGATCACCCAATACGAAGCCATGGTTGGTGCACGTAAACTGATCACCGTCCCCAGGGGATTGCAGAATCGCCTGTACAATGTCGTGGTGCCCCAGGGAATTGCCGACGGCCAGGTGCTGCGGTTAAAAAATGTGGGCAAAGCCAAATCCGACGGCACCCGGGGCGACATGATGCTCAAGGTCAAGGTTCAGCATATTTAATCATCTTTTAAAAATTCCGAGTAATACTTTTCTCTACAATCGGGACAGACGCCGTGACTGAATCGGATAGTTGAGTATTTTGCGAAATAGTGTTCAACTTCCTGCCAATAGTTTGAGTCATCTCTGACTTTACGGCAAAATGAGCAAATCGGTGCCATTGCTTCATCTTTGCGCTGATATCATCGCCAAGTAGTTTTCTGGATGCATGATTCGCATCGTGGATGGTCAGGCCTGTGTCCACAATAAGAACAGGAATGGGAAAGGTCTCCAGAATAGCCCGCAGATAGTTTTCATCAACCAGCTGATCTATTTCCATGGTCTCACTCCAGTCCAGATTCTACACCGCTCAGTAACAAGCCAATTAGAGGACGAATGGGAAAAACGTTTCAACACAGTAACTTAATTGTCCAGCTCCTTTTTTATGGCAAGGCCAATCGTTTCGATGGTGTAGGGTTTTTTAATGAACTGCCCGGCACCCAACCGCTGAACTTCTTTGACACGGTCGTTTTCGGCAAATCCGCTTGCGATAATTGCTTTTTGTTTTGGATGGATCGCAATTGCCTGTTCATAGGTTTCCAAACCGTCCATCCCCGGCTCCATGATCATGTCCAACAACAGTATATCCATTTTTTTTTCTTTCATGCAGACGATGGCTTCTTCACCCGATGCGACGGCTGTCGTTTTATAATTGAGCGTTTCTAAAATGCCTGAGGCGATGATTCGTTGATCTTCATTGTCATCCACAATTAAAACCAACTGCCCTTTACCCATGTATTCCGAAACGGGGACACGATCTTTCCCTTTCATTGCATATTCTCTGGTAACTGGAAAATATAGGTAAAATGTAGTGCCTTCACCAAGTTTGCTTTTAATATCGATAAACCCATGATGGTCTTGAACCGCACCCCAAACCACAGCCATGCCCAAACCGGTCCCGCTTCTGCCCATCACTTTCTTGGTGTAAAAGGGCTCGAAAATGCGTTCTTTATCTTCTTCTGATACACCGCACCCCTTGTCCGATATTTCCAAGGTTACGAAATCTCCCTGGCGGATATCTTCAAATCCCTTTTCCGGCAGGTCAACGGTCCGGTTATAGGTCGAAATGACAATTTCTCCGCCATCCGGCTGTGCTTCAGCCGCATTGGAGACAAGATTCATGATGGTCTTGCAGATATGTATCGGAGAACCCTTCAAAGACAGCAGGTTAGGATCTAAAGTGGATGTAACGGCTATTTTGTTATGGTAGGACATCATCTTGGCGTATTCAGGCGAATCCAAGTAATCACCGATGATATCATTTAAATCAACAACCTCTTTCGCCGTCACGCCTCTTCGGGCAAGAGTCAGCAGATCCTGTACAATTTCGGCCGCTTTCTCCCCTGCTTTTTGAATGGTCATGAGGGGTTTATGCATCGGGTTGGCGTCGTCAAGGTTCCAGAGCAGCATTTCCGGGTAGCTGGTGATACCCGAAAGGACATTGTTGAGGTCGTGGGCAACGCCTCCTGCCAACGTTCCGATGGCTTCCATTTTTTGAGCGCGATTAAGCTGCGCTTCCATTTTTTCGCGCTCATCCTGCAGTTTTTTCAAGTGAGATATATCGGTGGCGATGTGGAGGTAGGCATGGCGACCATTCACCCATGGCAAGACACGTTCGACATTGATCGACCATTTATTGGTAATGGGATTGATGCCTTCCCAAATTGCGGCACCAGGGTGCGTCCCGTTTTCATCCGCCAATGTGCGGGTCATGCATCGTTGGCATGGGGTCGACGATTTTAAAATGGATTCCCAGCAGATTTGATTGCTCAGATCTTGGCCAAACAGGTCCTGCATGGTTTTGTTCATAAATAATATTTCGCACGATTCCTTGTCTGCCACGTAGATGGTGGAATCGATGCTGTCCATGATCGTTGTGAGACTCTCTTGTGACAAGCGAACGGTATTTTCGGCGGCGATCCTGTATTCAATCTCTTTTTTCAGCTGTTCGTTACTCCGGGTTAATTCGATCGTTCGGGCTTCGATAATTTTTTCGAGCGATTCGTTGATCTCTTTAAGTTCTTTGCGGTTATTTTCACCGTGGCGCTCGAAGACATAGGCAAAGAAGCTGACCACGAGATAAGCACCCATGATTCTGAATTCAAGATTGGGATCGTAATCGGTAACAAAGGTAAAAATAGAACCGTAAAAAGCAACGATCATAACGGGGATGATCATCAAGAGGGTGGCGATGATACCGTAAAATGAACCCAACAGATAGCAGGCGATCAAAGGGTAGGTAAAATACCATACAAACGCCGATTGGCCGGCACCGCCGGTGACATACAGGAAGATAAACAAAAAAGAGATTATGGTTAATCCAAACAGAATGTTGAAGCGAATCTTTTTTCTTTTTTGCAGATCGAAAAGGTTGCCAGCCAGGATCATCGCCGCGACGATGTCCGCCGTTACCAGCGGAATATTCTTCTGAATGATGGCCAGGATACTAAAAATGAAAAGGAAGATAATTCCAACTAAAGACAGGGTGATATGCAGAGCGACGCGTCTTTTATCTTCAAGGCGGATATCGGAAAAAATGAAGCTTTCATATACCGATCGAACCTTTTTGATCCAGACAGCGCTCATGATGATTCCAGTTCAAGGATGAAGGTGCCAATCGCAAACGATCGAATGATATGCGATTGGTGGTGGCTCGGATGGCGGCGTGATTTCTTTTAATAGAAACTTGTCGATAACTGATCATAAAATCCATCTTTTTTCAAGTCTTGAATTTGCCAAGCACGTTGCCTGGGAATAACGATGCACCCTTTCCTGAGAACTTCGATAACGTCCCATGCAACGAAAGGTTTTGGTGGTCTACTTTCCTGCCCACATTGACATGGCCACAATCATTCGATATTTATCACTAGAACGGTTCTCAAAAACAAGGATCAGGGTTCAGGGCAAGGCATGCAACGGCGAAAAAGCGGAGCATACATGTTGTATGTGAGCATTTTGAGTCGATTCATAACGCTGCCATGGGCACTTAGATTATTTTTGTGATATGTTCTAATACTTATCTCACCCACACCTGACCATACAGAATGGAATCAGAATGGAAGATCATCCCAGCCGTGAAATATTGATCCGGCGTATTGCCAACCTGGAGGATCAATTAAAAGCCCGCCGCAAAGGCCAGTACGATAGCTGTTCTTCAGAGGCCTTTGGATTGGCCGATTTTGAACACGCCGCCGACGGGATTTGCGTGTGCCACGCCATTGATGACTTTCCCTTTGTGAGGTTCACCTTCTGGAATCGACGCATGGTCGAATTGAGCGGGTACGACCGGGAGCAAATCAACCGCAAGGGCTGGTATCAAAGTGCCTATCCTGACCCGAACGTTCAAGCCGAAGCCATCTCACGTATGGCGAAGATGCGTAAGGGGGTCAATCTGGAAGCGGAAACGTGGGAGATCACCCGGGCCGACGGGGAGAAACGTAACCTGCGCATCTCCACGTCAACACTAGATGACGGCGGCGGCACACCCCGGGTCATGGCCATCATGCATGACGTCACCGAGCTGAAATGCGCCGAAGAGGCGCTGCGTAAAGAAAAGCAGGATCTCAAACTCGAAGTCGCCCGGCAGTCCAAATCGTTGGTAGATGCCGAGCAGGCTCTCAAGACCAGCAGCGCTCAGTACCGTATGCTCTTCGAAATCGCAGGTGATGCCCTTTTTATTGAAAACGATCGCGACGAGATCCTCGATGTCAACAAGCAGGCCTGTGATCTTTTGGGTTACAGCCGGGAAGAGTTGCTTTCGATGAAAGTCTACGACATACAGGCGCCTGAATACCGTGGTGAGCCGGGCCGTGTGTTGAGCAGGGAAATAGTCGATCATCAGGGAAAGCCCTTTGAGACGATGGACCTCCACAAAGACGGCACCCCAATACCGGTGGAAGTCGCCAACAATCGGCTCGAGGAAGCGGGATTGTATTTGACCATCGTCCGGGACATCCGGGAGCGCAAGTCTGCTGAGCAATCGCGTCGCGAAACCTTTGACATCATCGAGAAAAGCCCGGTGGCAGCCTTCCTGTGGCGCAACGAGACGGACTGGCCGGTGGAATTCGTCACCCGGAATGTCGGTCATATCTTCGGGTACTCGGACACCGATTTTTTATCGGGCCGCATCCTTTTCAGTAAGGTGGTTCACCCGGACGACATGGAACGGGTTGCCCATGAAGTCGCCACCAACAGCCAGGAACCGGGTCGGACGGCGTTCGTCCATGAGCCTTATCGAATTGTCGCAGCGGACGGTACCGTTCGCTGGGTCAATGACCAGACATTCATCCGCCGGGACCACACCGGTACGATCACGCATTTTCAAGGAATCGTAGAAGATATTACGACCCGCGTGGTCGCCGAGCAGGCACTTCGGGAATCCGAGGCAAAGTTTTCACGGGTATTCCAAATGAATCCGGACACGGTCTTCATCACCCGCCTGGAAGATGGTGTGATCCTCGACGTTAACGACAGTTTCAGCAAAGCCACCGGCTATTCAAGGGAGGAGGTTGTCGGCCGCAACAGCGTAACGGAGCTTCACCTGTGGACTGATCCGAAGGAGCGCCGTAAATACGTTGGCGAGATTCTTCGGAAGGGGGCTGCCCGCGATATGGAACTTTATTTCCGAGTTAAAAACGGAAGTTTGCGTTTGGGTTCTGTATGTGGCGCCATGATTGAGATCAGCGGCGAACGTTGTATTCTCGGTACCATCCGGGACATTACCGAAGAACGCCAGGCTGCCAACCAGTTAGCCGCAGAGAAAGAACGCCTGGCGGTGACCGTGCGCAGCATTGGCGATGCCGTGATCACCACGGATCGTGAAGGTCGAATTGCCCTCATGAACCCGATTGCGGAGGACCTGACAGGATGTATAGAAGCAGGAGCGATTGGCCGACCATTGATGGATGTGTTTCGGATTGTTAACGGACGAACCGGAGAGCCCTGTGCCAACCCGGTGGACCGCGTCCTGTCCACCGGGCAGATCGTCGGTCTGGCCAACCACACCATCCTGATGGCCAGGGACGGCCGGGAACGTATTATAGCCGACAGCGGTGCACCGATTCTGGACCTTCAGGGCGAGATCATCGGAGTGGTGTTGGTATTTCGCGATATTTCCGGTCAGCAGCGAATCGAAGAAGAGTTGCTGAAGATGGAAAAATTGAAGTCCCTGGGGGTGCTGGCAGGTGGAATTGCCCATGATTTTAATAACTTTTTAACCGGCATCATCGGCAATCTGTCGCTGGCCAAGTTGGATGTGCAGCCCGGCAATCCGGTGTCACGTGCGCTTGACGAGATGGAGAAAGCCGCGGTCCGGGCTAAAGACCTGACCCACCAGTTGCTTACCTTTTCCAAGGGTGGTGAACCCGTAAAGCACACCACCAATATTGGCGACCTGGTTCGTGAATCCGCACAATTTGCCCTGCACGGATCCAACGTCCGCTGCACGTTCAGTATTGACGAAGGCCTGCTGCCTGCCGATGTAGACGACGGTCAAATCGCTCAGGTCGTGCACAACCTCATCATCAACGTCGATCAAGCCATGCCCAACGGCGGCACCGTGTTGATCCAGGGAACCAATGTGATCTTGTCCCTCGACAATCCATATGCCCTCAAACCCGGCAAACATATTCAACTGTCCATCCAAGACGAGGGCACAGGCATCCACCCGGAGCATCTGAAAAAAATATTCGACCCGTACTTCACCACCAAGCAAAAAGGTAGCGGGCTGGGCCTGGCTGTGGCCTACAGCATCATCGCCAAACACGATGGTCAATTGACCGTGGATTCCAAATTTGGCCACGGCACCACGTTCACCATTCTGCTGCCCGCTTCTGAAGGAACGCATGTGATCGACACCAGGAAAACCGAGAGTCTACTTGCCGGTCACGGACGCATACTGGTGATGGATGACGAGGATTTCATCCGGGAACTGGTCTCGGTCATGCTTCCCAAAATGGGGTATGACGTGCTGCTGGCTCAGGATGGTCAGGCCGCCGTAGATATTTACAAAGAGGCGCTATCCGCCGGTAATCCCTTCGATGCAGTGATACTGGACTTGACGGTACCTGGCGGCATGGGCGGAAAAGAAACCGTTCGCCAGCTTCGTGCGTTGGACCCCAACGTACGGGCGATTGTCTCCAGCGGATATTCAAATGACCCGGTGATGGCCAACTACGCCCGTTACGGGTTCTGCGGTGCCGTTAAGAAGCCGTATCTGATTCAAGATATGAGCCAGCTGCTGAATGCGGTAATCAAGGCGTGACGATTCTGGCTCAGATACCGTCTGGGTCAAGTGCATCCAGAAAAAGACATCGGGATGATTTCACTTAACCCTCCGCTCAGCTGAAAGCCGGCGGCTATGCCAGCAACCCACCGTCACAAGGGATGCAGGCACCGGTGGTATAAGATGCCGCGTCCGAAACCAGGTATAGCACCGCTCCGGCCATCTCCATGGGCTCCGCATGGCGTTTCAAGGGAATCTGAGCGACCACCATGTCGTAGATCTCTTTGTTCTGCATGAGCACCGAGGAAAACTGGGTGTCCGTGAATCCCGGCAGCAACGCATTGACGCGGATATGATGGGGGGCCAACTCCTTGGCGAAGGCCTGGGTCATGGTGATCAGCGCCCCCTTGGTGATCGAATAGACGCCCTGAAACACAGCCGGTCGGATGCCGTTGACTGACGAAACGTTCACCACCGCGCCTTTTCCGGCCACCTGCATGAGGGGAATGGCCTTTTGAATCATGAAAAAGGGACCTTTCAGGTTCACGTCGAGGGTTTTCTCCCACACGCCTTCATCGACGGTGGCCATCTCGCCAAAATAGGGATTGGTGGCGGCATTGTTCACCAGGATGTCCAGTCGCCCGTAGCGTTCACAAATTTTCTCGTAAAGCAAATCGATGCCTTCAAGACTTCCCATGTTGCAGGCAAAGCATACCGCCTTGCCGCCTTTCTCGCGAATCCCTGCCGCGACCGTTTCCAGGCTCTCCAACTTCCGGCTTACCACAATCATTTCTGCACCTTGCTCGGCCAGTGTCTCTGCAATCGCCCGGCCGATGCCCCGGCTGGCGCCGGTGACCAAGGCGATACGGCCTTTCAAATCAAACGATACCATGTCTTCTCCTCTCAGTATTTACCCGTCTCCATAACCCTCACCGCCGCCTTCTCCAATATCCCCACGGCGAACCCCAGCATCCCGAAGCGTTTGTCGGCGGTCTGGCCATGGAAAAAGCGGTAGTAGATCTGCTGGGCAATCACCGCCAGCCGAAACAGGCCAAAGCAGTAATACCAGGCAAAATTCTCTATGGTCGCGCCGGTTTTTTTCTCGTACAGCGCGACGATCTGACGCCGGGTCAGCATCCCGGGGCACAGGGTCGGCAGCGTCCGGATCAGCTTCAGTTCGTCACTGTCATCCGCTTCTATCCAATACCCCAAAGAGGCGCCCAGGTCCATGAGCGGATCGCCGATGGTGGCCATCTCCCAGTCCAGCACACCGATAATCCGGGTAAGATCGGCGGGGTCCAGAATCACGTTGTCGAACTTGTAATCGTTGTGAACCAGGGCGGGTGTTGAACAATCAGGCGGCATGCCGGCGTTCAACCAGGCCATGACCGTTTCGAAATCCGGCACGTCATCGGTGCGGGCGTCGCGGTAGCGTTTGGACCAACCATGGACCTGCCGGGCCACATAACCATCCGGGTTGCCCAGATCCGCCAGTCCGCATCCCTGGTAATCAAGGCGGTGAAGATCACCCAGCACATCCACCCATCGCCGGCAGAGCCAACCGGCAGCCGGCGAACCGAGGGCCGGTGCGTCGGGCAGTTCTTTTCTCAGGATCACGCCCCGCATGCGTTCCATCACATAAAAGGGCGCGTCCATGACCGCCGGATCGTCGCAGTAGGCCATTGGTTCAGGGACATGGGGGAAGACGGGCTTCAGTGCCCTGAGTATGCGGTATTCACGGCTCATGTCGTGGGCCGTCTTGGCTTTCTTGCCAAATGGCGGCCGACGTAGCACCAGCTCGGTTTCACCCATGCTTATCAGGTAGGTCAGGTTTGAAAAACCGCTGTGAAACTGGCGGACCGTTGCCGGGCCATCCAAACGGGGCAATTTCTCTTTCAGATAAGCTGCAATCTTTTCGGCATCCAGAGATTCTCCCTGACGAACCGCCTTGGCCTGATCAAGAGAAGTCATCTTTTTTCTCCCTTCATGGTTTCAACCGCGCCATAGGCGCTGACCATGGAAATGACGAAATCTGCATAGGCTTCGACCGAAATCTTGCGCCTTTTGTATTTCCATCGCTTCAAATACCAGTCCTGAAGCAGGGCCTTAATGGCGGCGGCAACCAGCAACGGATCCTTTATGTCAAAGGCGCCACCGGCCATTCCACGTTCCAGAATGCCGGAAAAAATGGCTTCGGTCTGCAGTTCCCCGGCAATGGCCCGTTTGCCTTCCTCGGCATGGAAAAATCGGGTCTCCATATACGAGAAAAAAAACCAGGGCTGCAGCACTTCGGACAGATAGAGGTGGCTGCGGATGGCCATTTCCAGTGCCTGTTCGGCATCCTCGATGCCGTGCAGTTGATTGTCCATCACCCGGGCCACAATGGCCCTGCCCTGCTCCTGAATCAGGGTCAGCAGTTCCTCCTTGTTAATAAAATAGGCGTACAGCCCGCCCGTGGACATACCGCTTTCGGCACACAGATCCCGAAGGCTCATGGCATGAAACCCCTTCCGGTTTGCCAGCTTGAGCGTAGCCTTGAAAATTCTTACCAGGTTCCTGACCGCCACCTGTTCCTTTTTGATTTTAATGGAGTGGGATCGGCTCTCGAAAATTTGCCTGCAGATATCCGTGGTCGATACAGCGACCTGCTTTTCAAATGACTTCAGATCCATTGCCGTTTCTCTATAAATGGGTCATTGATGATGATTTTGATCGCGGCTGGAAGCCGCTCCTACCATTTCTTAATCCCGACATTCCCGAATTCCCATTTCAGTCCTCTCTTCTCAGCCTTCTGTCCTCTGTCCTCTGTCCTCCGTCCTCCGTCTTCCGACTTCCGACTTCCGACTTCCGACTTCCGACTTCTGTCTTCCGACCTCCGACCTCCGACCTCAGTCCTCAGTCCTCTGTC
>RCNC010000980.1_pt1 | contig 18987 bp, 6 predicted proteins | sample 2041301 | NCBI WGS metagenome assembly RCNC01 (sample SAMN09708231, study PRJNA481090) | Marine sediment metagenome, whole genome shotgun sequencing project. | biome: marine sediment; feature: ocean; material: sediment; isolation source: Sewage treatment plant 13A marine sediment (STP13A) ...
GGGTACATCGACAAGTTCAACCGGCGACTGGGAACACACCGGGAAGTGAACCCCTACCCCTGGTTCTACTCCGGTGAGCCCTCCAGCGAGATCCGGGAGCGGTGGCAGTGGACCATCCCCATCATCTTCTCTCCCATTGATCCCAACACCCTGTACACCTCGTCCCAGCGTCTTTGGAAAACCATGGACGGCGGGAAGAACTGGACCAACCTCTCGGGTGACCTCACCCGCCACGATCCCAGCACCCTGGGACCCTCGGGTGGACCCATCACCCATGACATGAATGGGCCGGAAGTCTACGCCACCATCTTTTCTGTGGCACCGGGCAAAGTGGATATCGATGTCATTTTTGTGGGCTCCGACGATGGCCTGATCCATGTGACTCGAGACGGTGGAGCCAACTGGACCAACGTCACTCCTCCCGACATGCCCGACTTCGGCAGGGTGAGTCAGATCGACGCGTCGGCTTTCGACGCCGGCACCGCCTACGTCGCGGTGAAACGCCCCCTCCTGAACGACCAGAGTCCCTACATCTTCAAGACCACCGATTTCGGCCAGAGCTGGGAAAACGTCATCTCGGGAATTCGGGATGATGCATACGTGCATGTAGTTCGGGAGGACCCGACACGCCGAGGCCTCCTGTACGCAGGGACTCAACACGGTGTGTACATCTCCTACGACGATGGGGCCCAATGGCAGCCCCTGAATCCGAACTTCCCGGACCTGCCCGTTGTGGACCTGGTCGTTGAAGGAAACGAGCTGGTCATCAGCGCCCACGGCCGTGGATTTTGGGTACTGGACAACATCGCCCCGCTTCGGCAGGCCAAGACGGGAATGACTTCCGAAGCCATGACACTCTTCACACCTCCCGCAGCCGTGCGCTCGGGAACTGGGGTCACGTTGAGTTGGTGGCTCCGAGACGCCGCTCAGGAGGCGAGTCTGGAGATCCTTGATGGCTCAGGAGAGGTGGTTCGAACCCTGCAACCCCGAACCACAGAGGGACTGAATCACACGACATGGGACCTTCTGGGCGAAGGATACGTGACTTTCCCGGGAATGATTCTCTGGGGAGCCCGTTCCAGAGGGCCAGGCATGCCTCCGGGACAATACACGGTGCGCCTTACGGCTGATGGGAGGACGGCGACAGCCCTCCTGACGGTGAAGAGGAATCCTCTCATCACAGACGTCACCGACGCAGACCTCCAGGCTCAGTACGATTTCTCAGCCATGGTTCGGGATCGGGTGACCGATGCCAATGAAGCGGTCATCGCCATTCGACGGGTGAAGACCCAGCTAGAGGACCGGTACACAAAATCGGATGACGGTAGTCTTCGGCAGGCAGGCGATCGCCTCCTGGCCAACGCATCGGCCGTTGAAGAGAAGATCTACCAGGTGAGGAACCAGAGCGGGCAGGACCCCCTGAACTTCCCCATCAAGGTCAACAACCGCCTGGCCAACCTGATGTCCATGGCCCAGCGGGGTGACGGCCGGCCAGGCAACATGATGCCGGAGATCTTCAACATTCTCAGCGACGAGTTGGCGGAGTATGAGTCTGAGTTGGCAGAGGTCTGGGCGACGGACCTGGCTGCAGTAAACGCCGAACTCCGGCGTCTCGATCTGACCCAGTTGGATCCGAACGCCGATCCGCCGGGAGGGTGATCAGGAGAGGGCGAGAAGCTAAGGGCCTGAAAGGCGCCGGGCAGGTGACAATAGAAAGACCCCGTGAACTCTGGCGAGTCCACGGGGCGTCCTTCTGGAGGTTTCTCGAATCCCTGCCCGACTCGGAACCTCCCGTCCTACATAACCAGCCATCTCAATAATACGCCGAACGTACGTTTAGGAAAGGTCTTCGATACCGAACAGTCGTTCGAAATATCAGGTCGCTGCGGGGACCGGATTGGCCTGTGTGGCTTCTCCATAAACCCCACCCACAACCCCACCATAAACTAGATGGCCCACCAGGCTCCCCATGGCCATTGCCGCCGACCCGGAGAAGAAAGGCATCCCCATCATGGGCATCACGACGATCTGAGCCATGAGAAAGGGGGCGATTCCAAAAAGGGCGCCTCTTGCCCACCCCGACCCAGGAAGCACTGATCCGAAGAGCGCATACCCGGCGGCGAGGGTGATCCCGATCATGAAGTGGGCCATCCAGCCCAGCGCCAGGCTGCCCCCCATGGCCCCCGCCAGCATCACGGCAGGATTCATGGGAGGCATTCCCATCATGGGTGCCACCCAAAGCCCTACAGCCGTCATGGCGACGGTGCCTACCATCCCGGCCAATACCGTACGTCCGATGTTGATGTTCATTCCATTCTCCCGTTCCTCGGTCCGCCTCCCTTTTCAGCACTCTGCCGGAAAGAGCGAAGCGGCGCTCTACAACCCCGAATCAGGGGGGGGCGGTTTGGGTTCCCGGAGTCGACCCTCCCTCCAGCCGATCCGGGTTTCTGGACGGACCGGGCCTCAGAGATCACATTCCCCCTTTCCTGACGGCGGTTTCAAAAACGGAGGATGTGCAATGAGTCAGCATCCCGCAGCGAGGACTTCCCGCAGGGCTTTCCTGGGAAAGATGGCTGCAGCGGCTGTAGCGTCCGGGGCGACCCCCCATCTCCTTTCAGCCTCCGAGGACCGCTCGGTAGAGATCCTCTCCGCTCGCCGGCATCAATCGGCCAATGACCAGGTTCAGATCGCCGTCATCGGCGCCGGTGGGATGGGGATGCAGGATGTCAGCACCGCCCTGACCGTACCCGGAGTGCGGTTGGTGGCGGCCTGCGACTGCTACGACGGTCGTTTGACCGCGGCAAAAGAGAAGTACGGGTCGGATGTCTTCACCACCCGGGATTACCAGGAGGTCCTGGCCCGGGACGATGTGGACGCCGTCATCGTGGGAACCCCGGACCACTGGCACGGCCGCATCTCCGCCGATGCCCTCCGTGCCGGCAAAGCGGTATACTGCGAAAAACCCATGGTCCATGCCATCCCCCAGGCCTACGACGTCATCAAAGCAGAGGCCGAATCCGGAAAGACCTTCATGGTGGGAAGCCAGGGAATGAGTTCCCTGGGGAATGAAAAGGCCCGGGAGCTTTTCCAGGAGGGTGTTATCGGCGAGCTGAACTATGCCGAAGGATTCTGGGCCCGGAACGATCCCATAGGGGCCTGGCAGTACAACATCCCCGACGACGCCTCAGAAGAAACCGTGGCCTGGGACCAGTTCCTTGGGGATGCCCCCAAACTTCCTTACGATCCTCTGCGCATCTTCCGATGGAGGAACTACCGGGACTACGGCACTGGCGTGTCGGGGGACCTGTTCGTCCACCTCTTCTCCAGTCTCCATTTCGTGGTTTCCTCCAAGGGCCCCCAAACCATCGCCGCCCAGGGCGGGCTTCGCTATTGGAAAGATGGGCGGGAGGTTCCCGATGTGCTCCTGGGCATGTTCGACTACCCTGCCTCCCCGTCCCACACCCCCTTCAACCTCTCTCTCCGCGTGAACTTCGTTGACGGCACTTCCGGCAGCACTTTCCTCCGCCTGGTTGGAAGCGAAGGCGCCATGGACGTGACCTGGACCGATGTCATCCTCCGCAGGAATAAACTCAGTGGCCCCACGGACGTGTTTACACAGGCCAAGAGTAGTGAGATTGATGAAATGATGACCCAACGGAAGCAGATGCTTCCTCCTGCCGAGAGCGTCTATGTGGCGGAACAGGGATACAAGGGCGCCCATTTCGATCACTTCATGAACTTCTTCGATGGAGTGAGGAACGGGACCCCGGTTGCCGAGGATGCCACCTTCGGTCTTCGGGCTGCGGCACCGGCCCTGGCGTGCAACAACAGCTATTTCGATGAGCGAATCATGAAGTGGGATCCAGAGGGGATGAAGGTCCTATGAGCCGGATCAATAGTTTGACGCGTATTGGCACGAGCATGGCCGCACTGGTTCTCGCCCTTTCCCTGAGTTCCTGCGGGGGTCCGGGAGAGGACACCGGATCCGAAGAGTCGGTAGGAGGACATGAAGACACGGCCCCTACCCACAACGTCCTGTCCGAAGAGGAAGTGGCCGCCGGCTGGCAGCTTCTCTTCGACGGGGTCTCCACTGCTGGATGGAGGGGGTACAACAAGGAGGCTTTCCCGGAAGCGGGATGGGGCGTCGGCGATGGAAACCTCATCGTCATGGCTTCCGATGGGAGCGAGGAAGGGATGGGAGGAGACATCGTCAGCGACGCGGTTTTCTCCGACTTCGAACTCACCTTCGAGTTTCTCCTTACGCCGGTGGGCAACAGCGGAGTGTTCTACCGGGTAGTGGAGGACCCGGCTGAGGCCCTCTGGACGATGGCCCCTGAGTACCAGGTCCTGGATGACACCGCCTACATCGACATGGGCACCATGGACATGAATACCCACCTCACCGGAGACAACTACGATCTCCAGTCTTCGGTGGTGACGGCGTCCAATCCCATCGGGGAATGGAATCAGGCTCGGATTCTGGTGGACGGGACCCATGTGGAGCATTGGCTCAACGGCCAGATGACCGTGGAGTATGAGTACTTCTCCCCTGAGTGGGAGGCTTTGGTAGCAAAGAGCAAGTTCGGCCCCTACCCCAACTATGGACGAGCCCTGGAGGGCCGTATCGCCATCCAGGACCACGGCCACGAAATCCGCTACCGGAACATCAAAATCCGACCGTTCTAAGAGGAGGAATTTCCATGAGCCGTGACCTTCCTCGGCTACTCTTCGCCGTCGTCATTGCCGGCATCCTCCTTTTCTGGCTTTTCGACCTGAAAGAGGCTGCGGCTCCCCCCTCCGATTCCCTTGCTGCTCTCGGGCCTCTGGATGCGGCCACCGCCGCTCTCCATGAAGAGGCTCTGGTCTGGGATGGCCACAATGACCTGGCCTACCGGGTTCTGTACGAAGGACTGGACATCGGCGACCGGCTCCCGGCCGGGCACGTGGACCTTCCTCGCATGGAGGAGGGCAATGTGGATGTCCAGACCATCGCCCTCTACGTCCAGAACTTCCTCTATGGAGAACCGGGGTTGGCGCCCCGCCAGGCTCGGATGCTTCTGGAAGCCATGGTGGAGACCATCGAAAAGAACTCGGACCGGGTCGAGCTGGCCCGAACCGGGTCGGATGTCGAACGAATCGTCGCATCCGGGAAGGTTGCCATGCCCATGGCCATCGAAGGGGGACACGCCATCGAGGCCAGCCTGGATTTGCTAAGAGAGTTCCACGCCCTGGGCGTGTCATCAATGACCCTCACCCATAACGTCTCCCACGACTGGGCCGACTCCAGCGCCGACGAACCCCGATGGGGGGGGCTGAACGATTTGGGGAGAGACGTCGTACGGGAGATGAACAATCTGGGGATGGTGGTTGATGTGTCCCACGTGTCAGACTCCACTTTTTTCGACGTCATGGAGATCACGGAAGACCCGGTCATCTTTTCTCACTCGGGAGTCCGGGCTGTGAATCCTCATCGGAGAAACGTCAGCGACGATATGCTCCGGGCCCTGGCGGACAATGGCGGTGTCCTGGCTGTGGTCTTCGTCCTGAACTACCTGAACAAGGAGTACGGGGACGCCATGAACGAGCTCAGGGCCATCAGCCGGCCCTGGTTTCGGCAGGTCCCGGTAGCCGAAGACCCGGACGTCCGAAGCGCTCTGGACCACCTGAATGCCAGTCGCGACTGGCCTATGGAAAACCTCCCCACGCTGGACGACCTCCTGGACCACATCGATCATGCTGTGGAGATCGCCGGGGTGGACCATGTGGCCCTGGGGGCCGACATGTACCCGAGAAACCCCTCCCCCGTCGGAGTCCGAGGGTTGGAGGACTATCCGAACATCACCCGGGGTCTCAAAGGCCGCGGTTATTCGGATGAGGACGTGAAGAAAATCATGGGTGGGAACCTGCTTCGCGTCTGGAAAGAGGTGACGGGCTGATGGTCAAAATCACCCTCAAGATCCTCACGGTTCTGAGCCTTCTGGCCGTGGGACTCGGCTATTGGGGGATCCTGAATCTCCGAACGGGCCCAGGCCTCGAATCCGAAACCCTCACCATGGAAGGGCTCCAGGAACCCGTGGAGATCCTCTACGACTCCATGGGTGTGCCACACATCTACGCCGGATCTATAGAAGACCTCTTCCTGGCCCAGGGCTACGTACATGCCAGGGACAGGCTTTGGCAGATGGAGATGTTTCGGCGAGTGCTTCAGGGCCGATTGAGCGAGATCATGGGCGAATCCATGATCGATACGGACCGTTTTCTCCGGACCATCGGAATGGAGGAAGCGGCCATCGCCGGGGTGCCCGCTCCGGACTCCCCCTTCGGGAGGCGAATGGCCAGCTATGCCCAGGGGGTCAATGCGGCTATCGAAGGCTGGTCCGGACTCCTCCCTCCGGAGTTTGTGCTACTGAGGTTCCGCCCCGAACCATGGAGCCCGGTCCTTTGTCAGGGTCTGGAAAAGATCATGGCCTGGGACCTCTCGGATTATCAGACCGGCCTGAACCTGGCTGAGGCCCGGGAGGCTCTTGGAGACGAACGCCTGGAAGCTCTCATGCCGGCCTATCCCGAGTGGGGCGTCACTATCGTTGATGGATGGCCGGACTCAGAGGAGGGGCAGGCCGAGGGTTCCGGTCAGGAGGATGCAGGGGTTACACACCCCCTTCCCACCGCCCCGTCCCCTGAGCTTCTGGCCCAGGCCAAGATCGCCGACGATGTGGCCCGAATTCTGGACCTTGGCAGCGTCGCTCGGGCCTCCAACTCCTGGGTGGTAGGGGGAGAAAAGTCCAAGTCCGGAAAGCCCCTCCTCGCCAACGACATGCACCTGGCTCTTAACGCACCGAACATCTGGTACCTGGTGGGGCTTCACGCTCCGGGATACGAAGTGGTGGGAATGAGCCTTCCCGGGGCGCCGGGAGTGGTGGCCGGTCACTCGAACGCCGTGGCCTGGGGTTTCACAAACGCCATGGTGGACGACTCGGACTTCTTCATCGAGGAGGTCGATCCCGATGACCCCAGTCAGTATCGGACGCCCAACGGCTGGGCTTCTTTCCAGACCCGGGTCGAGACCATCGAGGTCAAGGGCCAGGAGCCCATTACCATGACGGTTCAGTCCACCCATCATGGTCCGGTCATCACGCCCGTCGAGGATCGGGCAGGTGATCAGGTCCTGGCCTTCCAGTGGGTCGCCCACTATCCGGCCGAAACCTTCCAAGCCCTGGCTGGAATGGGGGAAGCCGATAACGCGGACGAATTCCTTCTGGCTATGAGGGGGTTCAACAACCCCCATCAGAACGTGGTGTTCGCTGACACCTCGGGAGCCTGGGGATACTGGATGGGTGGGCACGTTCCCATCCGGGCTTCCGGCCCCCCACCCCACCTCCCCGTTCCGGGCTGGACGGGAGAACACGACTGGGTGGAATGGGTCCCCTTCGAGGAGAAACCTCACGTTCTAGCCCCCGAGCGAGGGTACATCGCCACGGCAAACAACGCCCAGGGCCGGGATGAACGGGCTCGCAGGGTTACGGACGAGCGGTGGTTCGGCCCCTACAGGGCCCAGCGGATCAGCGAGCTTCTGGAAGCCCAGGAACTCCACGATGCGGAGAGCCTCCGGAAGATCCAGATGGATCCGGGGAGCGCCTTCATCGACCGGCACATGGACCAGGCCGTAGAGGCCTTTCGGGGCGCCGGCCTTCCCGACCTGGCCCAGAGGCTGGAGGACTGGGACCGGCTGGCGGATCTGGAAAGCACTGAGGCGACCCTGTTCCATAGCTGGTGGACGGCCCTCCTCAGGGCCTACCGGAACGACTTCTATCAGGGTCAGGGGAGGTACTTCCCGGCCCAGGTCCTGGAGGATGCTCTGGAGGGCAAGCTGGATCTGCCTCAGGAGTTCGTGCATGGGGCGGCCCACGCCGCGGCGGAGTTCGCCGATCTGCCATGGGGTGAGGCTCATCAGCTGGCTCTCGATCATCCTATGTCGGTGGTCCCGGTCCTGGGCGGGCTCCTGCGATTCGGCCGGTACGACATCCCTCGGGTCGGCGGACCCTACTCCATCAATGTGGCTGGATTCGGCGGAAGTGAACCGCCCTTCCGGACCGGCTACGGCCCAAGCCAACGCCACGTGGTGGACATGGCGGACCCCGACGGCTCGGGAGGGTTCATCCTTCCCGGAGGCCAGTCCGGCTACCCAGCGAATCCCCACTCCTTCGACCAGCTGGAGCTGTGGCTGGAGGGGCGCCTCTGGTTGCTACCCCTGGAACGGGAGCGGGTTGAAAGCAGGACGGTGGCAACGGTTCGGCTGGAGCCGGCCGGATCCTGACTCTCGGACGGTGACGACATCGTGAAGATCTTTCCAGCTTTTCTCCTGGCGACCCTTGCTGCTTCTGCGGGCGCTCTCTCCCTGGGCCCTGCCCAACCGATCGCCGCCCAAACCTACGAGCCCACCTGGGAGTCCCTGGACAGCCGGCCCATCCCTCCTTGGTTCGAAGACGCCAAGTTCGGGATCTTCATCCATTGGGGCGTCTATTCGGTTCCCGCTTGGATCAGAGTCACGGAAGGACGTTATGCCTCCTACGCCGAATGGTACTACGCCCGGGTCATGGGAGAACTGAAAGGTGACGAGGACTTCCACGAGCGAACGTTCGGGAGGGACTTCGAGTACCGGGACTTCGCCCCCATGTTCACCGCCGAACTCTTCGACCCGGACCTGTGGGCCGGCCTCTTCGCGGAGTCCGGTGCCCGGTACGTGGTTCTCACCAGCAAACACCACGATGGCTTCTGCTTGTGGCCGACCGAGAGCCCGTTCAAGGAAGGATGGAACAGCTCCGACGTGGGACCGAAGCGGGATCTGGTGGGTGACCTCACCGATGCGATCCGAAGCGAGGGCCTCCGCATGGGCCTCTACTATTCCATGATCGAATGGGAGACGAACCGGACGGGGCGAACTCCAAGCGGACGCTTCATTCCCCAGGAGGCCATGGACCAATACGGCATCCCACTGGACCGTTATGTGGACGATCACGTGGTCCCTCAACTCCAGGAGTTGGTGACCCGGTATCAACCGGCGGTCATCTTCTCCGACGCCGGGGAGTGGGATGAGGACGAAGAGTTCTGGAAGACCAAGGAGTTCCTGGCTTGGCTATACAACACTGCCCCGAACAAGGACGAAGTGGTGGTGAACGACCGATGGGCCAAGGGCGTGGTCGGGCAACACGGTGACTACTATTCCAGTGAGTACCAGGATCTGGAAGGGGTAGGAGCCAGCCATCCCTGGGAGGAAAGCCGGGGCATGGGCCGTTCCTACGGCTACAACCGGGCCGAAAACATCAATCACTATCGGACCTCGAAGGAACTCGTCCATGAGTTGATCGACGTGGTCAGCCGGGGCGGGAACCTACTTCTGAACGTGGGGCCGACTGCCGATGGAAGAATCCCGGTCATTATGCAGCAGCGACTTCGGGACATCGGGTCGTGGTTGCAGATTAATGGCGAGGCCATCTTCGGGACTCGGGCATGGACCCCAGTTGTTGAAAACGGTCCCCCCAGCATCCGCTTCACGCAAAAGGGCTCGGACCTCTATGTCCACGCTTTGGAATGGCCGGATGGAGAGATCCGGATCGATGGCCTCCCAGGGGCCGGTCGGCGGGAGCCGGGGTTCACCCTCGAGCTTCTGGGCTTCGGCGGGCCCATCGAGTGGCGATGGGAGGGAAGCGCCCTCTTCATCACCCCACCCCTCATGTCCCCCGATGAGGTCCCGAGTCCCTACGCCTATGTGTTCAAGGTTCGCGGAGGGCTCGGATGAACCGGAGGCCGGGTAATCCCGAGGACGTTCCTATCTGTTCCTCGGTTCCCCGACCCTCCGGCCATCGTCGTCCCCCCATCCGAATAGGCTCTCGTCGAAGCGCCAGCCGAGGTCGATGAAGAACCCCTTGTCCGTGTATTCGTCCAGGCTCAGATCATCATCGGTGAAGCCGAACCAGTTGTAACCCAGGCCCAGTCGCAGGTCTCCTCCGATGTTCACGCCCACGTCCACGCCCAGGCCGTATTCGGTCAGGTCCTCTCCGAAGTGGGTCCTACCCACGACCCCCGCATCGAATCGGTTGCCCAGGTCGACCGTGGCCCGCCCCGACAAGAGCTGGGCCGATTGATCGATGGTCTGCCCTGCCAACTCGTCGTTAGCGAACTTGGCCGCCCACTGAGCCCGGGCCGTGAGCCCGTCTACTGGCCGTAGGTTCAGATGGGTTGAGAGAATGTGGGCCGAATGGTCCCGGGGACCCGCCGGTGCCAGTGGATCGTCATCGGTCCGGTGTTCGTATCGAGCGAGGGCGTTCAGGCCGTTTCGGGACTCGCTCCGATAGGCCAGACCCACCCGGGTCCTCTCGTACAGGGCCCCCCCACTCATGATCTTGCTGCCGATGCTCTGGGCAAGAACGGTGAACTGATCGTTGATGCGTCTCGCCAGGCCCACGGTACCCAGGATGTGATCCTGCCTCTCCGAGGCCCGGTATTCGACCCGGGCGGTGGCCTTCCAGAATGGACTGCTTGTGATCTCCAAACCTCCGGTCACGGCCAGGGCATCCCCGCCACCCACCGTGTCCATGGCACTCACCCGCTCGAAGCTCGAGTGGAGCCTTATTCCCTCGTCGATCTCCCACTGGTTCCGGAGGCCGATGGCTGCATGGGCACCTCGCCCGCTGATCCCGTTTCCGACTCGGTACTCGGAGAACACGCTCTGACCTTCCCGATAGTCTGCCGAGACTCCGAAGACCGTTGAATTCCTGTCCCGCATTCGACCCATGGTGTAGGGTCCTGCCAGGCTGGAGAGGAACTCGTGGCGAGCATAAAGGCGCATACGGTCCAGCACCCGGATGTCCCCACCCAGGGCCAGACGTCGGGCGTCGGAGTTGCTGATGTCCTGCTCGAACTCCCCGAACAGAGTCCCGTTCTCGATCGCTTCGATTTCCAGCCTGGCACCTACCGCGCTCACCGTCTCGTCCTCTTCGGACGCATACCGGTACCCGAGTTGGGCATTGAACCGTTCGCCCAGTTTCTGTCGCAGAGCCACTCGTCCACCCGTCAGTGCGGCATCGGTTCGATCGTCTTCCGACCGAATGACCTCGGCCAACAAGGAGGTGTTCTCCTGGAGGAGGGCCACCCCGCTCAGGCCCATCTCAGTGCGGCCAACGCCTACCCCGGCGCTGGTGTTCTGGAAAGCCGAATCGGCTTTGAGGAAGAACCCTCGGAAGTCCAGCCGCTCGGAAGCGTGGCGAAGCTCGACCCGGAGGGCGTTTCCGCTTCGGATGTCCGCGCTGTCGGACCGGGCGAATTCACCGGTCATCCAGGTTCCTGCACCCAGGGTGAGTCCGGCGTTGGCGCTGAACAGTTCATAATGGCCGGTCGGGTTGTCGTCCCGAACGAAGCCGGCACCCAGCGAAAGACGGTCCGTGGCGTCGGCCCGGGCATCGGCCCCGAATACCCAGAAGGAATCCCCGCCGGTCTCGGACTCGTAGCTCACCCGGATCGAAACCGGGTTCAGCTGGTCGTCCACGGAGGGAACGGGCCGCCGGAAGATCAGGCGCCCAGTGAAGGGTTCGATAGTGTAGTCCGTGAATCGCTCCAGGGGCTGGATATCCAGAATGACCCCGGGCTGATTCCGGTCACGGGTGATGATCTCCACCCGTTCGGAGTTCAGGAGGCCGTCGGGCCTGCTCAGAGCGTAGGGTCCGCTGATCCCCATACCCGGCATCTCGTCGACGATCTGCTGGAACCGGTCCCGGCTGGCAAAAGCCCGCACTGCGGTCCGGTCGGTCTCGATCTGTGTCACGGCGCCGTTCAGCGTCCGGGAATACCGCCCCAGGAGCTGGGCCCCGTCGTATGTGGAAGTATTGAAGTCTCCATACATCAGGTAGGAAGCGCCGCGGCTTACAGCCCCGAATACCCGGCCCTTGGACTGAGCCTCGAAGAGGGTGGCCGAAGCGTCTCCGAATACGTCGTAGGCTTCTTCAGGGCGGATGTCGTTGAAGAAACGCCGCGTTGGATCCTTCTCCGAATCCAGTCGAAGTGTGAGCTGATACCCGTCACCGAGATCGCCGGTGGCGAAGGCTGCGGCTCGGGCACCCACCAGCTGCTTCCCGTCATCGCCGCTGCTGGCCCACTCCATGAGGGCGTCCTGGAACCGGTCCCGTGTCCCGCCCTGGAAGAGTTCGCCATCCGTGAGGGATCGCTGATCGAAGCGTCCCTCGATGAACCCGGAGATCAACATCCGAAGGCCATCAGTCGAACTTGACGCTCCGCCGCCCGAGCCCATACCCGGCCCACCGGATGCCATGCCCAGCCCGGAGCCCGTGACATAGGGGCTCCGCCCGAAGCGATCCGACGACGAATCCAGCGTCATGCCGGAAGTGGACCCGGGCCGTTTGAAGAGGGGCGAGAACTCACCACGGCTCTGGAGAGAGGTCCCGACCATACCGCCGGTCCTGGAACCTGCGACACCCCCGATGGTGGTACCGGCGACCCGCCGACTCATGGGCCCAACAGTGCCACGCCTCATGGACCCACCGGCCCGGAGGCCCAACGCATTGGGTACGGCCACGTCGGGCACCGGACCCATGGCCGCCCGATCCTCCACGACCTGGTACAGCAGTGTGTCTGCTCCGGCGTCGCCGAAGTCGGCCCGGGCCATTTCACCCATGGTCAGGCCCACCATTTTCGCAACTCCGTCACCCATATGCCGGGTGGTGAGAGGCCTCAGGGTCACGCCCACAGGCAGGGTCCGTTCGTCCACCCGGACCACCCAGGTACGAGGCCTCAGGTCGGTAAAGGAGTACCGCCCGAACTGGTCGGTTACGGCCGATGTCCCGTCCTGGAGGAAGACCCTCACACCCGGAACGCCGATGGGCCGATCGTAACGATCCGCCTGCTCCGGTGAAGAGAACCCACCCGAGTCAGGAACCTCCACCCAGACCCGACCCAGGATATGGCCCAGATCCGAGAAGACGCCCAACTCCACCTGGACCGCAGCGGAAGCCTCATTCGAGGCCGGGAAGTCTCCACTGAAGGCCTGAGCCAGGTTCACATGCGTGCCCTGGTCAGCCCCAACCCCCACCCGAAGGGTGTAGGAAATCCGAACCGTCTGACCGGCCGCTACATCACCTACGGGGAAAGCCAACACCGGGCCGGGAGCTCCATCCGGATCGGAAGCGGCCTTGCCATCGATGGCCACCGAACCCGACACCAGGGAGAACCCAACGGGCAGCCTGTCCTGAATCACGGTCTCCAAAACGGAGCCCAATCCCACGTTTCTGAGTTCCAGCTCGTAACGGATCAGGCCACCTACTTCGACCACACTCTCGGACACAAACTTCTCCAGGACCAACTCCCCCTCACCCTCAACGTCCGTCGGATCGGTCTCGCCCTTATTGTCGTCTCCCTCCGAGTCATCACCCGGGGTGGAAACGGTCGCTCCGTTGATGATGGTTTCCCCAGCCTGGGCATCCACCTGGGTGGTGAGGACCAAGGTGGCAGAAGCACCGGGCTGTAGGAGGTCGTCCCGGGTGCAGGTCACTTCCTGCCCCAGGGCGGAGCAGACCCAACCGTCCCCGGCCGCGCTCACAAATGTGAGGCCCGCCGGGAGGTCGTCCACAACGGTGATGGTACCAGTGGTGGGCATGGTGCCCACATTGGTCACCACTAGATTCCAGGTGGCCTCGGATCCGGCCGTCAGGGCTGACCCAAGAGTCTTCTCGATGATCAGATCGACGCCGCCCACCGTGGTGGTGACCGAGCTGTCCTCCTCGGACCCGTCGTTATTTTCGGGTTCAGGATCCGGGGTCGGGCTCGTGGCACTCGCCACGTTGGTATAGGAACCGGCCCGAGGTGCCCAAACGCTTACTGTGTCCACCACAGATGCGCCGGGCTGGAGGGTGGCTATGGCCGGCCAGGTCACATACCGACCGTTGGCCGTTGCCCCTCTGCTCGCACCAACAAAGACCACTCCGTCGGGAAGGGAATCCATCATCACCACCGAGCTGGCCGCATCCAGGCCCAGGTTCTTGGTGGTGATGAGATAGCTGATGGTGTCACCCACGGACGCCACGGCGGGACCGGACTTGGTCACCTCCAGGTCGGCCATGGGATCACCGGTGGTTACAGTGGTTTTGTTGTCCGGGGAGGTGCCATCGTTGTTTCCGGGGATCGGGTCCAGAGGCGAACTCACGCTGGCTACATTTTCCCAATCACCAGCCTGAAGGATCCGAACGTCCACTGTCCGAATCAAAACGGCACCAGGGGCCATCTGGGGGATGGCCGGCCAACTAACGACTCCGCCGGCCTCAGTCCCACCATCCGACGCCGCCACAAAAGCGACACCGGAGGGGAGCATATCCTGAATCAGGGCGTCGACGGAGGGGCCGGGCCCATGATTGGTTACGGTGATGGTGTATTGGATCGTGTCCCCAACCTGTGCTGTGGCCGGACCCACCTTCTGAAGGGCAAGGTCCGCCAGGGGGAGAGCGAAGACCGTCGGGATCGAGTTGTTGCCCGGGTCGCCGTCACCGTCCGGATCCGGATCGTCCCCGTCGTTGGACTCGTCCGTAAAGGGACCGGTCGCTCCCGGACCCCATGACGTGGTTCTGGCCTGGTTTTCATAGACCCCCACACCGTTCCCCATGTCGGCGGGCCGGAGGATGTCTACCTCGAACCGGATCACTGCCGTCTCTCCCGGGGCCAGGGTGTTCAACCCGGCCTTGGGTGGCGAGAGAAGCTCGGATCCCAGCCCGCTTCCGGTGAATGCGGGGTTCAGAATGAGCGTGCCCGGATCCACCATAAAGAAGGGAGCCGTGGCCAGTGCATAGTTCCCGGGTCCGAAGACCTCGTCCAGGTTGTCTCTCACCGTGATCTGAGCTGCCTCTGCATTCCCGGTATTCACCAGGACCAGGTCGAAGGTGACTCTCCAACCCGAGACCGCCGCCCGTTTGGCGATACCCACCGTGGCATCCACCGGCATCGTAACAAAGGTGGGGGATGTGTCGTCCTTCGGATCCCCGTTTCCATTCGGGTCAACGTCGTTCCCATCGGCAGACGAGTCGGTGAAGGTGCCGCTGGTACCGGGTCCCCTTGCCACCGAGGTCGCCTGGTTGGCGAAGACGCCTACCCCGTAGCCCCGGTCCGTGACGTTGGTGACCTGCACGCGAATCCGGATGACTGCGCTGTCCCCCGGCTGAAGGACGTTGCCCGTGGGGTTGGACTGGTTCACCAGCTCCGAGCCTCCCGCATATCCGGTGAAGCCCGGATCCAGAGAGATAGAGCCGTAGGTCGGTGCCACGTAAAGAGTGGGAGCTCCCACCAAAGTGAAGTTGTTAGCTCCGAACGCGGCCGAGAGGTCGTCCACGACCGAGAGGGAATCGGCAGGGGCCGTTCCCGTATTCTTGATCTTGATGTCGTAGGTGACCGTGTCTCCGAGAATGCTCCCGGCTTTTGCAATACCCACGGTCGCATCACCCACCACGGTCGCCACGTCTGAATCCGGAGCCCGGTTCGAACCCTGGTTGGTGCTGGTTCCGATCTCGCTGGAGATGTTGGCCACGCCGCTGTTGGGCTGGGTGAAGGTCAGTTCGATGGGGCCCACACCGTCGCCAGATGCGATTTCCCCCGGGTTCAGGGTGGCGGGCATACCCGTGAAGGTCACCACGCCGGTTCCCGCGTCGTAGGAGGCGATGGCGCCAGCCGGGAGGTTGCTGAAGGCAATACCACTAAGACCCGGTGTCAGCTCCAGGATGTAGACCATGTCCGATGCGATGGACGGGCCGTCGTTCTGGTAGAGGATGGTCCCCGTCGCCGGCGATCCGGAGGCCACGAAGGCCGGGAAGGAAAGAGCCGTGGTTACGTCGGCGATGAGTCCTCCGCCAACCACCAGAGAATCGACGTCCGGGAGTGTGTTGGCTCCCTGATTCGTGGTGGTGGTGATTCCGCTGGCCACGTTGGATGTGGCCGTTCCGGGCTGAACGTACTCGACACCGATGGGGCCTACCCCATCCCCGGAAGCGATCTCACCGGCGTGCAGGATCCCAGGCATTCCTGTGAAGGTGACGATCCCATTCCCAGAATTGTAGGCCGGTGTGACGCCAACAGGGAGGTTGGTGAAAGTCAGCCCGTCTAGTCCCGGGGAAAGTTCCAGGGTGTACCCCACGCCCTCGGCCTGGAAGGGGCCCGCATTCTCGAAAAGAACCGTTCCCGCAACGAGTTCCCCGGCATCGACACCAGCGGGGAAGACCAGAGCCGTGGTGACGTCCGCGATGAGGGTCGGCGTCAGGGGCGTCGGTGTGTTGTCGTTGGTAGGATCATCGTCCCCGCTGGGATCAGGATCAGCACCGCTCTGAGAAAGATCCGTTGGGTTCTGGCCCGAGAGGGCACCGGTGCCCTCCACGGATGCCTGGTTCGTGTACCCTGCGGGTGGCAGAGGTACCTGAGGAACGAATCGGAGGGAGAATGCGACCTCACAACTGGCGGCAGCCGGGAACGCGGCAATAGTGGCCACGACCGGGTCCACGTCCCCGTCGAAGGCGGCGTTGGCAGTAGCCGTAGCGCAAGCCCCGGTCAGGGCAGGAGCCGTTTGGATGGTATAGGAGCCCAGGCCCAGGGTCACTCCAGCGCCGCCGGCCACAAAAGTGCCGAAACGGGGAGCCACACCGGCCAGGTCATCCGTGAGGGAGACAGCATTCAGGGTTTCCAGGCTGAAGTTCTCCATCACCAGCCTGAAATCCACGGTGAAGCTGCTGTCAGGGTTCAACACGGGGGCAGCCAGCGAACGCTTCGCCACACCGATGCGAGCCCGGGGCACAAACCCGAAGAGATAGCCGGTACCCGTATCGATGCCGCCGAGGGCGATGCTGGAGATTTCACCTACGGTTCCAGCGTCACCAGCCCGGTCGCCGACGATCTGTTGGCCAACGGTCAGGAAGGTCTCGGCTACGGCCCCACGCTGGATGGTATAGGAGCCCTCGGGGAGATCGCCGAAGGAGTAATTCCCACTTCCGTTTGTGCTGGTGGTCAGGGAAACCGGGCTTCCGTCGAAAGCCGTCCCCGTGAGGGTCATGGTGATTCCGGAGATGCCCGTGTCCGTGGGATCGATTCCGCCGTCATCAGCGAAGTCCCGGAAAACCGTTCCGGACAAGCTGGAGCCCTGAATGGTGACGAGCCCGGTGTTGGTGTTGTTTCCAGGCGTTACATCCAGGGATGAGGTGGTAACGGTGGTACTGTTCGTGGACGTGCCGCCGGCCGGAACGCTCAAGGCCCGGACCGGGGCCACGATGTCCACAACCGCCGTCGAAGTTACGGTCCCAAGGTCACAGGTGAAGCTTGTGTCCCCGGCCACGCCGGTGCAGGTGTTCTCCGAGGCAGACCCGGAAATGACGTTTACGACCGGGGGTCCCGTCAGGACGATGCCTGCGGGGAGATTGTCGGTGACCTCGACGGAATCGGCTTCAGCCAGAAGGGGCCCCGGGTTGTTCCGGACCTGGATGGTCCAGTCGAAGGGTCGCCGGACCACGATTGTGGCCGGTGTGGCGACCTTGCTCACCACCTCCATGTCAGCCCGGGTCCGGACTGTGGTGGTCTCGTCGGCCGTGTTGTTGGAGTTGTCCTCGAAGGTCAATCCCGTCTCGTCGGATTCGACCTGAACGTCGTTGGTGTAAACGCCCTTCACCTCACCCTGCATGTCGATGGTCAGAGTGGCGGATGCGCCCGCGTTCAGACGTGCGATGGAGCAGATCAGCTGGGCACCCGTGTCGTCCCCAACGGCCGGAACGGTGGTGCATACGCCGCCCGGGAAGGAGTAACCCTGGAAGCTCAGGCCTACGGCCGGCAGGTCATCGGTGATGACTACGTTCTCAGCGTCGGACGGTCCCACATTGTTGACCCGAACGGTGTAAATGGTGGCCTGGGCTACGGCGACAGGATCCAAGCCGTCGGTCTTGTTCACCAGGAGGTCCAGGGATGGGTCCTCGACGAGGACGTCAACGCTGGTGTTGTTGTTGGCCGCACCCGGGACCAGTGGCTCGACGGTAGTCGTAGCCACCGTCACGTCGTTGGTGATGGTGTTGCCCCGGGTCGCGTTGGTGGGTTTCACCCGGATCGTAACGGTTCGCTGCGATCCGTTGTTGATGGGATTCAGGGAACAGTCCACCGTTCGGTTCCCCGCCGTAGTAGCCACGCCGGCTCCAGGGGTGGTACCGCAGGTTCCCGAAGAGGGGGTGGCGGACACAAAAACCACATCCAAAGGCAGGATGTCGGAGATGGTCACGCCCTGGGCCTGGCTGGGCCCGTTGTTTCTGGCGGCCACGACATACACCAGCTCCTGACCGGCAGTCGCCGGGTTCGGAGCCCCTGTCTTCGTGACCGTGATATCGGCTCGGGGCAGGACCACGCTGGTCACGCTTCCGTTGTTGTTCCCCAACACCGGATCGGCCGTGATTTGTGAAATGAGTGTGGCCGTATTGGTTCGGTTTCCACCGTTCCCACCTGGCCGGATCTCAACGTCGATGGTGGCGCAGTCAGCTCCCTGCGTACACACCGGGACCGAGGGAGCCTGACAGGTCAGGTTGCGGCTATTGGTCCCCGGGCTGGTGGAACAGGTCAGGCCAGCAACCGGGATGTTCCCGAGAGTGATGGTCTCGCCGATATAACCGGCCCCTGTGGGCCCAATGCTGTTGTTGATGAGGGTGGTCAGGTTGTCGGCCAGGTTGACCGAGGTCGCTGCGACCGGTCCCAGGTTCACGATCTCCAACGTGTACCGGAGTACTTCCCCGGCCTCGACCGGGTCTGGGTTTGCGGTCTTCACCACGAAGATGTCGGCGGAGTTGGCGAGGGGGCTGGCTGTGACACTGCGGGTCCGGAAGTCATTCCCGGGATTCGGATCGGCCACATTAGGGTTCTGGGTCGTCAGGTCAGCCTGGTTCGTCAGAAGACCAGCTACCGTTGCTGTCGTGTTAAGGACGA
>RCNC010000981.1_pt1 | contig 18970 bp, 15 predicted proteins | sample 2041301 | NCBI WGS metagenome assembly RCNC01 (sample SAMN09708231, study PRJNA481090) | Marine sediment metagenome, whole genome shotgun sequencing project. | biome: marine sediment; feature: ocean; material: sediment; isolation source: Sewage treatment plant 13A marine sediment (STP13A) ...
TTCTGGCATGCCGTGATAGTGATAGCCGCCACCTGGTTGCACATGTGCATTGTTATCATCGGTGCCAAAGTTGAAGGCATTTTGACCCAGCGCTTCGATATTCCAGTTACCGACGTTGCCAGCCAGGCTGCAAGAGCCACCTTAATCATCACAGGTTCCAGCAGTACTGGCATCAATCTTTACGCCATTGAGAACATAGCCCGTGGCGCCGCGTGGGCCGCCTAGTACACTAGCCAATGTCGAATCTGCAGGCTCAAGCGTATAACTTGCCGACACGGTCTGTTCAGATATGATGTTCGGATTGTTGGCATTTGGAAACGTACCAACATCGTGATCCGGAATACCGTTGGCCGTTAGCTCGCGCGTCGTACCTGTGCAAGTCCACCGGGACGTACTGGTATACGTGAGCGACTCCTGACTATTGAACGTTGTATCATCGTAGTCACAGAAAATGCCGTCTGTTGAGTCTGCTGTTCCAATATTACTGGTTTCTTGCTCTGATTCTTCCTCTATTGTTACTTCAGTGGCTTCTTGCGTGTCGTTAATATCAGACACCGTACCTGAACTGGAGCCACCACCAGCACAGCCCCCCAATATCATCAGTGTAATCACAATACTGATTCGCGATAGACTTATCATGTTGCTTCTCCCTGGTAGTTTTCTAACTTATTTCGAGACCTGGTTGATATGCGAAACGCTGCCTGACTTCCCCGGCACTGCAGCGTTATACCGTCTCCATCATCGTTTTATTTTCCGGCAATCCGCTGTATCAGTTCCCAGGTCCATTTCCGATGCGCCTGTTATTGCGACGCGCCTTGGGTTGCTGAATTTCGTTTTGCGAGGCAGCTGCCCGAAAGACATTGTCGGGCAGCTCAGCGCCAATATCGGTGTTGCGCCGGATAATATCTGCAAGGCTTGTGCGCTGTAATTCGTCGACTTGCTGCGAATTAAATCGATTCTGGTACCAAAAACGATCGCCGTCTCGAAGCACTGTAAACTGATGAACCAGGATAGTGCGCAGCAGCTCACCGACCATGGCGCCATCAACGTGGTCCTCTGAGAGCCCACCAACCCAGAGATCGACCTGGTCAACGTCGTCATACACGCTGGCCAATCGCTGCTGCAGCTGCTCATTGGATGTGATGTCGGAAAAGCTGGAGGCGGGTTCGAGACCTAATTCCTCGCGTGCCTGGTTATAGCCCGGCAAACCATGATCGCGTCCGCGCTGGATATTCAGCGAAACCAGATCGAAACCGTCGCTGCCGGGTTCTCCAAACAGAAAATTGCGAATATCATCGACTTCATACGGATCCAGTTCCTGACAAACCTGGCTTGCCAGGCCGCGTAAAAATGGATCGATGCCCGTTTCTTCAATCGCACTGGGCGAGAAGAACGCATTGCGCAGCGGCAGGTTGCCAGCCTCGATGACCTCCATGTTTTCATCAAGCCGTAACAATTGCGTGCCGATCAGGCTATGTCCCAGACGATAGGCTGCTGTAGAGAAGCTGTTGGCGATGCTAGCGTCCACATCAGGCTGGTAGCCCTGATAAGGTGGCAACGCGTTCTCACCCAGCAGGAGAGGAAGAAATTCCTGGTAGCTTATTACCTGCATTTGTGCGCCTACTATCTGGCGCGCCTGTTGGTAAGCCTGTTCGCCACTCACGCTGGGATTTGCAAGAATAATCTGGTCGATCAAGCGGTTGTGCTCACGTACAAATAGCGTGTGCATCACGGTTAATCCCACTTGCTCATTAGCCCTGACGTCTCCACCCAGGAACATCTGCTCGCTGACACCACCGGCATTCGCCAGTCCGTCAACATTGTAGGGTAGCAAGCCACCCTCGCTTGTGATGAGGTAACCATTGCCGTCGAATGCGCGCAGTGCCGCGGCACGTTCGACATCTGAGCCGTATACGTTGGATGCATCAATCCAACCTGTGATCTCGTTTAACTGCTGCCTGGGATTGCTGCTGCTGGTCCCACTGTCAACGTCATAGAGCGAGCGGTTGAACTCCAGCTCTTTTTCACCAGTATTTTCAGGGTCAAACCAATTTTCGCCGGCAGGTATGATGATGTTTGCATGCTCGGCAGGTTCGACACCATCGGTAAGAGCGAAGTCATGATCGAGGAACTGGCCCCATTGCCAGAAAAAATCAGTGGCGCCCATACTGTTGGGAATTGCTTCGGTCTGCGCTGCCACGGCGTTGCTGATTTCTCGAGGGCCGGCAACGGCTGTTGCTGCCAGTGCAGATATGCCATCGGCATAGTCTGCTGGCAGCCACCGGCGCAGCGGAGCACCATGGCCATTCATGTCACTAAACCGCTGATTATTGCCACTGCCATCGATACTGCGATGGGCGGGGTCTGTCGGCATCTCAGTCGTCACAGGATTCGGGTTGCGCCCAATACGTCGTATCGGCGAAACGGCCTCGATTTCTTCATTGCGCCGTTGCTCTTCACGGGAAAGGCCGCGACGCATATCGTTGGCTCGCTCCTCATCAAGACGGGTGTCCGGGTTAGCTGACAGTTGCTGTTGCGCCATGGCTAAAGTGGCGCTCAAGGAAATGACTAGCGCTAGTGAATACCGTGCCTTCTGATTCAGTCCCATAATATTCTCCTCTTAGAACGAGTTATAAGACTAAGAGAACAATGTGCAGAAACTGTGCACTAATCTGTAAGAATGTGTGGAATTATTGGGCTGTAGGGCGAGGAGGTCGGTAGTTTTGGTTTGGCCAAAGAGTGGCCATATCCTGCCTTTGGATTGGGCCTATACTGGACGTGGAAGTCCCGCGGTGAACGGCGGGACTTTTTTGCTTTTCCAAAGCAGGGCTCTACTGTACCTACTTCATTGTAGAAGGACTACTCTAGTTTTTCCTACGCCTTGACCATCCCATGCCAGCAAAGCCCAGCCCAAACAAGGCCAGAGTAGAGGGTAAGGGGATCTCTGACGTTACATTTGGAGTGGATGCTGAAAAGAGAATCTGGTGCAAGTAGAACTGCTCATTCTTGAACGCAATGTCGAAAGCTGTGTTTGCAGCTACCGCATAAGGAACCAGTGTTGAAGACCAGGTTTTAGGCCGCCCGCTACCATTGGTAAAAGTATAATCCGAGCCACCAATAGTGATTTGGTCACCCAGCAAGCTGCCATCAACATCATGGAAATTGTTGAACCATAAGGTTTCAATAATTACATCGCGACTAAATTTTAGAGTGAGCAGCTCGTTATCGGTAACATTGTCATCGCTTGCAGCGGACCTGGGATAACCACATAAGTTAGAGCCCGAGTTGGTTGTCTTGTTCGCTTTACCAGGATCGACACCTGACGAACACACGCCCATTCCTCCGGTATTTCTATCCAGGTAAACAAATGCAGCCTCGTTGTTCGCAGTATTGTCCGCAGTGGCCCAGAGAGTGCCATCAATGTCGGTTTTAGAGTATGTTGCCCAGGCACTTTCTCCTGTGGTCCCATTTGCCAGATCTGCAAAGTTAATCAAGCCGGCGTTTGCCGTACCCGTTAACAGGGTCAAACTGCTTACTATTGCGAAGTGTAGTAGTGTTTTCATTGCCTTCTCCTGCGCAACGCAACAATGCGTTATCGCCAATCTGAATATGTAGAACATAAAGCAGAAAACGTGCCATCCCCCCTTTTGCGACGGCCAGTAGCCGCGACTACGCGGGAAAGCTGTGAGCCGGCTCTCATTTCAGGCTACATACAGGGTCAGAATACGACGAGATACGAGCGTCTCTATGAGACGCTAATTGACGTGTGTAAAAAAAACTGACAGAAGTTCGACAGCGCACAGATGAACTGCAAAACCGATGGTCACATTTCGAGTGCTTTTCTCTCGAACCGCCGGCCTGCCCAACGAATAGCAATTATTTTTCGGTTCAGCCGGGTTATGAGTCGAATGTTACCGGCTCTTTTAGCCGGTCTCGAATCACTACAGTACCTGCCAACTTATCGTGGAAGCCCTGTTTTTTCTTATCAATCCCAACCCAGATAATTCCAAGCATCAAAGGCAGCACCGAAACGTAATAGCCCAGATAGCGTCCTATGGCCTTGGGCGTGCTGATCGCCTGCCCCGTGTGTGCATCGACCACCCGCAATCGCAATAACATTTTGCCGGGCGTGCCGAGATACTTTTTCCAGAACCACACTGTGAGAACAAGCGGGACAATATACTGGATAAGAGAATCCCAAAAACCTTCCGCAGCGTTTTGTGATGTCCAATAGCCGGAGCCATAAATCAGGTAGATCGGTATTGAGAACACCAGGATTAATAGAATAGTATCGATCAGCGCAGCAGCCACCCTGATCCAGAAACCCGCGTATTCTTGATTTTCCATAGACCTTGATTCCTCAAAAAAGTTAGCCTGCCCTGGTTGTAGCACTGGGCTTAAGTTAAATCCAGGACCTCAATTTCCACAATCCTCTGACGCGTTATCCGACAACAGCGCACAGGTCACAACAAAATCGAACAGGTAGTCAGTGACACGCTGGCGCAGTTCAGGGTCAGGCAATGCGTCAATAGCGTCCTGTGCCGATTTCCTGCTCACTCCTTCGTAATCCACACCCAAACTCAACTCGTCGAAGCCGGCGTCAAATATGATCGATTTTGGAGAGCCTTCGGCATTTGACCAAGGGTACCACTCCTGGTCCAGCCCATCTCCGTTGGGGTCTCCAGTATGCATAAAATTTTGCACATAGCGGATCATCTCAGCAGATAGCAGGTTACGGCTTTTGCGATTTTCTTCGGTGAATAGCAGGCCTGCCAGTTGATTGTCCCTATCAAGGGTATCCAGGAAGAACGGTATGTCAATCGAGTGACCGGCGCCTATCAGGTAGTTAAAAAGGTCGGGGGTAATTGCGCTGCCATCTGTCGCGTACCGGCCCCACTCAAAGCTGTAGACATAAATATCCGGCTGCCCGGAGGCCTCTACCATGGCACGGGCAAATTCATCGGCACCCGCCGCCTTCCACAAAATGCCACCGATTTCGGACACCGAATTGTACATTTCCATGTCAGCAGATAAGGGGTTATCCAGGATAAACAGGAACAGTCGCACGTCGCCCGAGTTTGTCCCCAGTATCAAGGGCACCTTGTTCGGATAGGTGCCCTGTTCCAATGCTTTGGAAACATCTTCAACAATGACATGGCCATCAGAGTACAGAATAGGCATGGACAGCAGTCCAACACCTATTTTTGGGATGGGGTCCATGAGACTGGAAGGCGCCGCAGCCAGCAGCACGTTGCGCACTTCTTCCGTAGTCATTTGCGCCAACATTGCTTTCGCCCCAGCTTCATCGACTGCCAGTCCTTCCTCAACCAGAACGCCCGGCAGAAGAGTATTGCTAAACCGGGCCGCACCTTCCAGATTGGTTGCCGCCAGCAAACCACTCTGGCTCATGGCCTTGTGGAACAAGCCACTGGCGGGTGTCGATAGCAGCAGCGAGAGCACGTTGATGCCACCGCCGGACTCCCCGGTGATAAACACATTGTCGGGGTCTCCGCCAAACAGGTCGATATTGTCGCGGATCCACTGCAGCGACTTGATAATGTCCAGGGTGCCGAAATTGCCCGAATCGGTATTGGGGTCACCGTCCAGCAGTGCCTCGTTGTAGAACCAACCGAAAGGTCCCAGTCGGTAGTTCATGGAGACGAAAACCGCGTTGGATGTGGCTGCCAGGTTAGCGCCATCATGGTATGCCAGCCCGGCACTGCCAGAGGTGTTGCCGCCGCCGTGAATCCACACATACACCGGCAACTTCTGCTGTTGCGACTGTGGCCGCCACACATTCAGGGTAAGGCAGTCCTCGCTGCCCGCCAGGCCGCTTCCTGACTGGGAAAACTGGACGCATTGTTCGCCGAACATGTCACTTACCAGTGGCTGTTCCCAGGGCATGGGATCTCGTGGTGCTTTCCACCGTAGTTCGCCAATTGGAGGCGACGCATAGGGTATCGCCTTCCAGGACCAGGTGTCGTTAACATCCGCGAGGCCCTCTACCGGGCCGAACTGCGATTGCACTATCGGGTTGTTGGACCAGGCGTTTTCATTGCGGATGCTGTCTCCGCCATCACTGCAGCCGAATAACAGGGTACAAAAACAGGTAAGGACATAGCGTTTTTTCATTTTACCTACCAAAGCAGTTCTTATTGTTTAACTGGGCTGTTTCCGTCAGTAACAAGCTTCATACACAGCAAGGCGCCCACTACCACACCCATGGTATTGGCCAAAAAATCCAGCGCAGACATATCCCTGCCGGGCACGAGGGACTGGCCGAATTCCATCAAAGCGCCATAAACGACAATCGCGCAGCAAACATAGGTAAAGTACTGGCGTGACCGACTGATGCCCCAGGCCAGAAAAGCGAAGATGGCATAAGTTAGAAAGTGGGCGAGTTTATCGTAGTGGCCAATGGATACTCCACTGGTCGGCTGTAATGAAACAAACGCCACCAGCGCCGCGTAGGACACAAAAGCCGCTATACCGAGATTCTTCTTCATACAGCATTCAATCCATACAAGGGGTTTCCCCGGAGCAGTAACTAACTGGCTAATCCGGCGAGTGCCTCAACCGGGTCAATTATGTACAGGGAAGAGGCGCAGGACAACCCGGCCATACTTCCTCAACCCCCGAACGCACCATCATACTTCATGAACAAACGCACAGGAGGGCCTAGAGCAAGAAAACCAGGCGCGTCATAGTTATTTATCTACACCCTAACAAGTCTATAATCCTGCTCTACACTCCAGTACAAAAGGAAGGCACGTCATGGACACACAGCCCGCTCTTTCTCCCGGGAATGTCGCCGTCATCACCGGAGGTGCCGATGGCATCGGCTACGCGGCAGCACAGCACTTTCTTGGCCTGGGCATGAGGGTCTGCATTGCAGATATCGACGAATCAAAGCTGCAGGAGTTTTCCGGGAACGACAGCGACCTGCTCGTAGTCACCACGGACGTTTCCAGAATCGAAGACGTGCAGGCCTTGAAAGACAAGGTATTTGAGCACTTCGGGCAGGTCGATGTGCTGATGAACAACGCCGGTACCGGCAGGCCCTGCCAGAGCTGGAGCGGCTATGAGCAGTGGCAGGACACTCTCAATATCAACCTGTGGGGCGTTATCAACGGCGTACAGGCGTTTACCGCCGATATGATCGCGCAGGACAAGCCTGGCCTTATTATCAATACCGGCTCCAAGCAGGGCATCACCTGCCCGCCGGGAAACCCCGCCTACAATGTGAGCAAGGCGGGTATCAAGGCTGTGACAGAATCACTGCAACACGAATTGCGCAATACCGAGGGCTGCAAACTCAGTGCGCACCTGCTGGTGCCAGGCTTTACCTACACCGGCATGATTCGTCAGTTTATCGAGGAAAAACCAGCTGCCGCGTGGACATCCGCACAGGTGGTGGAATTCATGGTGGATTCCCTGGCCAGGGGCGATTTCTACATTCTCTGTCCCGACAACGATGTCAGCCGCGAGGTCGACAACAAGCGCATGGCCTGGGCCATGGGAGACCTGATCGAGAACCGCCCGGCGTTAGCGCGCTGGCATGCTGATTATCAGCAGGCGTTCGAAGACTACATGAAGGGCTGAGTGAAAGTCGCGAGCGACCAGGAGACGACACAGCATGCCCGACCTGATTAGCAACTCAACCATCGACGATGCGGTTGCCCAGGCCCTGCAACTGGACCTGTGCTTCCTCGACGGGCCGGGAAAAACTCGCCATGTGCCGTTCAGTTTTACACCCTGCCCCATAAGCGCAACGGTTCTTGAACAATTGCTAGCCACCGCTCCGCTGCTGGGCAAGCTAACCCAGCTCATAGCCGACGACGACTCGCTGATCCAGGAGGTACACGCAGCGCTGGCTTCCGGTGATCCGTTCTTCGCTGAAATGTTATCCACCCACCGCGCACTACACAGCAAACCCGCAGAGCTGCTGCGCGTACCATTGCTGCTGCAACGCAGCGATTTCATGGTGGATGAACTACTTGGCCCCAAATTAGTGGAGTGCAACAGCATCGCTGCGGGCATGGCGCCCTTTGGTGAGCGCATGCTGGATCTCCACCACTATTTACAGCAGCGCTGGCCAACGGAGTTCAGCCGCTGGCACAGCTCCGCTCCTGGCTTGTTGGTAGCCAATCCAGCCACAGATAATATGGCCCGCGCCATCGCTGCCGCCTCGGCCAGCATTGCCGGGGATTTGGGCGGTGATGCCCCGCTACGCTTTCTCATGGTGATACAGGAAGACGAGGACAACCTGTTCGACCAGCGACTGCTGGAACAGCGACTGCGGTCGCTGGGCGTGCATACCTACCGTCGCACCTTCCGCCAGTTACACCAACAGCTCAGTAGCGGACCGAACCAGAGCCTGGAGCTGGAAGACTGCGGCACAATTCATACGGTGTACCTGCGCGCCGGATACCAGTTCCAGGATTACGTGGCCAGGGATCTCGATCCCCGCCGCTGTTGCGACGCGCTGCAGGAGACGCGCATGTTTATTGAGCGACACCGGGTAGCGATGAATGCCACCGTGGCACAGCAACTGGCCACCAGCAAACGCATGCAACTGCGACTGGCCAGCGATAACGGCTCCCTGCTGCGACGGCTGGGTTTCGACGATAAGGAGTCCGCCACATTGCAATCCGTGTTCGCCAGAATGGACAGTGTCGGCCCTGACAGCGCCACTCGCCTGCGCGATGAGGCAGACCTCGGGGACTGGGTGCTGAAAAACCAGGGTGAAGGCGGCGGGCATTGCCTGTTCGACCGCGACATCCTGCACCAACTGGACAGCCTGCAACAGCCAGACTACGGCGCATGGACACTGATGCAGCGCCTGCGACCCGCCGGCCGCGACAGGGCAACCTTACTGGTACGCAACGGCCGGGCACAATTGGTGGAAAGGCTGGTCAGCGAAATCGGCATATTCACCGCACACCTGGGCAGCGAGGCTGTGGCCACGGGAGACGAGCGCCCCGGTCATATCGGCCACCTGGTGCGATCCAAGCCACCCCAGGTAACCGAGGCAGGTATTCACAGCGGTTTCGGTGTTCTCGACTCCCTGTTTCTGGAAAACTGAAACGGGCTCGCAATAGGGCTTTTTCGACAACAGTAAAACAGGTTAAAGTAAATGCTCAATGGTTGGGCTGGAGTTCCCTGACAAGTGATCACTGTATTTATCGTAAACCTGCTCGTCATCGGCCTGGTGGTGGTCATCCATTATGAATTCCTGCACCAGATCACGCTGATAATGCCCAAGCTGAAAATTCGCCACCGTTTTCGTATCGTGCTGGGGGTATTCGTGGCACTCACAGCCCACGCAGCCGAGGTGTGGATTTTTGCGATTTCTTTTTTCCTGATGCATCGCGCCGAAGGTTGGGGCCATCTGGAAGGAAACTTTGACGGCACCTTATTGGACTGCGTCTACTTTTCCTTCACTTCCTATACGACGCTGGGCACAGGGGATATAGTGCCCTTTGGAGACCTGCGCTTCCTCACCGGACTGGAATCCCTCACCGGGCTGGTACTGATCACCTGGACCGCATCATTTCTCTACCTGGAGATGACGCGCTACTGGGATGAGACCTGACCAGATGCCCTGCTTGTAAGTACCATTTGCCTGTCAGGGCAGTGGGATCGGGCATTAGCGCAATTGCACCCGTGTGACTGCGTCCGCGGCCACAGCGGTAAGCTCACCGACAATTTCTGCGGCGTGATAACCGCACTCGCGCAAGTCATCACATAATGCCCGGGCTCGCCCGGGGGCGACCGCAATCAGCAGGCCGCCGCTGGTCTGGGGATCGAAGATCATCCTCAGGCGCGCATCACCAGAGCGCGCCGGTCTCCCCATAAAGCGCGCTGAGCTGGCCACATTGGCCGGGTACATGGTACTGAGGATACCCGCTTCGATGCTCTGCAGGGCGCCATCGAGCAGGGGCAGGGCCGCCAGGTCCAGCTGTGCTCCCAGCTCCCCGGAAAGCATTTCCAGCAAATGGCCCAACAGACCGAAGCCGGTAATATCGGTACAGGCGCTGGCACCGTGGGACAGGGCCAACTCCGCCGCAGCGCCATTGCCCTGCATCATTGAATCCACAGCAGCCTCGATGTCACGGCCATCCGCTGCCAATTGCATATGCGCGGCGAACAAGGTGCCGCTGCCCAGGGCTTTGGTCAGCACCAGTTGATCACCCACCGACGCGCCGGTCTTGGCCAGCAAGCTGCCATCGGCAGCGATGGGTACACCATTGACCACAAAACCCAGGCCCAACTCGGCACCCTGCATGCTGTGTCCACCGTTCAGCTGGCAATCTACCGCAGAGAATTCCTGCAGTGCACCCGCCAACAACTGCTCCAGGTCACGCTGTAATACTGCGCCCCCGGCGTACGGCAAAGTCACCGCCGCCAGGGCAGAGACCGGCCGGGCACCACAGGCATAGAGATCACTGAGGGCGTGATTGGCTGCTATGCGTCCCATCTGCCAGGGGTCCGATACGATCTGGCGCAACAGGTCCAGGCTCTGCACCACAGGCGCACCGGTCGGTGCCGGGATTGCCACGGCATCGTCACCGCCGCCTGTACAGTGCTGTGGGAAATCCTTTTTAAGCTGTGCCAGTGCGCCGGCCAGCGCATCCGCACCCACCTTGGCACCACAGCCTCCGCACACGGCCTGCGCCGAGACACTTTCCAGTTCCGGTAAACGACCCCGATGTGTCAGCGGCATACTGTCGGGCAAGTCTTCGAAGCGGGCCATGAAGGCCCGGTCGATTCGATCTTTCCAGCGCCATACCCAGGCACCGGTCACACTGAACAAGCCCTTGTCCGCTGTCGCGGTTTTATCTCCCAGTGACACCAGGGACAGGAAACGCTGCTGGGGATGATGCTGCCTGAGCGGCTTATCCAGCAGTATGGCCCGCAGGTTGTGGGCCAGCACCGGTGCCTGGCGGACAGCGAATACCCCGGCCTTGGGCCGCGGGTGATTCAGCTGCGTGGCAATATCCCCGGCAGCGAAGACGTTTTCATAGGCGGTCGATTGCAGGGTGTCATGCACCGCCAGAAAGCCCCTGTCATCAGTGGGCAAGCCGCTGGCCGCTACCCAGGGGGCGGCAGCCGCGCCGGTACACCAGAACAGTTCGTCGTAATTCGCCCGCTCACCATCGGCCAACACCAGGCTGGCATCCTCAACCTGGGTGACACGGGCGTCCAGATGTACGGCAATGCCGTGGCGCTGTAGCGCCGCCATCACCGAGCGCCGGCCGCTGGCGTTGTAGCCTTGCAGAATTTCAGCTGCGCCGCACCACAGATCTATTGTCAACGGCTGCCCCTGCAGCCGTTGCGACATCGCCATAGCCACCTCAACACTGCCGGCACCGCCACCGACAATACTGACGCGGTATTGCTCGGCAGCGTCCAGCGCTTGAATGCGTCTGTACAAGGCCTGCCAGCGGCGCCACAGACTGGAGACCGGTTTTACCGGTACAGCGTGGATTCGAGCACCGGGCACAGAATCCAGCTCTGGCTGGGAGCCGATATCGAGACTGAGCAGGTCATAGTCGATGGACGGGCGACCCGCCAGCGTCAGGGTTTGATGGTCAGGATCGACAGCGGTCACTGCTGCTGCAATAAAACGCACTCCCGCCCACTGGCACAGACGGGCAAGGTCGATATGCGTTTGTTCGAAGGTGTAATGGCCGGCAATCAGTCCGGGCAACATCCCTGAGTAGGGCGTATGGCTGTCGGGTGACACCAGGGTGATACGCAGCCCGGCGAGAGGCTTCATGGCTAACATACGCAGCACCAGCGCATGACTGTGACCACCCCCTACCAGCACCAGGTCCTGACGTAGTTCGGTGACAGTAGTGGCTCCCAACACGCTAGACGCCCTGCCCTGCCCAGGCTATCACTGCGGCGCGATCGCCACGAAACAGCTGTTGCCCGTCGCGCCTGGATAACTGGTACTCGTACATCGGGTCGTAGTATTTCTCCAGCAGGAAGGCCACCCAGTGTCTATGCAGCGCCAGGTCACCATCGCGCTGCTGCTGTGCAAAGGCTGCGGCCATCATGTCACTGGCCTGCTGGTGTCGTTCACCACCCAGGCGCTTCCTGATGCGCAACAGGTCGTCCTGCATCTTTTCACTATGCATCTGTGCACCCTGCTCCCCATGCAATGTCACGTAACGGCGACCCAGGTCTACCACGTAATCATCGATGACAACATCTATGCGCTCTTCGAGACTCTCTTCCACCACCGCCATAGGCGCAGTGGCCATCTTTTGGTAAAGAAACTCGGGCAGGTAGCGACGACCGACCAGACGACCCTCGTCTTCCAGTAAAATACGCCCCGGGCTGCGCGCCAACAGCTTCATCAGGGCAACGCTGAGGAGATTTTCAAAATCGATCTGGCTGGGCTGGGGCGTAGGCAGTTGCCCGAAGCTGGAACCCCGGTGATTAGCCAGGCCCTCCAGATCGACACTGCGGGCAAGGCGCGTGATCACCCGGGTTTTACCGGTGCCGGTCTTGCCGGCTATCAGCACGAATTCACCCACCGCCACGGAGCGCTCCAGCTCATCCAGCAGAAAACGCCGCATGGCCTTGTAACCACCTTTCACCAAGGGGTAGTCAATACCGGTTTGGCGCAACCACTGCTGCACCGTCTGTGAACGCAGGCCGCCGCGGAAGCAGTACAGGTAACCGTCGGGATACTGCTGCGCAAACGCTGTCCAACTGTCCATGCGGGCTGCTTTGGTGTCACCGGAGACAAGTTCATGACCGAGCTCTATGGCTGCGGCCTGGCCCTTGTGCTTGTAACAGGTGCCCACCTGTGCGCGCTCGTCATCGCTCATCAAGGGCAGGCTGAGAGCGGCAGGAAAGGAGCCTTGGGAAAATTCCGTGGGGGCGCGCATATCCATCATCGGGGTATGCGCCAGGAAAAGTGCCCGGTAATCGTCGGTATCAGGGCGTCCGGGCATAGGCGGGGGCTATTGTGCCTCGCCGCCGAACAGGGCCAGGATGCGCTCCTGCAGTGCGGTAATGGCATCTGACATCAGGGCAAAATCAGCGTCCAGCTTGGCCGCCGGATCCCCTTCCTGTAGGTCGTCGTTCTCTTTCATCAGCTCATCCGCAAACTTGAGACGGCGCAGGCACAGGTCTTCCGCCAGCAGCAGGGACACACGCTCATCCCATTGCAATGCCAGACGGACAACCTGCTTGCCCGCATGCAGATGAGTTTCCACCTCTTCACTCAACAAATCAACGCCGCGACAACGCACTACGCCGCCCTCTTCCCCGGGCTCGCGCAATTCACACTCCTGCCCGAGTTCAAATTCTTCAGGCAGGTTGCGGTGCACCAACCACGAGGTCATGGTGGCAGTGGGTGCATTATTGACCTGGGGCAGCACTACCGGAAAGGTGCCGATGCATTCGCGCAGCAGGTTGAGAAAGTCTTCAGCTCGACCGGCACTGGCGCTATCCACGAATATCCAGTTGGCCCGAATGTCGATATAGGCAAAGATGTAACTGGTACGGCTGAAGGCGCGGGGCAGGCAATCCAGCACGATTTCATCCTTGAGCTTGAGACGCTCCTTGCGGTACACCTTGCGTCCCTGGTCCGCTTCGATGACAGCGACTTTCTCGTCAACCAGCTCGCGTACCACCGTGGCAGGCAGCAATTTTTCTTCCCGCTTTAACTTGAGCAGCAGGCGGCCACCGGCGGCGTGCACCAACTCCTCAGATTCCTCGCCCAGCGGGGGTACCCAGCCGTTCGACATGGCCTGGGACTTGGCACAGGCCTGGAAACCGCGCTGGGCAAGTTGCTCCCCCAGTTGCTCAGCTGAAAGGTCGAATGGGCTGGTCAGGCGATAGGCCCGGATGTTCTTGAACCACATGAAAGTCACTGCCTCTGGAAAAAGGCGGAGATTGTACCCCAGCGGCTGGCCAATGCCAGTGTTCATGCCATTGGCTGTCCCTGTGGCCCTTAAATGCCGGGAGGGAGCGCAGAAAGCACCTTTGCGTACAATTTGTTAAGCCGGGTGGCCCTGGCGGTCGTTGTCAGGCCAGCGGGAAACCGCTTTAATCCCCTGTCTCCAACAGAATTGCCGGGGCGCGGCGCACCACGCCCGGTTAATGAGGTGTTAAACGATGTCCGACAAGCCCAAAACCAATCCCTGCCAGCCGCGCAAAGCCAGCGATGTGCAGCAATGGGACCGCGAAACCGATGTGGCAATTGTCGGTTTCGGCGGGGCGGGCGGCTGCGCTGCGATAGAGGCTGCGGATGCCGGCGCCAGTGCCATTATTTTTGAGCTGGCCAGTGCCAGTGGCGGCTCTACCGCAATGTCCAGCGCTGAAATCTACATGGGCGGCAACGGCGGTACCAGGGTGCAGCAGGCCTGCGGCTTCGAAGACAGCACCGAAGACATGTTTACCTACATGATGATGTGCGCCGGGCCACAGGCCGATGAGGAAAAAATCCGCAATTACTGTGAAAACAGCAAGGATCATTTCCAGTGGCTGGTGGATATCGGTGTGCCCTTCAAGGACAGCTTCCACAAGGAGCGGGCCATCATGTGCCTCACCGACGACGGTCTACTGTACACCGGCAGCGAGAAAGCCTACCCCTTCGTACAACAGGCCAAACCCTGTCCCCGCGGCCACAACCTGTACATAGAGGGCGACAACGGCGGCCCGCTGTTTATGAAAATTGTCACCGAGAATGTAAACAAGCGCGAGGCTATCACGGTCGAGTACGAAACCCGCGCCCTGACGCTTATCGTCGATGAGCAAGACGAGGTGGTCGGTCTGGTCATCAGGCAAAATCAGCAAGAGCTCAATGTCCGGGCAACTAAAGGCGTCATTCTCTGCGCCGGCGGTTTCGTAATGAACGAGGACATGATCCGCAAATACGCTCCCATGCTCACTGTTGGCAACACCCCCATCGGCAACCCCGGCGACACCGGCACTGGCATCCAGATGGGAATGGCCGTGGGCGGGGCCGCGATCAACATGCACGAGGGCTTCATCACCCTGCCCTACTACCCGCCGGCCAGTATGACCAAAGGCATCGTGATCAATGACAGGGGGCAGCGCTTTACTAATGAAGACACCTACCACGGACGCCTGGCCTCATTTGTGCTGCGACAGCAATCAGAGCGCATCTATTTCATCCTCACCGTGGACCAGTACGGTGACTATGAACGCGTAAGCTATATGGGTGCCGAGGTTGCTGGCACCGGTGAAACGGTGCAGGAACTGGAAGAAGAGCTGGGCCTGCGCGAGGGCACGCTGCAACAGACCGTCAAGCTCTACAATGAAGATTGTGCCAACGGCGAGGACACCCAGTGCCACAAAGCCGCCGAGTGGCTGGAAGTGCTGGAACCGCCACTGGTGGCACTGGATATCACTCCCGGTCGCGGTGTTTTCCTGCCCTTCTTCACCCTGGGCGGATTGGACACCCTGCCCAGCGGTGAGGTAGTCAACCCCCTGCGGCAGGTCGTCCCCGGGCTCTATGCTGCTGGGCGCACAGCCTGTGGTGTAGTGCGTCGGGCCGAGGGCTACAGCAGCGGCATGTCGGTGGGAGACGCAAGCTTTTCAGGTAGACTGGCGGGCAAACAAGCTGCCGCGAGGGCAATCTCATGAAATACCTGCACACCATGGTACGCGCCAGGGACCTGGACCAGACCCTGGATTTCTACTGCGACAAGCTGGGCCTGGTGGAAGTGAATCGCTACGACAGTGAGGCGGGGCGTTTCACCCTGGTCTTCCTGGCAGCGCCCGGGGATGTCGCCAGCGCCGAGCAGGGCCAGAGCCCGCTGGTGGAAATCACCTGGAACTGGGACACCGAGTCCTACGATGGCGGCCGCAACTTCGGGCACCTCGCTTACCGCGTGGAAAATATCTACGACCTGTGCCAACGCCTGCTGGACAAGGGCGTGGTGATCAATCGCCCGCCCCGGGATGGACATATGGCCTTTATCCGTTCTCCCGATGGCATTTCCATTGAGTTGCTACAGGAAGGTGAGTCACTGCCACTGCAAGAGCCCTGGGCGTCGATGGAAAACACAGGCGCCTGGTAATCGACGCGCCGCGAGAGGCTATGCAGCTAGGAAGTTGATGATCCAGCGCGCCACGCGCTGCGCCTGGTGCTCACCCACCAGCGACGCCATCCCCAATGTGTAGGCGGCCTCGCCAATCCGTTCCTTGCGGAACTCCATGATCTGCTGTGCATAGCCCGGCACAAACTCCGGGTGCCCCTGGAAAGTCAGTATGTGATCGCCGAGCTGGCACACGGCGTTTTCACAGAATTCACTGCCGGCGAGAACCTGCGCACCATCCGCCACGGTTACTACCTGGTCCTGGTGAATGACCAGGATATCCAAATCCAGATCTCCCTGGTCATGCCAGGCCGGGACCGAGCTGAAGTGGTGGGTATGTAAGCCCACACCCCAGCCCCTGGGTGACTTTTGGGTCGATCCACCCAACGCCTGGGCCACTAACTGGTGGCCGAAACAAATACCCACCAGTTTTTTGCGCCGCTGGTGCAACTGCCGCACAAAATCCATCAGGGTGGCAATCCAGGGCTTGTCGTCGTAGACGCTCGATTTGCTGCCGGTGATAAGATAGGCATCGACTTCGTCGATAGCGGCCGGGTACTCGCCGCACTCCACATCGTATACCGTGAACTCCAGACTCGGGTCCGCACTGCTCAACAACGCGACAAACATATCCGGGTACTCGCCGAAATCCGGCACCCACTCGGGCCGCACCACATCGGTTTTCAGTATGCCCAGCTTCATACGTGACTCACTCATACACTCCGGATTGGACCTGGTCTTCGCGACGGCACTAACGCACCGCACCATTGGCAGGCCATCATAGGTAGCGTATGAGAGGCTGTCCATAGGCGGATGAGGCTGGTAATGTGTGCCCTCCACCCGCCACACGGTTATCACGACTTGCACTTCCATAGATTTTTTATCATGGCGATGTTGCTGTGCAGCGCCGCTGCCAACGCATTCACCGGTTCCGATTCCTGCCAGGGCTGCCATGCCGAAGAACATGCCCTGTGGCAAGGCTCCCACCACGACCTGGCGATGCAGTTGCCTAGCGCTGAAACGGTATTGGGAGACTTCGATAACGCCAGCTTTACCTATAACGGCACCACCTCCCGCTTCTTTCGACGCGGCGACAAATTCATGGTCAACACTGATGGTGAAGACGGCAAGGCGCAGGACTTTGAAGTCACCTACGTGTTCGGTGTACACCCGCTGCAGCAATACCTGTTGCCATTGTCCCGTGGACGGCTGCAGGCGCTGAGTATCGCCTGGGACGCCAGAGCCGAGTCCGAGGGCGGGCAACGCTGGTATCACCTGTATCCCGATGAAACGGTGGATTTCAAGGATCCCCTGCACTGGACCGGCCCCTACCAGAACTGGAATACACGCTGCGCCGAGTGCCACAGTACCGATGTGCAAAAGAATTACAGCGCCGCTACCCGCAGCTTTGACACCCGTTTCGCAGAATTGAATGTGGGCTGTGAAGCCTGTCACGGCCCCGGTGAGAAGCACCTGGCACTGGCCAAATCAGGGCAACTGGCCAACGCTAAAAACGGTGGATTCCCGACAGCGCTGGCGCAGCGAGGGGAGTGGGTACTCGCCCCTGATGCAAGCATCGCCACGCGCAAGGAACCGCTGCCATCCAATGCGCAGATCGACAGCTGCGGCCGCTGCCACTCGCGCCGGGGAACACTCGGGGATTACCACTACGGCGCGAATCTGCTGGACACCCACCGTTTGTCATTACCGGAATGGCCCCTGTACTACCCGGATGGCCAGATCCGCGATGAAGACTATGTCTACGGCTCTTTCGTACAGAGCAAAATGCATATGGCCGGAGTGGTATGCAGCAACTGCCACGAGCCGCACAGTATGAAATTGCGCGCGCCCGGCAACGCCGTCTGTGCCCAGTGCCATGTACCGGCACGCTTTGATTCACCCCAGCATCATCGACACGAAGCGGGCTCCACCGGCGCACAATGCGCCAACTGCCACATGCCGGAAACCACCTACATGGGCGTTGACCCCCGCCGCGATCACAGCATGCGCATACCCCGCCCGGACCTCAGTGTCGTCATGGGTACGCCCAATGCCTGCAACCAATGCCACCAGGATAAAGATGCCAGTTGGGCACTGGGCGCACTGCGCGGCTGGGGTGTCAACTTTCGCGACACGGGCAATCACCTGGGCCGCACGTTCCAGCGCTTTGGCCAGGGCGATAACCGCACAGCGCCAGCGCTGGCACAAATCGCCGCAGCAGACAGCAGCGCTCCCATCTGGCGCGCGACCGCCATGGAAGCACTGGGCCAGATCGGCGGCCGCGACGCTCTGCAAACCGCCACCACCATGCTGTACGACGATGACCCCCTGCTGCGCGTCAGCACGGTGCGTTCGCTGGAACGCTTGCCGATACACCAGCGCTTTCAATTGCTGATGCCGCTGGTGGACGACGACATCACCTCCGTGCGCATGGAAGTGGCCAGCTCGCTGGCGGGTGTCCCGCTGGACCAAGTTGATCCAGCGCAGGCGCAACAACTAAGCACCCTCTTCCAGGAGTATGTGGACATTCTGCAGCAACACGCGGATATGCCGGGCGTACAACTGCAACTGGGTATTTTCTATGTCACCCGGGGTGATAACAAGGCAGCGGAAGCTGCGTACCGGGAAGCACTCTACCTGAACCCGCAATTAATTCCCGCCTACCTGAACCTGGCGGATCTGTTGCGCGGCGCCTCCAGGGAGAATGAAGCCAGGGAACTGTTGTTGCAGGCTCTGCAAGTGGATCCACAGAACGGTCCGACCCTGCACGCCCTGGGACTACTGGAAACCAGGAGCAGTGATCCAAAGGCCGCCCTCGATTACCTGGGAAGGGCGGCGCAACTGGAAACCGCGGGCACCCGGCATCGCTTTGTCTATGCCAT
>RCNC010000982.1_pt1 | contig 18958 bp, 16 predicted proteins | sample 2041301 | NCBI WGS metagenome assembly RCNC01 (sample SAMN09708231, study PRJNA481090) | Marine sediment metagenome, whole genome shotgun sequencing project. | biome: marine sediment; feature: ocean; material: sediment; isolation source: Sewage treatment plant 13A marine sediment (STP13A) ...
GTAAAACAACTAAGCATCGCTATCAGTCCCGCAAGTCCAAGAATCCGAAAGATCATCTAGTACATATGCACAGCCAGAACATGTAGCAAGGCTGAGATGACCATCATGAAAAATAACGGCATGTGCAAGACATGCCATAAAGAAAATAATCGCTCGTAAAGCGTAAATTGCGCGACGCGCCCGACAAGCCGAATAAAATTGCGTGTGTAGGTGGACGTCGCTTCCTGCAGTTTGTCGACATTGGCCGCGACTGATTCTGAAACAGCAGCGCGTACGGCGATTTCCGCGCGCGCGGTGCGGCGTAAAGAAAACCAGACAAAGTATTTGCGAACTGCCCAGTTCATGCTCGCGCCCATGCTCAACGAACCCGTGACGCTGTCTCCCTGTGCTTCTTCAGACAGAGCCTGCATTTTTGCTGAAAAGTCCGGCAGCAAAGACGACATGCCTTGGCTTTCCTGTAGCGACCCTGCCAGCTGCAAGCGCAATTCCTCAAGACTGGTTTTGTCCCCATACAGGCCAACATGAATGCGTGCGTATATGTGTCGACCGACGACGCCGCTGCCGGCAACCGCCAACATGCAGTACAAGGCAACGCGGCTATTGAAGGATCCGAGATGAAAGTTGCTGTGAAATAGAATCAGAATAGGGCCGAGCACGCCAAAAATCATATGCAACTGGAACCAGTGAGCGGTGCGACCAAGAAAACGCAATGCACGAATGCGTTTACGCAGAGGGTACAGAAGGAGCACCAGCATCATAGATCCACCGACGATGCCCAGCCAGTAGCCGAGGCCATCCTCGGGGTTGATCAAAGCGCGGTCGCGCAACAACCAACCAATGCCAATCGCTATTAGCGTGAGCGAGTAGCCATAAAAAGCGGGACTCTGGCGAGTGCTTTTGTCGCCAAAAATGCGCCCGTGCAGTTTGCTCTGCGGGTACACGTTGTCAAAGGTCGTTTCATTCATCGATGTTGCCAATGACTAAGTCTATTCGATCCGAACTCGTGGGCGCTAAGGGCACGCTCCATGCCTCGAGTCCAAGAGAGTTGTCAGTGGCATTACCACTACGAGAAATTTTCGCCGTGATGACGAGTTGTTCATAGTCGCTGAGCTTACTGCCCGGGACCATCACCTCTTTGTCGGTGAGTACGAAGTCCAATGGCAAATCGGTGACGCTCTTACGCAAGGCGACAACCGGCATCCGGTGTTCGCGAGATTCTTTAGCAAAGATAAACAGCGTATCGCCTGGCAAGACCGCGGCCATCGCAGAAGACGAGAGCGCGACACGACCACTTAAGGACGGGCCGCCAATTTCGTCATCAGCCGGTTGCGCCAGACTAGCACCGAGAAGTTCGGCCTCAAGATTAGCGTCGGTTTTTCCTAAGGCGCGGGCATGTTCATATGCGTCGAGTGCTTCGGCATGACGCTCAATATGCAAGTAAGAGCGAGCGAGTAGAACCCAGCTGTCTGCGTCGTCGGGTTCATTCTCGAGTCGCGCAGCCAGGCCTTCAACCATACTGGCAACGGAACCCAAGGAGGGGTCTTCGGCAGCACTTTGCGCTCGTTCTGCTGGAGCGTGTTGAACGACACTCTCATCTGGCGAACCGAGTAATGCGTACAGTCCCAGTGCGGACAAAGGGACGAAAGTAAGGATTAGTGCTTTTGGTGTAGCAAGCAGCGATTTACCAGTAATCAATGGCATAGCAATGAAGCTAATCGCGACGATCAGCATTGCTATCGCAAGTCCCCAGAATAACAACGTCATGGTAATCTCCGGTTTCTTCTAAGGAAGAATAGTCTGGACAGCAATGGGCGTTCCAGCTCTTATGTTTATACACGGCTTAGGCGTCGATTAGGTTCCATCAGATCACAGAAAAAATTAATAAAATCATAAACCTGTCTCCAATTCGCGACATACCCGGCCTGTACTGAGAAGCATTCGCGATACCAAATAGCAGAATTGCGAACTATTGCCATTTTGGGGCTAATTAGCCGGGTTATTATTCAGTCCGTTGGACGCTGCCTGGCAATATTTCATGCAAACAATTCCATTGACCTACCTCTATCTATTACCGGTGCTGGCAATCGTCGTTTGGTATTGGCGGCGTCATGCCCGGCTTGAACAGGTCAGTATTGCGGCGCTCAAAGCAGCGACCGAAGCGGGCATGCTGGAACCGCCAACTTTGCATCCCGAGATCGACCAGCGAACGTGCATCGGCTGCAAGTCCTGTGTTGTCGCTTGCCCCGAACAGGACGCACATACCGTTCTCGGAATGATTGGGAAAAAGGCAAGGCTAGTGGGGCCGTCAGACTGTATTGGGCATGGCGCCTGCAAAACGGTCTGCCCGGTTGGCGCGATCACGCTGGTCTTCGGCACGGCACGTCGCGGCGTAGATATACCGGTCATAAAGCCAAATTTCGAAACCGACGTGCCCGGTGTTTTTATCGCCGGCGAACTCGGCGGTATGGGGCTGATCCGTAACGCTGTCGAACAGGGTCGCCAGGCAATGCAGTCTATTACCAAACTGATGAAATCAAAGCACAGCAACGAACTTGATGTCGCGATCATCGGTGCTGGTCCAGCCGGCTTTGCCTCAACTTTGGCAGCAAAGGAAGCAAATTTAAAATCCGTCACTATCGAGCAGGAAGAGTTGGGTGGCACGGTCGCACACTTTCCGCGGCGCAAGCTTGTCATGACACAGCCAGCGGATTTGCCCATTGTTGGCAAGATGAAATTTAAGGAAGTACAGAAAGAAACCCTGATCGATTTCTGGAGAGACGTCGAACAAAAAACCGGCATTGAGGTGAATTACAATGAACGCGTGGATGCGGTTGAGCCATTACCCAACGGCGCCGGATTTACCGTTACGACCAACAAGACCACATACAATGTGCGTGCCGTATTGCTGACCATAGGCCGCCGCGGCTCGCCGCGGCAGTTGGGTGTTCCGGGCGAGGACCTGCCCAAAGTGGCTTACCGACTGATCGATGCAGAGCAGTACCGTAACCAACACGTCTTGGTTGTCGGTGGCGGAGACAGTGCGCTCGAGGCGGCGACCAGTATTGCTGCAGAGCCTGGAACAAACGTGACCTTGTCGTATCGATCGGGGTCTTTCAGTCGGGCGAAGCAGAAGAACAGAGAAAAAGTAGAGGCCGCGGTCGCGAATGGCTCGCTTCGAGTCTTATTCAGCTCAAACGTCAAAGAAATTCACAGTGACTCAGTCGATATCGCCGTTGGTGACAAAACCGGGAAACTCAAAAATGATTTCGTCATCGTTTCCGCGGGCGGAATTCTGCCGACGGCATTCCTGAAAACAATAGGCATTAACGTTGAAACAAAATGGGGCACCGAGTAAGAACTAGCCGGTGTTCTGCAACCCCTGAGCAATGCCATTAACACTTGCAAGCAGTGCAGCAAACAAGGCTTCATCTTCTCGATTTGAGTCACGCCATCTTGCCAGCAGGTCGATCTGCATCAGGCTCATAGGGTCGACGTAGGGATTACGCAGCATGATGGCGCGCTGCAAAGTGCTGTCGCCTTGCAGCAACGTCTCATGCCCCGAGTACTCGAGAATCAAATCCTGAGTTAACTCGTACTCTTTCTCGATGATTGGGAAAAATACCGGGTGTGCGTCACCCGATAGTTTCGAATAGAGCTCGGCAACTCCCAGGTCTGCCTTAGCCAGTACCATTTCGGCATCCGCCGTTAAGGCACGCATGAAATACCATTCTTTAAACATCTCGCGAAAGGCATCGTCGTCAAATTGTTCGGCCGCTTTTGCAAGACCAGTACCGATACCAAACCAACCAGGCAACATGCTACGGGCCTGTGTCCAGGAGAATACCCATGGAATAGCACGTAAGTCATCGATGCCGGATTGCGAGCGTCGTGATGAGGGTCGCGAACCAATACGCATGCGTTCGATCAAATCGATCGGCGTGGCAGTCCGGAAGTATTCGTAAAATCCCGGTGTGTCATACACCAGCTTTCGGTATGCACGACGACTTTCGTTGGCAATGACATCCATCATCTTGTGCCAGTCAGGCATATCGTTGCCGCGGTGCTTTGGCAGCGCAGTCGCGAGCGCCACCGAACCGGTTACCTGCTCGAGCGTTCGCAGTGCGATTCCGCGTAGCCCGTATTTCTCGTTGATGATTTCGCCTTGCTCGGTGACGCGCAGTCGCCCGTTAACCGTGCCCGGCGGTGCTCCGAGAACGGCGACATGAGTCTTGCTGCCACCCCGACTGATAGTGCCGCCACGACCGTGGAACAAAGTGAGGTCGACGCCATGCGAGGTAACAACATCGACCAGAACTTCCTGTGCGTTTTGCAATGCCCAGCGCGCCGATGCGAGACCACTATCCTTATTGCTGTCTGAGTAGCCGATCATTACGGTTTGGCAGTTGTCGCGTTTGGAGAGGTGTTTCTTGTATATCTCGGTCGAGAGAATGGCGCTCAGAATTTCTTTGCCGTTCTCAAGATCGTCAACGGTTTCCAGAAGTGGCGCGACGTCCAACGGTACATCACCGCGCTTGGTATGCAGCTCGCCCCAGTGGGCGAGAAGAAGCACGGACAGAATATCGTCTGCGCCTTGCGTCATGCTGATGATGAAAGGCCCGATAGCGCGACGACCATACTTGCGCTTGCAGGAAGCTATCGCCTGAAATACCGCTAGCGTCTTGCGCGCACGATTGCTGAGAACATCGGGAGCACTTTCCTTGCTATCGAGAGCCTCGACCAGTCTCTGCGTGCGGTCCGCCGCGCTCATCTCGAGCCAGTCTTCCTCGCCCAGACACTCTCCAATTACCTGTCGGTGCACCTCGGCATCCTGGCGTACATCCAACGTCACCAGGTGAAACCCGAATGTGTCGATACGCCGCAGTAATCGCCGTATCGTAAACAAACCGGCGTGCTCACCCTTATTGTTCGAGAGGCTATCCGCGATTATCTGGATGTCATTGCGAAACTGGGCGACCTTTTCGTAAGGAAAAACATCGTCGTCGTAGGTGGATTGCAGTCGTTGCTGCACGAGACGAAGCAATACTCGATACGGCATATCACGATGCCGTGAAGGGACAGCATGATAAGCCTGTTGAAATACGCTGCGGTACTCATTGATCTTCTCGGTGATCGCTGCATCAAAGCCAATGTTGTCAGTAGTCTGGCTTAGTTTCGCGCCGATCGAGGCGCACTCCTTATAATACAAATCAAGAATCAATGATCTCTGGCGTGCCAGGGTCGCGCGAATAGTTTTTGCGTTGACGTTTGGATTGCCATCCATGTCGCCGCCGACCCATGATGCGAATCTTGCGAGCACCGGAATTTCCATCTTGGCACCTTCTTCGCCATAGATGCGTGCGACCGCGTTCTCAATGTCTTCGTAAAACGGTGGCGTGGCCCGGTACAGGACGTCGGTAACGAAAAACAAGACGTGCTCGAGCTCATCGGCCACGGTCATTTGCTCGGAGGGGTGTTCGTTAGTTTGCCAGCCAGTTGTAACCAGTAGCCGTATGTTCTCAAGTGCTACAAACGTTTCCTGGGTAGTCATCGTTGGATTCAACAATTCAACCAGGTGGCGTACGATATTCTGTTCTTTACGCAGCATGGTGCGCCGCGTTGGCTCGGTCGGGTGGGCGGTGAACACCGGTTCAATACGCAAGGTGTGCAACAGCGCCTGAAAGTCTTGTGCGCTAACACCGCTCGCTTTAAGTTTTACCAGAGTGTCCTCGAAGCCGCCCGGCTGGTAGTGGCCTACCTCCTGCAAATATTCGCGCCGGCGTCGAATGCGATGAACCTTTTCGGCGGTATTGACCATTTGAAAGTAGGTCGAGAAACTGCGAATTACCTGCAGGGCCAAGTCAGGGTCGAGATCTTTGACGAGCTCAGCGAGTCCCTCGCCCGGGCGCTCGTTTTCCTCGCGACGACGAATTGATCGCAGCCGCGCGGTTTCCACAAAGTCGAATAGAGTCTCGCCACCCTGTTCACGAATCAGGTCTCCGACCATCTTGCCAAGCGTGCGCACGTCTTTGCGCAAGGCCTGATCCTTGTCTTCGAACATGATGTCCTGGCGACGCAAGGACTTATGTACACCGGTGCCCATAGTTTGCTTCGCTAGCCGCGTCTAATCGCGAAAGTTTTCGTATTGCAAAGGCAGGTCGATGTCGCTCTCTTTCAAGAAGGCGATCGCGGCCTGTAAGTCGTCACGTTTCTTGCCGCTGATACGCAGCTTGTCGCCTTGAATTGCAGCCTGCACTTTGAGCTTGCTGCTCTTGATCATCTTCACCAGTTTCCTCGCAAGATCGGACTCAATGCCTTTCTGCATTAGAACGGTTTGGTGGGCCTCCTTGCCGGTCATTTCCGGTTCGCGTTCCTCGAGGCAAGCAAGATTAATGCCGCGTTTCACGAGCTTCAGTCGCATGATGTCGAGCATCTGCTGCAACTGAAAATCGGACTCCGAAGTCAGTGTAATAACCTGTCCGTCAAGGTCGAATTTCGACCCTGTTCCTTTGAAATCAAAGCGCGTACCGACCTCGCGATTGGCCTGGTCGATCGCATTGCTCGCCTCGTGTGCGTCGAAATCACTAACTACATCAAAAGAAGGCATGGGTTGGGTCCGGTTAGATCGGGCGACAATAGCAAAAACTCACCTAGCTGCCCAGATTGTTACGCAGCTAGATATCAACGTGGTGCTGACAATAGCGCAATGATTGAGAAAACCGCTGGTGAGGTCGCACTGCAACTGCACGCTGTCGAGACGCTGGCTAGTATTGCCGCCGTCCAGCGCCTGCAGGAGCAGGTTTTTGATGTGCTGGTCCAGCGCGCATCGGTATCGGTTACCGTGCGAGGGCTAGGTGACCCATTGCATGCTGAGGCAATGTTTACTCAGGTCTGCGGCATTCTCGCGTCAGTTGTGCGCGAGGCGGGCGCGGCCGCGGCCAGTGTGGTGGTGGCAATTGACGCGGGCCAGTTGTCGCCGCAGCTCCTGTGGATGAAACGCAGCGAAATTCTGGGGCTGGGTCCTCTATATCTGTTGGTCGGCAGCGATCTGACACGACCCTCTTCTGATTCGCAGGAGCGCCGCTGCCAGGATCAGTTCTGGCTGCAGTGTTGGCACCTGCGAAACGCGGGCCATGTCCGAACAGCATTCGCTCCGATGGTGTCATCACCATGTCCGTTGTTGTCCTCAGAAGTCGCGGACGGAATATTGCCGTCGTCTGGATTGCAGGTGCCGACCGGAACGGCCTGGGTGCCGGTAGAAGTTGACGTCACAAACTATGCAAACGAGCGTGGCGATCTAAGCGTATTCGCTCTGCGAGAGTGCGTGCGCCGCAGTGTCGAGTACGGTGAATCCATGCATGACGAAACGGACTGGCCAACGGCCGCCATGCGACATGACGCCTGGTTGAATCGGCGTCTTGCGATAACGGTCACAGGTATTGGCGATCTCGCGAAAAAACGCGGACTCGATCCGCAGAGCTTTGTTGGGCTAAAGGAGTTGGGCGCTGTGTTGCAGGAAATTCGTGAGGCCGCAAATAATCATTCGCGTCAGCTCGCCACTGTGACTGAGCCCGTCCCAGCATTGAAGATGTCGGACCCGAGTCGCGGTCCATCTGATGTGGTGGCGAGGTCAGACTGGCAGTCACGCTGGCAAACGGCACTGCGCTTTGCGGCGATTCGACATCGAAACCTGCTCGCTATATCACCATGGTCGGTGTTTCCGTCCGGAGATACAGCGGATAGTTGTTATTGTGACCTCTTGCCGCTGCTGGCTTACGCTGATACCTGCTCATTCCCCTCATCACCCTGTATTCGAGGTTGGAATATCAATGAATTCAAATACTTCCATCGCAGGGCATGGGCGGTTCTGGAGCAAAAGGATGCCCAGCAAATGATTGCGGAACAGGTGTGAACTAGGATACCTTTCAGGGCCAGAGAACGAAGGTACGTGTTGTTGCCAATTACACCTGACGCTCACGGAATCGCGGTCCTGATCCTGACCGTGGTTGCGTTATTCCTGTTTACTCGCGACCAGATTCCTCTCGAATCTTCGTCGCTCGCAATTCTAAGCATTCTCGTTGTCGGTTTCGCTCTTTTCCCGTATCAGCAAGACGGCGTCACCGTGTTGGGACCGGTGGATTTTTTCGCTGGCTTCGGTAATGAGGCACTGGTCGCAATTTGTGCGTTGATGATGGTGGGCAAAGCGCTGGAAACTACGGGCGCGCTGCAGCCGCTCGCCACTGTAGTTGGTCGCGCCTGGTCGACCCGCCCGGTGATTGCGTTGCTCACTACTCTGATTGGAGGTGCCTTACTCAGCGCCTTCATGAATAACACGCCTATTGTTGTGTTGCTGATGCCGATTCTGGTGGGCGCATCTCTTAGATCAAAGTTTCCTGTCTCCGGTGTCATGTTGCCAATGGGACTGGCAACTATCGTTGGCGGCATGTCGACAACCATTGGTACCTCGACCAACCTGCTGGTGGTCGGGATCGCGGCTGAACTTCTTCCCGATCACACGTTCTCGATGTTCGAATGGGTATTGCCGGTCGCGATCGTTGGCGGCGTGGCAATCCTGTTCTTATGGTTGGTTGCGCCACGGCTGCTGCCGGATCGCGCGCCACCGATGGCAGATACGACGCCGCGTGTTTTCAGTGCGCAGCTGCATATTAAAGAGGGCGGTGCATCTGATGGAAAAACACTGTCCGAGATACTGGCGAAAGCGGATGGCTTGCGGATCGACAAGATTCAACGCAGCGACTCGCTGTTCCTGGCGAAGCTGCCATCGGTAATAATGCAGCCGGGCGATCGACTGTTTGTAAAGGATTCACCTGAGAACCTGAAACATTACGAGCAGGTTCTGGGCGCCACACTGTTCAATATGTCGGACCTGGAACACCCGATTAACGAAGAGACGCCGCTGCGCGCCGAGGGTCAGCAGCTCGCCGAAGTAGTGGTCACACGTGGTTCACCCTTGCATCTACGCAGTCTCGCCGCGGCTCAATTCAGCAGTAGCTATGGGCTGATGCCGCTGGCACTGCATCGCGCGCGCGCTCCGACTTCTCAGGTCACCGGTGATCTGAACATGATCCGCCTGCGTGCCGGTGACGTGCTGCTGGTACAAGGTTCCAGCGAATCGATCAGTACCTTGAAAGACAGCGGCTCGATGTTGGTGCTTGATGGCACGACTGACTTGCCGCATACGCACAATGCCAAGCGCGCTCTCGCCATCATGGGCTTCGTCGTGGCCGCCGCCGCCTTCGGCATCATGCCGATTTCCGTCAGCGCGGTTGTCGGACTTGGACTCATGATCGCTACCGGTTGTCTGAGCTGGCGCGACGCAGGCTCTGCGCTTTCTATTCCGGTGGTCATGATCATCGTTACGGCGCTGGCGCTCGGTAAAGCCCTCATGGGTACCGGCATGGCGGACTATATAGCCTTTAGCTTCGTGGCGGCCGCCTCCGGACTGTCGCCACCCATGATTCTGAGTGCGTTCCTGCTGCTCATGACACTGATGACCAATGTCGTGTCAAACAACGCCGCGGCGGCTATTGGTACTCCGATTGCTATCAGTATCGCTGCGCAACTCGGCGCCAGCCCCGAGCCTTTCATTCTCGCCGTCATTTTCGGTGCCAATATGAGTTTCGCGACGCCCTATGGTTACCAGACCAATCTGCTGATCATGAGCGCTGGCGGTTACAAGTTTGCGGACTTCCTCAGGGTAGGAATACCGCTAACGGTCATCATGTGGCTGGGCTTTTCCTTCGTGTTGCCGGCCTTGTATCAGTTGTAACAATTGACCTGCGTTATGGCGGCGGGGATACTCGGCGCATGCTCGAGATACGCAAAAACAACTGGTCCTGGCAGCCTTATAAAGAGAGGGCGGCTGGCTGACTATTAGCTGAGCACAGATACCAGAAGCCCATTTCCGCAATCGTTGAGATGGGCTTTTTTTATGGGCATTTCTTTAAGGGCAACACATGCAAGAACCGTTCGACATAGCTGCTGATCTTGATACACCGGTTTCGGCGTATCTCAAGCTTGGCGCACTCAAACCACGCTTTCTGCTGGAAAGTGTGGAAGGTGGCGAGCGCCTGGCGCGCTATTCCTTTCTGGGATTCGGCGATGCGCTGGAAGTGCGCATGGATGCCGACGCGCTGTACGTCGATGGCGAGGCACGGCCGCGCCCCACCAGCCAGGTTGAGTATCTGGATGCGTTGCGAGCCGCGCTGGCTGCGGCACCGAAACCCGGTCCTGCGGTAGAAGGCCTGCCATTCGATGGCGGTCTTGTCGGCGTGTCCGGATACGACGTGGTGCGCTTGTTTGAAAAGTTGCCACGTTCGACCGACGCACAAAGCAATATTCCCGATGCTGCGTTTGTCGCACCTGCGTCGTTGCTGGTCTTCGATCATCTGACGCGGCGAGTTGCTCTACTACATGACGGTCCGGATGAGGAGCGTAAAGCGCTGCGCAGTGAAGTTATTCGTTTGTTGCGCGGCGCGATTCCTGCCGGCAACGGCAAGGCGACGACGACACCTGCAGAGGCCAGCTTTACCGAAGAAGAGTTTTCGGCCCGAGTTGATGCATGCAAGGAATACATCGCAAGCGGCGACATTTATCAGATCGTCATGTCGGTCTTGTTCCGCGGTCGATCCGACGTTGCGCCATTCGAGGTTTATCGTGCACTGCGATTGCTGAACCCATCGCCTTACATGTTCTTCTTCGAGTTCGGTGATCTAAAAGTCGTGGGCTCGTCACCCGAGGCGCTGGTCAAACTTAATGGAGAGGTCGCGTCGTTGCGCCCGATCGCCGGCACTTTGCCGCGCGGCGCAGATACAGAGTCAGATATCGCCAACGAAAAAGCGTTATTGGCAGATCCGAAGGAAGCGGCCGAACATGTCATGCTGGTCGATCTGGCGCGTAATGATCTGGGTCGTGTTGCAACGGCAGGATCGATATACGTCGAGCCGTATCGAGCCATCGAACGTTACAGTCATGTTATGCACATAGTCAGTGGCGTCCAGGGAAAACTGGCGAATGACTTTGATCAGTTTGATCTCTTTGCGGCAAGCTTTCCGGCCGGCACTCTCGTTGGCGCGCCGAAGGTTCGCGCTATGGAGATCATTGAGGAAATGGAAGCAGTAGGGCGTGGCCTGTATGCAGGCACTGCAGGTTATTTCGGTCTGGGTGGCGACATGGATCAGGCGATCACAATACGGACGCTCGTATTTTCGGGCGATGAGTACAGTTTTCAAGCCGGCGCGGGCATCGTGGCAGATTCGGTGCCGGCCAATGAATATCAAGAAGTGCTCGCGAAGAGCGCGATTCTGCGGCGCGCGCTCGAAATGGCAGGGAAGGGTTTGTAATGCGCATGCTCCTGATCGACAACTACGACTCCTTCACCTACAACCTGGTGCAGGCTTTTGCAGCGCTCGGTGCTGAGGTTATTGTGCATCGCAACGATGCGATTACGGTGGATGAGGCGCGGGCGATAGCACCGACGCATCTGGTTATTTCACCGGGCCCGGGTCGGCCGGAAGATGCCGGGGTGTCGCTGGATATGATTGCAGCGTTCGCCGATTCCGTGCCTGTGCTCGGTGTGTGTCTCGGGCACCAGTGTCTGGTTACACATTTGGGCGGCAAGATAGTTCGTGCAGAGCGTTTAATGCACGGCAAGACTTCGATGGCGAAGCACGATGGCAAAACTATCTTTACAGACTTGCCGCAGCCCCTCGAAGTTGGACGCTATCACTCTCTGTGTGCAGAACATGATTCCCTACCCATAAGTCTTGAACTCACCGCACAAACTGAGCGCGGCGAAATCATGGGTGTGCGGCATAAAAAGCTACCACTGGAAGGTGTACAGTTTCACCCCGAGAGCGTGTTGACGCCGGCAGGTGATCAGCTGATGGCCAACTTTCTTAAGATGAGGGCATGAGTACAGAACTCAGCAAACAATTGGACGCCTTGCTGAACGGGCAATCTCTGACCGAGCAACAGGCCTACAACCTAATGCATGAGCTCGCCGCAGGTGACATGGCGCCCGCGTTGGCGGGCGCATTCCTGGCTGGCCTAAGAGCGAAAGGCGAGAACGCCGAAGAAATTCGGGGCTTCGCGACGGCTATGCGTGAGCTGGCATTACATCCTGCGATCCCCGATGGTGCCCCGACGGTTGATACGGTTGGCACTGGTGGTGATGGATCAGGAAGCCTGAACTTGTCGACCGGAACCGGTTTGCTTGCAGCTGCGGCCGGCGCACGAGTTGTTAAGCACGGCAATCGCTCTATCTCGAGCAAGTCCGGTAGCGCTGATATGCTCGAATGCCTTGGCATGCCGTTACCGCTGCACGCAGCAGAAGCTGTGGCTTGTCTTGCTGCCACACAGTTCACTTTCCTGTTCGCACCGGCTTATCACCCGGCAATGAAAGCGATCATGCCGGTGCGTGGCGCCATGGCTGTGCGCACGGTGTTCAACATGCTCGGGCCTTTGACCAATCCAGCGGCACCGCCATTCATGTTAATCGGCGCCTGGAGTCTTGATGCCGCCAAACTAATGGCGGACGCATTATCCGGCATGCAGATAGAACGAGCGTTTGTTGTTCACGGCGAGCCGGGTTGGGATGAGGCGACACCGGTCGGCGCATTCACGCTATTCGACGTGTCACCCGGTGAGGTCACACAATCAGTGCGGACACCCGAAGACTACGGGCTGCAACGCTGCACGGCCGAAGACCTTGCCGGCGGTGATGCGGAGCACAATGCGAAGGAACTTGTTCGCGTATTCAATGGCGAGGACAAAGGCGCGCATCGTGACGCGTTGCTCATGGGTACGTCGCTGGTTCTGGAAGTGCAGGGCACAGCCACCGATCCGAAGCACGGCGTCGAGATTGCAGCTGCGGCGATCGATAATGGTGACGCAGCCCAGTTCCTGCAAAATATTCAAAAACACTTCGCGAGTTCATGAGCGACTTTCTGAAAACAATGGCGTCACTTAGCGCCGAACGAGCGGCTCTGGCTACTGTGACAGATGTGTCTGCAGCGAAAGCAGTTGTGCCTCTCGCGCTGGGCCAGTTCGATGTCATTGCCGAGATCAAAGATCACTCGCCGGCCGAAGGCGCGCTGGCCAGTGCGGACAGCGATCGCGCAGCGCAAGCGCAGCGTTATGCGCTGGGCGGAGCCGCGGCAATCTCTGTCTTAACAGAGCCCAGTCGTTTTGCGGGCACCCTGGAACACTTGCAGGAGGTTGTAACTGCAGTGCCCGATACTCCTGTGATGCGCAAAGATTTTCTCGTAGAGCCGGTGCAGATAGAAGAGGCAAGAATCGTCGGCGCGAGTGGTGTGTTACTGATTGCTACCATGCTCAGTGACGCGAAGTTGGGCGACATGCTGGAGTGCGCGTTTTACCACGACATGTTTGTCCTGCTGGAAACCTTTGACGCTGACGATCTGGCGCGTGCATCGGCGCTGCTCGAGCGTCCGATGCATCAGGATCGCGCCCAGCGCGGGCAATTTCTCGTCGGCGTGAACACACGCAATTTGCGTACTCTCGAGGTCGATGCTGAGCGTCTCGCCCAGCTGGCGCCACTACTGCCCGCAGCCAAGTGTGTTGCTGAGAGCGGCCTGCATACTGCGGAGGATGTAGCGCATGCTGCGAACCTTGGCTATCACCTTGCTTTGGTCGGTAGTGCTTTGATGCGCAGCGATGACCCCTCGATGCTGGTTGCCGATATGCGTGCGGCCGGTAGTGCCAGGATCGCGGCATGAACACATTCGTAAAAATATGCGGTCTGCGTAACGCAACCGACGTCAAGGCAGCTACCGATGCCGGCGCAAACGCTGTCGGTTTCGTATTTGCTGAATCGGTGCGGCGCGTGTCACCGGCACAAGCCAAAGAGGCTGTGGCCGAGGTTTCGTCGAGTGTGCGTCGCGTTGCGGTAATGCGCCATCCGACCAATGCAGAATGTCTCGCAGTGATCGAGGAGTTCGAACCGGACGTCGTGCAGACAGACGCGGAGGATTTTGCAACGCTCGAAATTCCAGCACACATCGAATGTTGGCCGGTGATCCGCGAGGGCAATGAGTCGATAGAGGCGCCGGACATCTATCTTTACGAAGGCAAGAACAGTGGTAGCGGTGAAACCGTGGACTGGTCGCACGCAGCCGAGGTCGCTCGACACGGACGTATGCTGCTGGCGGGTGGTTTGGCTGAGGACAATGTACGTGAAGCGATTCAAACGGTACGCCCATGGGGCGTGGATGTTTCCAGCGGCGTAGAATCTCTGCCGGGATACAAGGACTATGAATTGATCAGACGATTTATAAGCGCAGTGCGCGCGGCGGAGAAAGAAATATGAAGGGTTTATTGCAGGCCGACGAAGCAGAGAAGCTTCTCAAGGCCTCAATCGACGGCGAACTACCTGACGAGCGTGGCCGCTTCGGTCCGTTTGGCGGTCGTTATGTGCCGGAAACATTGGTGCCGGCATTTGAACGTCTTGAAAAAGGCGTGCAGGAGCATCTGCACGAGGCAACGTTTCAAGCAGAGTTTCGCCGTGAGTTGCGCGAGTGGGTTGGCAGGCCGACCGCTTTGACGCACGCACCGCGTCTCAGCGAGCGGTGGGGAACGGACGTCTGGCTGAAGCGTGAAGATCTTGCGCACACTGGTGCGCACAAAATTAACAACGCGATTGGTCAGGCGATTTTGGCGAAGCGACTCGGCGCAAAGCGCGTCATCGCTGAGACAGGCGCCGGTCAACATGGCGTTGCATCCGCCGCGGCCTGCGCACGTGTCGGCTTGCCTTGCGAGGTCTACATGGGTGCGGTCGATATTGAACGCCAGGCACCGAACGTTGATCGCATGCGCAGACTAGGCGCAAAAGTTGTGGCCGTTGAGTCGGGCGACAAAACATTGCGTGCCGCCATCGATGAGGCACTGCGCGAGTGGGTGACTGACCCGTCCGGGATATACTATTTGCTTGGCTCAGCCGTTGGCGCACATCCTTACCCGTATCTCGTACGTGAACTGCAGTCGGTTATCGGTGAAGAGGCGCGCCAGCAAATGCTGGATCAGGCCGGTGGTCTGCCCGACGTCGCTTTTGCGTGTGTCGGTGGTGGCTCGAACGCGATCGGGCTTTTCTATCCGTTGATCGGTGAGGACATAGAACTGATCGGCGTGGAAGCCGGTGGAACCGGTGATGGCCTTGGTCAAAACGCGGCAACGCTCGCAACAGGTACGCCTGGCGTATTGCAGGGTGCCTATACGATTATCTTGCAGGACAACGACGGTCAGGTGCAGGAAACGCATTCGATCTCGGCGGGCCTCGACTACTCCGGTGTAGGACCTGAGCATGCCTTGCTGCAAGCCACTGGCCGAGTCAGTTATGTATCAGCGAGCGACGACGACTCGCTCGAAGCACTTGAAGAACTGTGCGAAACGGAAGGCATACTGACTGCACTCGAAACCGCGCACGCCTACGCCTATGCGCGTAAATGGTCGAAGAGCAATCCGGGCAAGCGCATCTTGATTGGTAACTCTGGTCGTGGCGACAAAGACATGCCGACGCTTACGAAATATCCGCCGAGGACGCGTACTCATGCAAGCACATGATCGCCTAACAGCGGCAATCAAAGCCGCAAACGAGAAGGGCCGCACGGCGCTGGTGCCGTTTATTACGGCTGGTTATCCCGAGCCTGCTGACTTCATAAGCACGCTGACGGCAATTGCCGAGGTCGGTGACGTCGTGGAAATCGGCATTCCGTTTTCCGATCCCATGGCGGATGGAATGACCATTCAGCGCTCCAGCTTTGTAGCGCTACAGAAAGGCGTCAGCCTGGAGTGGATTTTCAAGCAACTCGAAAGTGCTGGCGGGGCAATCGATGCGCCGCTCGTGATGATGTCGTATCTGAATCCATTGCTCGCCTTTGGCTACGAAAACCTGGCGAAGCGCGCAGCGAAAACCGGAGTGTGCGGTTTTATCGTTCCCGATTTGCCGTTTGAAGAATCCGCAGAGATACGTGCCGCGCTTGAGGCCGAAGGGGTAGGACTCATTCAGTTGGTTACACCCGCCACCCCTGACGATCGACTGGCAATGCTGGCCGACGCCTCCAAAGGATTCGTCTACGCGGTGACCATTACAGGCATAACCGGTGGCGACACGGGCTTGCCGACGGATCTTGCCGATTACCTCGATAAAGTAGCCCGTGTGTCCGAAATACCGGTTTGTGCTGGCTTCGGTATTCGTGCGGCGGCGGACGTTGCCAACGTCGGCCAGCACGTCGCAGGCGCGATCGTAGGATCTGCGCTAGTCGAAGTGTTAGAAAGCGGTGACGATCCGGCAAGCTACCTGAAGTCCCTGCGTAGCGAATGAAGAAGCTCACCACCTCCGAGTCTTTGGTGACGATAAGTCACTGGAAGAATTTGCTGGAGAGTGAAGGCATTCCGTGCGAGCTGCGCAATGAACATCTTGGTTCGATCATGGGCGAAATGCCCTTTATGGAAGTGTGGCCACAACTCTGGGTAGTGAACGATCTTGATTTTGATCGGGCGCAGCAACTATTGAGTGCTGACGCAGTGGCCGAGAGTCCGACTGAGTCGTGGAAGTGCCGTCATTGCGGCGAAGAAAACGAAGGTCAGTTTGCTGCGTGCTGGAAATGCAGTAAGGCGGCTCTCTAAGGCATACCGCGGGCGAGTAGTCTCGTGCCCGCAATCTCTGATCGCAGCATGGCCGAAACTTTCTCTGGCTGGATCGGCTTGCTGATCAAAAAGCCTTGCGCGAGGTCGCAGTTGCAGCTGCGCAAGAAGTCGAGCTGCGTCAGCGTTTCCACGCCTTCGGCGGCCACTTCAATATCCAGGCCCTGCGCCATCGCGATCGCGGCGCGAACAATACGTTGGTGGCTATCATTCTCGCCAACATCGGCGATCAATGATCGATCGAGTACAAAGCTGTCGATAAAACCGTTGTCGAGTGATTCGAACGAGACGTCGCGCGTACCGAAGTGGTCCAGCGAGATGCGTACGCCTAGTTTGCGCAGCCCTTGCAAGGTACTTAGCTCGGCAGTGCGCTTGCGCACGATATCGCCATCGCCGATCTCGAGCTCAATACAACCCGGATCAATCGCTGTGTTATCCAGCGATTCCTTAACTGCGTCGACCAGCCGCTGATGCATCAACTGTTGCTGTGAAACATTGATGGCCAGAGACAGATCCGGTAACTCAAACTGTCGTTGCCAGGCAGCGAGTTGCCGACTCGCTGTGGCGATAACCCACTCGCCAGCGGAATGAATCAGGCCGCTGCTCTCCAGAATGGGCAGGAAGCGCCCCGGTGGCAGCAAGCCGAAGCGTGGGTGTTGCCAGCGCAGCAGGGCTTCGAGGCCGATCAATCGACCCGTTGTGAGATCAATACGCGGTTGGTAGTGCAAGATGAACTCGTCGCGCACTAACGCATGCCGCAACCCGACTTCCAGTTCTTCACGCTGAGCGAGCTGCGCATTCAACGCCTCGGAATAATACTGGAAGCGTCCGCCACCACGCTTCTTCGCTTCGTACATAGCGAGGTCGGCGGCTTTGATCAGGCGATCCGCTGCATTCCCGGATTCCGGGTACAGCGCAATACCAATACTCGGCGTTGTATAGACTTCACTATTGCCGATCTCGTATTTTTCAGAGAGTACCAGTAGCAGTTTCTGTGCAGCTGCTGCTGCGTTGCTCGATTCGCCGAAGTCTTCAAGACAGACAACGAATTCGTCACCACCCCAGCGACCCGACAGGTCACCGATGCGAAGATTCTTACGCAGGCGGCCGGCAACCTGCTTGAGTAGCGCGTCGCCGGTGTCATGTCCGAGCGTGTCATTGACGGACTTGAAGCGATCAAGATCGATGAACAAGACAGCAAGCGGGGCAGACTTGCGTTGGCTGCGGCCCATCGCGCGCGCAAGTTGCTCTACGAACAAGCTGCGATTCGGCAGGTTTGTTAACTCGTCGTACTGCGCAAGCTTTTGCAGCTCGTTGGTGCGTTTGGTCTGGTCCGTGATGTCGCGGAAGGTTATGACCCCGCCGATAAGCTCGCGCTTGCCGTCGAAAAGACCCTGACCATTAATCGAAAGTAATGTATCAACCTGTTCCGGTACGCGGAAAACTGCCACCTGATTTGCAAACTTCTCGCCATTGCGCGCACGTACCAGTGGCAGATCCGCTGAATTGCGGTAGTTTTCGCCTTGGCCATCAATACAACAAAATGTCTGTTCCCAGCTCGTATCGGGTTGCATTCTTGGGCCGAGCGCAAGAATCGATCGCGCCGCGGGATTGATATCCAGCACATGGCCTTGCTTGTCGACGACGATCACGCCGTCGTTAATGTTTCGCAGGATCGATAACACCGTTACATCGGTATCGGACAAACGATGCTGCAGGTGATGCCGTTGCACGGCGTGTTCAAAAATCGAATCCTGAGCCTCTACTGTGATGTCGTCGATGCAGATATAAGCCTGTGCACCGGCGCGAATTGCAGCAATACCGCGATGTTCTCGCGCTTTGGTGGTCAAGGCTATAACGGGATGTCTATCGAATGAGCCGATAAGCTCCGCTATCGATTGGCCGGACTGTGCTATCGCAGGACCCGCTTCAAACAACACCATATCGAGGATGGATGGCGCGTCAACCGGGACCTTCAGGGATGCCGAGCGCGTTAGCAACGAGCAACAAGGCAGCGTCTCAAGCTCGTGAAGGTAGTCTGCAGCGAACTCGCCGCGACCGAGATAAAGTATGGAATGCCCCGCCATATATCGTTGTCATTATCCGTTTTTGTTGGTCGGCCGGTGTCGCTCTGGGCCAGTCGCATAATATCAGAATCCTGAGCAAACACAGGCTTTTAGGGCCATTTTTAAACCATTTTGCAGGGAGGGCCGTCTAATTAACAAAGGATACGGAGAATTGGCCCTTGGAAGCGCTTTTGAAGGCACCGTCTAGAGAC
>RCNC010000985.1_pt1 | contig 18940 bp, 15 predicted proteins | sample 2041301 | NCBI WGS metagenome assembly RCNC01 (sample SAMN09708231, study PRJNA481090) | Marine sediment metagenome, whole genome shotgun sequencing project. | biome: marine sediment; feature: ocean; material: sediment; isolation source: Sewage treatment plant 13A marine sediment (STP13A) ...
GATATACTGATCATCTTAATCTCTTGTCGATAGATAAAGTCTGCAAAGAAAAATTGCACATTGAATAAAGTTAAATCCTTCAGAATATATATATCAAAGACTTATGAGTAATATATTTTCTGAGGAAGCCAGGAACCTATAATTTACAGCCACCAGGCGTCAGACACTAATGGCACCAATGTGACGTTTTTTGTCAGAAGTGACGCCTTCTCGCCACCTTGCGGCGATAAACTCTGCGCCCTCCACGCTCGCTCAACAGAGAAACCAGGTATTAATCAAGTTATCCGGTCCAGAGAGGCTCAACCTGGACACAAACAACCACAATGAACCTATTTAATGTACTGCGTTACAGTCTACCGACAATTCAACCGCACAGTCGGAGCTCTGCTTGCTGCCATTACAGTAGTAGTTTAATCTGCTGCAAACTATTGGAATCACGGGGCGGGGCCTGGACAATCGTCGTAACATTATTGTCAGCACCAATGTCCGCACCAATGTCAGCACCAAAAAGTTTCAATACCAGTATTCCTTCAACTCAATACAGACCAGTTTAAAAGCGGCAATTGCGTTGGCCAGTCCCCGAAATCCGGCAAATTTGTATAATTTAACCTGAATCGGAGGCTGTATGGTCTTGTATAGGTGGCTATAATGATTCTCCTAAGTAAAACAACATGTTATGGGTAACTTCTCACCTGCAGCAGGAGTTCAGGGCGAATGAACGATAAAGCAATCGGGCAACTAAGCGGCCTGGCTGGGCGTCTGGTGGCCGAATCGTTGCTCAGTGCCCAGGCAGCCATTGAAGCGCAGAAAAACGCTTCCATGGAAAAGATGCATTTCGTTCAGTACCTGGTGGAGAAAACAGGTGTCGATGGCAAACGACTGGCTGAAGTCGCCTCCCATGAGTTCGGGGTACCACTGTTTGATATCACTGCCTTGAACCGGGAAGCCCTGCCAGTGGGGCTGGTAAATCCGGAACTCATTACCAAGCACCATGCCCTCCCCGTCTTTCGCCGCGGCAACCGCCTGTTTATCGCGGTGTCGGATCCGACCAACCTGTCCGCCCTGGATGAAATCAAGTTTCACACCGGCATCAATACCGATGCCATCCTGGTAGAGGAAAAAGCCCTCGGTAAAATACTCATCGAGTGGGTCGAGGCACAGGATTCACTCTCCGAGGGATTGGGCGACCTGGACGACCTGGATTCGTCTGACCTTGACGATATCGATATTTCATCGGGGGATGACAGCAATGAGGGGGATGAAGGTAGCGAGTCACTGGACGAGACCCCGATTGTACGCTTTGTGAACAAAGTGCTGATCGACGCAATCAAGCAGGGAGCGTCGGATATTCACTTCGAGCCCTATGAAAAAAGTTATCGCGTGCGCTTTCGCACAGACGGCGTACTCCAGGAAGTAGTCAAGCCGCCCAGGAACCTTGCCCCGCGCCTTTCCGCGCGCCTGAAAGTGATGTCGCAGATGGACATTTCAGAGCGACGCATCCCCCAGGACGGTCGTATCCAGATGAAGCTGTCGCGCAACCGGGCGATCGATTTTCGTGTCAATTCGCTGCCCACGCTGTATGGGGAAAAAATTGTACTGCGGATCCTTGACCCGAGTAGCGCACAGATGGGCATCGATGCTCTTGGCTATGAGCCCGAGCAGAAGGAAATGTACATGAAGGTCCTGAATCAACCACAGGGTATGATTCTGGTAACAGGCCCAACCGGTTCCGGCAAAACCGTCTCTCTATACACCGGGCTGAATATTCTCAACACGGCTGAGCGCAACATATCCACTGCGGAGGACCCGGTTGAAATCAATCTCGAGGGCGTCAACCAGGTTCACGTTAACCCCAAGGTAGGGCTCAATTTTGCCGAGGCATTGCGCTCTTTCCTGCGCCAGGACCCGGACATCATCATGGTCGGGGAGATTCGCGACCTCGAAACTGCAGAGATTGCCATCAAGGCGGCCCAGACCGGCCACCTGGTGCTATCAACCCTGCACACCAACAGCGCCTCGGAAACTATCACCCGATTGCTCAATATGGGCGTCCCAGCTTTCAACGTGGCGTCCTCTGTGGACCTCATTATCGCGCAGCGACTCGCTCGAAGGATATGTCAGCACTGTGCTGTACCGGCCAGCGATATTCCCCACGACACACTGCTCGAAGAGGGGTTTACCGAAGACATGCTCGCCGATGCCAATATTTTACACGCGGTAGGCTGTGACGCCTGCAACAAGGGCTACAAGGGGCGGGTAGGTATTTACGAAGTGGTAAAAATCACACAGTCTATTGCCAAAATTATCATGGAAGAGGGAAACTCCCTGGAGATCGCCGCACAGGCGAGGATCGAGGGTTTTCACAACTTGCGCATGGCCGCTTTGAGAAAAGTGGCCGCGGGTATGACCAGCCTGGAAGAAGCTAACAGGATAACGGTAGACTAAAATTAAAACAGACGTGGGATTTGGGAACAACAGGGGCATATAAGACAATGGCAACCAGTGCAATCAGAAGCAATATCTTCACCTGGAGCGGCAAGGATAAGACCGGCCGCGCCAGCAAGGGCGAAATTAGCGCCGTCAGCCAGGCGATGGCCAAGGCACAATTGCGGCAACAGGGTATCACCCCCAAAAGCGTCCGTAAAAAAGCCAAGCCACTATTCGGTGGTAAAGGTAAAGCCATCAAGCCTGCAGATATAGCCATTTTTACCCGGCAGTTGGCGACCATGCTCAAAGCCGGCGTGCCATTGGTACAAAGCTTTGAGATCGTCGAGGATGGCCTCGAAAAGCCGCGTATGAAGGAGCTTATATCCACTATCAGGACTGACGTAGCTTCGGGCAGCGGCCTGGCACCATCACTGTCCAAACACCCGCGCCACTTCGATGAGCTGTTTTGCAGCCTGGTTGGCTCCGGTGAAGATTCCGGCACCCTGGAAGTCATGCTCGACAGGGTGGCCACCTATAAAGAGAAAACCGAACAGTTAAAGGCCAAGATCCGCAAGGCCATGACCTATCCCACCGCCGTCATCGCCGTTGCTCTGGTGGTGTGTGCGATCCTGCTTATCAAGGTAGTACCCGTTTTCGCCGAAACCTTCTCCAGTTTCGGGTCTGAACTCCCGGCATTTACCCAGTTCGTCATGAACATCTCCGATTTTGTGCAGGCGTGGTGGTTCATAATGCTGCTGAGTATTATTGGCACCGTCTTCGCCTTCAGGGAGATCAAATTGCGATCTGTCCCTTTTTCAGAGTTCCTGGATAAGCTGGCGCTGCGCACACCCGTTGTGGGGGGTATCGTCCACGACTCGGTCATCGCACGTTTCTCGCGTACGCTGGCCACCACATTTGCTGCGGGTGTGCCGCTGGTTGACGCCCTCAACTCCACCGCGGGCGCCGCTGGTAACTCGGTCTACGCCAAAGCCATTCGCCGCATCCGCGACGACGTCACCACCGGCTCTACGCTTTACAACTCCATCAAATCCACGGGCCTGTTCCCTAATATGTTGCTGCAAATGGTATCCATTGGTGAGGAGTCGGGTGCTCTTGACGACATGCTGGACAAAGTAGCCGGCCACTATGAAGAAGCGGTGGACAATGCGGTGGACAGCCTCAGCTCACTGATGGAACCCCTGATCATGTCCGTTCTTGGTGTGCTGGTGGGTGGCCTGATGATCGCAATGTATTTGCCCATCTTTATGCTGGGATCGGTCATATAAACCGAGAGTCAGTCACCCAGGGGCAGTCAATCAGTGCCACATGAACTCGCGCAACTTGGCTGGCTGCTGCCCGCCATCCTGCTCTGCCTCGGCCTGTTGGTCGGCAGCTTCCTGAATGTAGTTATCTACCGGCTACCGCTGATGATGGAGTCCCGCTGGCGGCGCGACTGCTGCGAACTGCTGGAAGCTCCGCAGGAGCAGGACGAGACCCCACTTAACCTGGCCACACCCAACTCTCACTGCCCCCACTGCAAGGCGGCCATCAAACCCTGGCAAAATATTCCCGTGCTCAGCTACCTCCTGCTGGGGGGAAAATGCAGCAATTGTGCGGTGAAAATATCGCCGCGCTACCCCGTGTTGGAACTTGTGACCGGCTTGATGACAATGGCCCTGGCATGGCATTTCGATCTATCCCTGGCCCTGCTGGGAGCGGCCCTGCTAACCTGGTCCCTGATCTCTCTTACCATGATCGACGTCGATCACCAGTTGTTGCCCGATGACATTACCCTGCCGCTGCTATGGCTGGGCCTGTTACTCAATCTCAACGGCGCCTACGCCAGCCTGCCGGAGGCTGTGATCGGGGCGATGGCCGGTTATCTCAGCCTGTGGAGTGTCTACTGGGTATTCAAACTGCTCACCGGCAAGGAAGGGATGGGCTATGGCGATTTTAAACTGCTCGCCGCGCTGGGTGCGTGGCTGGGCTGGCAGGCCCTGCCCATGATCATTCTGCTGTCCTCACTGGTGGGAGCGGTCTGCGGTATTACACTGATGGCACTCAAGGGTCGCGGTAAAGAAGTTCCCATCCCCTTTGGCCCCTATCTGGCAATGGCCGGCTGGATTGCCCTGCTGTGGGGCGATGCCATTATGGCTCGCTATATGGGCACCCTGTAGCATGCCGCTGATCGTGGGCATCACCGGCGGCATTGGCAGTGGCAAGTCTGCGGTGACCCAGCGTTTTGAACAGCACGACATCACCGTGGTGGATGCCGACCTGGCCGCCAGGGTGATCGTCGAACCGGGCAGGCCCGCACTGGCAGCCATCGCGGAGCACTATGGAGCGGACATCCTCCAGCCGGACGGTTGCCTGGATCGGGCAGCCCTGCGCGCGCGGGTGTTTTCTGACGCAGGCGAGCGCGCCTGGCTGGAGCAGCTGACACACCCCCTCATCGGGCAAGAGATTGTGGACCAGATCAAGGCCTCCCGCAGCCCCTACACTATACTCAGCTCACCGCTGCTGCTGGAAACCAGCCAAAAGGGCCTGGTCAATTGCGTGGTGGTGGTAGACGTGCCGGAAGACATGCAGTTACAGCGCACGATGCAACGTGACAGTAACGATGAAGCCCAGGTGAAACGCATCATGGCAGCCCAAATATCGCGCGCCGACAGACTGGCGCAGGCCGACATCGTGATCGACAATTCCCGCTCACTGAGTGAGCTTGACAGCCTGGTCGAAGAGTTACACAAGGAATTCCTGTTGCGAGCGGAAACTGCTCGCTGAGACGCTAGGTACGGGGGCTGCCGAGTTGCGGGTCGCCGAGTAACTTCACCACCGCTTCGACAATCGGCACATTGGCAGCGGGAAAATCGTACTGCGGCAGTTCCTGCCAGCCCACCCAGGACAAGGGTTGATTCTCCAGTCCTCGAGCCTCCCCGCTAAACGCCCAGACCACATGAACATCCAGTAGCACCGTTTTATCACCGTAGTCGTGACGCACCTCCAGCAGCTCACTGCTGCGACCGATTTCAATGCCCAGTTCTTCGCGCAGTTCCCGACCCAGGGCGACCGCCAGGGTTTCACCGGCCTCTACCTTGCCCCCGGGGAATTCCCACAAGCCACCCTGGTGAGCATCACTGGCCCGCCGTGTTATCAGTATCTTATGATTCCTGTCGAGGATGACCCCAACGGCTACATGAACCTGCGGCATTCAGGTGCGGTATTCCGCATTGATACGGACATAATCGTAGGAAAAGTCAGTGGTCCATACGGTAGCGACAGCCTCGCCACGATCCAGCTCTATCCGAATAACGATATCCTCCGGCGCCATAGCGGCAACACCCTGTTCCTCAGTGTAACTGTCGGCGCGACAGCCCTCCCGGGCGATAAGGACCTCATTCAGGTACACCGCCACCCGGTCAACCTGCAGCTGCGGCACATCAGCGCGTCCAATGGCTGCCAGCAACCGCCCCCAATTGGGGTCGCTGGCAAACAGTGCTGTCTTGACCAGGGGTGAATGGGCAATGGTATAGGCCACTTCCAGGCACTCCGCTTCGCTGCGTCCGCCATTGACCTGTACCGTGACAAACTTACTGGCACCCTCGCCGTCACGAACCAGGCCCTGGGCCAGGTTGATACAGACCTCCTGCACCGCATGACTCAAGGCCAGGTACGCAGCAGACGCGTTATCGATAATACCTGGATTACCCGCTGCACCGGTGGCCAGTAGTACACAGGCATCATTGGTGGAGGTATCGCCATCCACTGTAATACGGTTGAATGACATTGCTACCGCGTTGTTGAGAATATCCTGCAGCAGGTCCTGGTCGATCGCTATATCTGTGGCGAGGTAAGCCAGCATGGTTGCCATGTTGGGGCGAATCATACCCGCACCCTTGGCGATACCGGTTACCACGAAGTCCCTCCCCTCACAGTGGAAGGACACGGAGCAGCCCTTGGGCCGGGTGTCGGTAGTCAGTATGCCCTCTGCGGCGCTGGACCAACCCTCCTCTGACAGCGCGTCAATAGCTGCCGGAACAGCATCTTCTATAAGCCCAACCGGCAGGGGTTCGCCAATTACCCCGGTGGAAAAGGGCAGCACCTGCTGCTCATCCACACCCGCCTCAGCAGCGACAGCGCGGGCGCAGGCGCGGGCATCGGCAATCCCCGCCTTTCCCGTACCGGCATTGGCGTTGCCGGTATTAACCAGCATATACCTGGGCCGCTGACCGCAGGCCCGTAAATTTTCCCGGGCGACGGTGACCGGTGCAGCGCAAAAGGCGTTGCGGGTGAATACCGCCGCGCAGTTTGTGGCGGCACTGGCTTCAATCAGCACCAGATCCCTGCGCCCCGGCGTTTTGATGCCGGCCGCAACCGTTCCCAGCCGCACGCCGGCTACCGGCAGCATCTTGCCCAGGCTGTCTTGTCCCACCGCCATATCAAGTATGCTCCAAACTCAATGAAGAACCAGGGCAGGGCTCACAGCTTGCCGTGACACTGCTTGTACTTCTTGCCACTGCCACAGGGGCAGGGTTCGTTGCGCCCAACCTTGGGCTCCTCCCGGGTGAAGGTCCCCGGCGTCGCCGGTTCTGCCCCTCCAGTTGCCCGCTCGTCCCCTGCTATCCCGGCGGCCTCGGCGTGCTGAAATGCCAGGTGCTCACGCGCCGCGGCTTCCCGGCGCTGCTGCTCGATAGCCTCGGCCTCGTCCCGGCTTTGTATCTGCACATGACTGAGGAACTTCACCACCTCATACTTCAGGTTGGTCAGCAGCTCTTCAAACATCTCGAAGGATTCACGCTTGTATTCCTGCTTCGGGTTCTTTTGCGCGTAGGCCCGCAAATGAATCCCCTGGCGCAGATGATCCATGGTAGCCAGATGCTCCTTCCACAGGTTATCCAGAACCTGCAACATGATCTGCTTTTCGATCTTGCGCATATCAGGGCCCACTGCCTCGCCCTTACTGTCGTAAGCTGACTGCACGGCGGCGGTGATTTTCTCCCGCAGGGCTTCCTCATGGAGCTTGTCATCCTCCTGTAACCATTGCTCCAGGGGCAGCGGGATGGCGAATTCCGCCTCCAGTTGCTTTTCCAGACCGGGAACATCCCACTGCTCCTCCACGCTCAACGGAGGTATAAAGCTATCAATAGCCTGTCCCACCACATCCTCGCGAATGGCGGTGATAGTTTCGGAGATATCGGCCTCGCCCAGCAAGTCATCGCGCTGCTGGTAGATGATCTGGCGCTGGTCATTAGCGACATCATCGTATTCCAGCAATTGCTTGCGGATATCAAAGTTGCGGCCCTCTACCTTGCGCTGCGCTTTTTCAATGGCATTGGTGACCATGCGATGTTCAATGGCCTCGCCTTTCTCCATCCCCAGGGCCTGCATGAAGCCTTTCACCCGATCCGAGGCGAAGATGCGCATGAGGTTGTCTTCCATAGAGAGATAGAACCTGGATACACCCGGATCCCCCTGACGTCCCGACCGGCCCCTCAGCTGATTATCAATACGCCGGGATTCATGCCGCTCGGTGCCGAGAATATGCAAGCCACCGGCCTCCAGAACCTGGTCGTGACGCAGCTGCCAGGCTTCGCGGACAGCCACTTGTTGGGCCTCGTCCACATCACCAAGGGCAGCGAGCTCCGCCTCCAGGTTGCCACCCAGAACAATATCCGTTCCCCGCCCAGCCATGTTGGTAGCAATAGTGACGACCCCGGGCCGGCCCGCCTGGGCGATGATCTCCGCCTCCTGATCATGGTACTTGGCATTGAGGACCTTGTGCTCAATATTGGATTTCTTGAAACGCTCGGACATGCCCTCGGAAGTCTCCACCGAAGCGGTTCCCACCAGTACCGGAGAACCGTTTGCCATACACTCCTTGACGTCCGACACAATCGCATCGAATTTTTCCTCAACACTGAGGTAAACAAGATCGTTCATGTCATCCCTCTGCTGGGACACATTGGTGGGTATCACCAGTACTTCCAGGCCGTAGATCTGCCGGAATTCAAAGGCCTCCGTATCGGCTGTACCGGTCATGCCGGCGAGCTTGTTGTAGATACGAAAGTAGTTCTGGAAAGTTGTGGAGGCCAGAGTCTGGCTCTCGCTCTGGATAGCCACCCCTTCCTTGGCCTCAATGGCCTGGTGCAAGCCTTCCGACAGGCGCCGGCCCGCCATGGTGCGGCCAGTATGTTCATCGATCAGCACCACCTGATTCTGTTGCACAATGTATTCCACATCACGCTGGTACAGGGCATGGGCACGCAGGCCTGAATAAACGTGGTGTAACAGGTTGAGATTGGTGGCGCCGTAGAGGCTGTCCCCTTCTTCCAGCAGGCCCTCGCTGATCATCAGGCCCTCGATAAATTCGTGCCCGGATTCGGTCAGTTCTACCTGGCGCTGCTTCTCATCGATGGTGAAATGCCCCTCCTCTACCTCGGTGCCAGGCTGGAGAGATGGAATCATGCGATTAATACGCTTGTACAGCTCAGAGCTGTCTTCCGAGGCGCCGGAGATAATCAGCGGGGTGCGTGCCTCATCGATCAGTATGGAATCAACCTCATCGACAATGGCGAAGCTCAGGCCGCGCTGCATCCTGTCATCGATGGAAAACGCCATGTTGTCCCGCAGGTAATCAAAACCGAACTCGTTGTTGGTGCCATAGATTACATCCGCAGTATAGGCATCATGCTTCTCCTGCTGTGACTGTCCTGACCGAATGACGCCAAAGGACACACCCAGGAAGTTATACAGTGGCCCCATCCAATGGGCGTCCCGGTTGGCCAGGTAATCATTCACCGTAATCAGGTGCACGCTATTGCCGGTCAGCGAGTTGAGATAGGCCGGTAGGGTCGCCACCAGCGTCTTACCCTCCCCCGTGCGCATTTCAGCAATTTTGCCCTCATGCAGGGCCATGCCGCCGATAAGCTGCACATCAAAGTGACGCAAGCCCAGCGCCCTCTCACCGGCTTCTCGCACCACCGCAAATGCCTCCGGGAGTATTTTATCCAGACTCTGTCCATCTGCCAGGCGCTGCTTGAACTCGCCTGTTTTTGCCGCCAGTTGTACGTCGTCCAGCGCCTTAATATCGTCCGTCAGCGCATTGATCTGCTTGACGACTTTACGCATACGCTTCAGCTCCCTGCTATTGCGGGTACCGAATACAGTTTTCAGGGTTTTGCTAATCATGGCATTTCATCATATAGAATATAGGGATATCCCCCCCGAATCTGCGGAGGAGAGTGGGTATCAGGGGAAAATGAGTCTCAGCGTCGAGTGCGGGCCAGGTAACTGGAGGGGTCGACCGAGCGACCGTGTTTGTAGACTTCGTAGTGCACATGAGCGCCGGTAGAGCGTCCGCTGGAACCCATGAGTGCGATGGTATCGCCCTTGCGTACCACATCCCCGGACTCGACCAGGTTTTCCTTATTGTGTGCATAGCGAGTGACGTAGCCATCCCCGTGGGATACCTCCACCAGTTCGCCATAGCCACTCTTGGTGCCGGTCCAGGTAACCACGCCGGCGGCCACCGCCATCACTTCGGTGCCTTCCTTCGCTGCGAAATCCAGGCCGTTATGCATGGCCAGTTTACCGGTGAAAGGATCTGTACGCTGGCCGTAGTGTGAGGATATCCACCCCTTTTCCACCGGGCGGCCCGACAACCAGCTCTGCTCCTGCAGTTTGCGGTTGTGGAGCAGGGACTCAAGTACTTCCAATTGCTGTTCGCGGTCGTTGAGGCGCGCCTCAAAACGACTCAATTCGTCACCGAGATCCATTGAGGTGAAATCGACGTTGAATTCTCCGGCCATGGGACCACCGAGTGCCGGTGCCTGGCTAAAATCGAACTCGCCTTCCTCAAGATCGGCCATTGCTGTCAGGTGCTGGCCCAGGGCGTCCAGACGCGTCATGCGGGCTTGCAGCTCCGCCAGATTGAGCGTCATCGCCTGCAGGCTGAGTTCCGCCAGGCCCTGCAGGTCGTCAAATTCGCCAGACTGCTTGTCCAGTTCATCCTGCAGGGTATCCAGTGAGGCCCCACGCAGTGACCGTGCTTCACTATCCTGCCCGGCGAAATACCCGGATGCCACCATGCCCAGGGGCAAGCCCAGGCAGCACAGGGACAGCAGCGCCCTGGACCAGCGGCCCAGTTCTACGGAGCGAGAACGCCCGTGTTTTTCGCTAATGAGAATAAGTTTCATTTAGGGGATAACAGACACATGAAATTGGCCCCGGACTATGCCACAAGCGGCGCCAAAATACCATTTGCTGGCCATCTGGAAGCGGTGTTTGAAAACAGCCCCTGCAGGTGGCACCCGAGGCTATCTAGACAAGGCTATCCCCATGCGGCCTGGCCGCAAATGAGACCGGCGCGGTGTCCGCATCATCAAAGGTCACCAGTTCCCAGGCATCAGACTGTGACAGCAGCGCCCGGACTGCCGCATTATTGAGCGTGTGCCCCGACTTGTAGGCACGGAACTCGCCAATCAGGCTGCTGCCAAGCAGGTACAGGTCGCCCATGGCGTCCAGTACCTTGTGTTTGACGAACTCGTCTTCACTGCGCAGGCCTTCGCTATTCAATATGCGGTAGTCATCCACCACCACGGCGTTGTCGAAGCTTCCGCCTCGTGCCAGGCCCTTGGAGCGCAGGTACTCCACCTCGTGCATGAAACCGAAGGTGCGAGCCCTGCTCACCTCCTCGACGAAGGAGGTGCTGGAAAAATCCATTTCAGCGTGAGCGGTCCGTTCGCGAAAAACGGGTTGGTCAAAATCGATGGTGAACGATACTTTAAAGCCATCAAAGGGGAGGAAGCTGGCTCTTTTGTCGCCATCCTCGACCGTGACCTCACGTTTAACACGAATGAACTGTTTGGGAGCCTCCTGCTCCTGAATTCCCACAGACTGGATCAGCAGGACAAAAGGCCCCGCGCTGCCATCCATTATGGGCACTTCCGGGGCACTGACATCCACGTAAGCATTGTCTACACCGAGACCGGAAAATGCCGCGAGCAAATGCTCTACCGTAGAAACTCGCTGGCCCTGTACGACCAGGCTGGTAGAGAGCATGGTATCGCCAACGTTTTCCGCACGCGCAGGCATCACCAGCACCGGGTCAAGGTCGACCCGGCGAAAAACGATACCGCTATCGACTGGCGCGGGATGCAGGACCAGATGGACCTCATCTCCCGTATGCAAGCCGATGCCGGTGGTTTCAACCACTCCTGCGAGCGTGCGCTGGCGCAGCACAATCTTCCCCAAGACCTGCTCCGGACAGACTTCAGTGCAGAAGTCCGGTCCGGGCCTGGTTTCGGTAGTCTCTCGCTAGTCAGCCTGTCGACGCAGGAAGGCGGGAACATCGAAAACCTGATCGCTGGTCGAGTCAGTGAAGGACGGCTGTCCACCTGCTGCTGCACGTGATTTTTCACGCATGCCTGGCGGGCGATCATATGTTTTGTAGTCCGGCGCAGCTTCCACGTCGGCGGCAACAGACTTGGACGCAGCAGTATCTACTACTTGCAAGGGGGCGCGAGCCGCCTCACCACCGAGGCCGGTAGCGACTACCGTTACTTTCAGCTCTTCGTGCATATCCGGGTCGATAACAGTACCAACCACAACTGTCGCCTCTTCGGAAGCAAATTCCTCAATGGTGTCGCCCACTTCGGAGAACTCGCCCAGGGAGAGATCAAATCCAGCGGTGATATTGACCAGGATGCCACGGGCACCCGCCAGGTTAATGTCATCCAGCAGCGGGCTGTTGATGGCTTTCTCTGCCGCCTCACGAGCGCGGTTTTCACCCTTGGCGTGGCCGGTACCCATCATTGCCATGCCCATTTCAGACATTACAGTGCGCACGTCGGCGAAATCCACATTGATCATACCGGGACGGATGATCAGGTCGGCGATACCCTGCACGGCGCCCAGCAGTACGTCATTCGCCTCCTTGAAGGCTTCCAGCAGGCTGGTGTTCTTGCCCAGCACTTCCAGCAGTTTCTCGTTGGGAATGGTAATCAGTGAATCAACGTGCTGCTGCAGCTCCGCCACCCCCTCGTGGGCAATACTCAGTCGCTTCTTGCCCTCGAAAAGAAACGGCCGGGTTACCACGGCCACGGTCAGGATACCCAACTCGCGCGCCACTTCGGCCACAACCGGAGCACCGCCAGTACCGGTACCACCACCCATACCCGCAGTAATGAACACCATATCGGCGCCGTGCAGTGCCTCGGCAATCCGGTCGCGATCTTCCATCGCCGCCGCACGACCGATTTCAGGATTGGCGCCAGCGCCCAGGCCCTTGGTGATATCACCACCCAACTGCAACACGGTCTTGGACGAAATATCCGACAGTGCCTGGGCGTCCGTATTGGCGCAGATAAAATCAACGCCCTCCACATCGTTTTCGATCATGTGCTTGACAGCGTTACCGCCACCACCACCGACTCCGATCACTTTGATGACAGCATTTGATGCTATGTTATCGATTAGTTCAAACATGGTCTTACTCCCCTTTTATTAAATTGCCGCACTTTCGAACGACGCTCTACTACTAAAATTAAAATTAAAATTAAAACTACAAATACCAACCAAACTGCTAGAAATTACTTTGTATCCATGACTTGGCCCGAGCTATCCAATTTTCGGACGGTGCACCGGATTTTCCAGCAGACACCGATCCACCCTCACCCTGATGAGCAACACCGTACTGCAGCAAACCCACGCTGGTGGCATAGATAGGGTTGCGCACGATGTCGGTCAGGCCCTGTACGGCCTGTGGATAGCCCACCCGCACTGGCATGTGAAAAATCTCTTCCGCCAGCTCCACCACACCTTCCATCTTGGAGGTGCCACCGGTCAGCACAACACCGGCTGGCACCATGTCTTCGAACCCGCTACGGCGCAGCTCGGCCTGTACCAGGGTGAACAATTCGTCATAGCGTGGCTCTACCACCTCGGCCAGCGACTGCCTGGATAAATCCCTGGGCGGACGGTCGCCTACACTGGGCACCTTGATGGTTTCATCGGCCCCGGCCAATTGGGTCAGGGCGCAGGCATACTTGATCTTGATCTCCTCCGCGTGCTGGGTAGGAGTACGCAGGGCCATCGCGATGTCGTTGGTTACCTGATCACCGGCAATGGGTATCACGCCGGTGTGCCGAATTGAGCCCTCGGTAAAAACGGCAATATCCGTGGTGCCGCCGCCGATATCGACCAGGCACACGCCCAATTCGCGCTCGTCATCGGTAAGTACGGAGTAACTTGATGCCAGTTGCTCAAGAATAATTTCCTCTACATCCAGCCCACAGCGGCGTATGCACTTTTCAATGTTCTGTGACGCGTTAACCGCGCAGGTCACCAGATGTACCTTGGCCTCCAGCCGCACACCGGACATACCCATTGGCTCCTTGATACCTCCCTGGCTGTCGATCGCGTATTCCTGCGGAAGAATATGCAGTACCTTCTGGTCCGCAGGAATCGCCACCGCCTGGGCAGCATCGATAACGCGCTCCAGATCCGGGCTGTAAACCTCCTTGTCCTTGATCGCCACACTGCCGTGGGAGTTCAGGCTGCGGATGTGACTACCGGCGATGCCCACGTAGACAGAATGTATCTGGCAACCGGCCATCAATTCAGCCTCTTCCACCGCACGCTGAATAGATTGCACGGTGGATTCAATATTGACCACCAAACCCTTCTTCATGCCCCTGGATGGGTTGGAGCCGATACCCACTATCTCTATATCGCCTTCCGGGCCGATCTCACCGACTATCGCCACCACCTTGGAGGTGCCGATATCGAGGCCGACGATCAATTTTTTGTCCTGCACGCTGCCCATGGCAGTGTCTCCCCTATTGCTACCAAGCCACGCTTATAGTCCCGCCACCTGTGACGTTTCACTAAACGCCACGGCCAAGCCGGTCTCATAACGCAAATCCACCCGTTCAATCTCATCCTGGCGCTCCGCCAGTTCACTGCGATAAATCGCCACAAACCGGTGCATGCGCCCCAGGAAATCCTTGTTACCCACTATCAGGCGCATACCGCCAACCAACACCGCCTCCATTTGCCCGCGCTCATCCACCGCCAACTGCTCCACCGCCAGATTCAGTGGCGCCAGTATTCCCAGCAAACGCTGGTACTTCGCCATCAGGTCCCCGGCTGTGCCCTCAGGGCCAGTCAACAGAGGCAGGGATTCCCACTCACCGGACTTGGCCGGGTGAAAAATACCGCCCTTGTGGTTAAGGAAGCCATCCTTCCCCCAGCGCGCGATAGGCAACTGCTCAATCACATGTATCTCAAGTTCATTGGGCCACTTGCGGCGCACAGTAGCCTCATAGATCCAGGGCAAGCCCTGCAGCTGGCTGCGCATCAGCTGCAGGTCAGCCTTGAGGAAGCCCCCCGCCAGGGTCGACTGCACCAGGTCCTGCACCGCCTGCGCCTGGGTGTGCTCCAACTCCCCGGTCACACTGATGCGTTGCACCGGGATGGCTTGTAATGTCAGATAGGCCTTGGTGGCTGCGACGGTGACAATGCCGGCACCCAGCAGGATCAGTACCCGGTTGAGCCAGGCGGATGACCGGCGCGGTGGCTTGGCCACTGCTTTGGAATTACGTGTCGCGCCCTGCGCCGTTTTACGACCACTGCTTTTCACCGGGCGTTTTTTCCCGGCGACCTTGCGCTTATCTTTGGCAAGCGCTGTCTTCTTGCCTGGTTTTGCTGCCGCACGGACCATGCTACTGCTCCTCCTCGAGACTCAACTCGACAATTTCGCGCACCAGCGCGGGTATCTCCATGCCGGCCGCTGCCGCAGCCATAGGCACCAGGCTGTGGGAGGTCATACCGGGCACGGTATTGACTTCCAGCACGTAAAAGTCACCCTGCACATCGCGCATCAAGTCGACACGGCCCCAGACAGAGCAGCCCACGGATTGAAATGCGCGCAGCGACAGGGCGGCAATCTCCGCCTCTTCACTGGCACTCAGCCCACTGGGCAGCAGATAGCGCGTGTCATCCGAGACATACTTGGCCTCGTAGTCGTAAAACTCGTTGTCAGTCTCCAGTCGTATTGACGGCAGTGCCCGCTCGCCCAGTACTGCCACGGTATACTCGGGGCCGTCGATAAACTGTTCGGCCAACACTTCACCGGCATACTCACTGGCCACAGCGAAAGCCTGCTGCAGGTCGCCGGCGTTGTCTGCAATGTTCATGCCGAAACTGGAACCCTCGCAGGCCGGCTTGACGAAGACCTTGGCAAACCGATCTATCACCGCCTGCCAGTCTGTATCGCGGTCCAGCGTGACAAAATTGCCAGTAGACAGGCCAATGCCCTGCCACAACTCCTTGCTACGCCGTTTATCCATGGCCAGAGCGGACCCCAACACGCGGGAGCCGCTGTAGGGGATACCCAAAATTTGCAGGGCGCCCTGCATACTGCCGTCCTCACCGCCGGGACCGTGTAGCGCGATAAAGGCGAAATCCGCCCCCTGCAATTGCGTCATCCAGTTCGCCTGGGCGGGATCAATGGCCGCAACGCTAAGCCCCAATGATTGCAAAGCGACTATTATGGTCTCGCCGCTGTTGAGTGAAACGTCCCGTTCGGTGGAATTTCCCCCCAGTAAAACGGCGAATTTCATCTTTGTCAGTCGTGGCGAGCTCATGGTTCGAGACCCTCCTGGAACGTCATGTTGACCAGGTCCTGGGCCAGTCGCCCGACATTACCCGCCCCCTGGGTCACTACCACATCACCATCATTGACGATGGTGGCCAGTAGCTGTGGAATATCTTCAATCTGCTCGGCAAATATCGGCTCAATCTGGCCGCGCTGGCGGATACTGCGGGTCAGGCTGCGACTGTCAGCTCCGGCAATAGCATCCTCCCCTGCGGAGTACACATCCAGCAGCACCAACACATCGCAGCTGGAAAGCGCCGCGACAAAATCCTCATACAGATCCCGCGTACGGGTATAGCGATGCGGCTGATAGACCATGACAATCCGCCGCTCGGGCCAGGCCTGCCGGGCAGACTCCAGGGTCGCCTTAACTTCGGTGGGGTGATGGCCATAATCGTCTACCAATAGCGCGCTACCACCGGGAAACTGGATTTCACCCAGCTGGGTAAACCGCCTGCCAACACCCGCAAACGCCGCAAGCCCCCGTTGTATGTGTATGTCTTCCAGTCCCTCATCGCAGGCAACAGCTATGGCTGCTGTGGCGTTGAGCACATTGTGCGTTCCAGGCATATTCAATTTGACCTGCAAAGGTGCTGCAGCGCCTGGCTTATGCACCAGGAAACCGGTGGTCAGGCCGTCCCGATTCATGTCGGAGATACGATAATCGGCATCCTGTGCAAAACCGTAAGTAATAACCTGTCGCGACACCTCAGGTAACAATTCCCTCACTACCGGATCATCAATACAAAGCACTGCAACTCCATAGAAGGGCAGGTTGTGCAGAAACTCCACAAAGGTGCGCTTGAGGACGGTAAAGTCGCCGCCATAGGTCTCCATGTGATCCGCTTCGATGTTGGTTATCACGGTAACCATCGGTTGCAGATGCAGGAAGGATGCGTCGCTCTCATCCGCCTCCGCAATCAGGAAGCGGCTCGCGCCAAGTTGGGCGTTACTGCCAACGCTGTTCACCAAGCCACCGATGACAAAGGTTGGGTCCAGTCCGGCCTCACCAAAAATAGCGGCGATCAGGCTGGTCGTGGTGGTCTTGCCATGGGTGCCTGCTACCGCGATACCGTGACGGTAGCGCATCAGCTCCGCCAGCATCTCAGCCCTGGGCACCACTGGCACCCTGTTCTCGCGCGCGGCTACCACTTCAGGATTTTCCTCGTCGACCGCGCTGGAACTGACTACCACATCTGCACTGCCGATATTTTCCGCAGCGTGGCCGATGAACACTTCGACCCCCTTATCCAACAGACGCGCGGTAACAGGACTGGCACGCAGGTCTGAACCGGCTACGTCATAGCCCAGGTTGACCAGAACTTCCGCGATGCCACTCATACCTGTGCCGCCCACGCCAATCATATGGATACGACGAATACGGCGCATTTCCGGGACTGTGTAGGCATTCCTGTTATCAAGCATGCATCAGCTCCTCGCAACAGTCGCTGACACGCTGGGCCGCTGCGGGGGTCGCTGCGGCGCGGCTGGCCGCCGCCATTACAGCAAGATGCCCGGGATCAGCCAGGTATTCCTTAAGCAGGCCGACTACAGAGGCTTCATCCATATCGACCTGGCGCAACAGGGTGGCAGCTCCGCACTCTGTCAGGGAGCGGGCATTGGCACTCTGGTGATCGTCAATAGCATGCGGCAGTGGCACAAGAATCGCCGGACGTCCCATAATGGACAACTCGGCTACCGTCAACGCTCCGGCACGACAGACCACCAGATCGGCCCAGGCATAGGCCTTGTCCATGTCCTCTATAAATGGTGCGACGCGCACGGTATTACCCAACAGCGAACCGTAGTCAGCGCGAACCTCTTCCAGGTGAGCGTCTCCGCTCTGGTGCCACACTTCAATCGCTGTGGCGCTGGTGCCTGCAAGCGAACGAACGACCCCCGGAATGACCTGATTGATAGGCCTTGCACCCAGGCTGCCACCCAGCACCAACAAACGCAGTGGTCGGCTGCCATCGTAATCATAGGTCGCTGCGGCCCCGGCGCTGACCAACTCGCGGCGCACGGGATTGCCGGGGACTTCAACTTTCACACCCTCAGCGAAGGCGCCTGGAAATCCCGCAAGAATTTTGGTCGCCAGCGGAGCGAGCATGCGATTAGTGGTTCCCGCAACTGCATTCTGCTCATGAATGACCAGTGGCTTGCGCAACAACCACGCCGCCACACCCGCCGGGCCCGCGACATAACCTCCCATACCCACTACACAACGGGGCGCCAGGCGGAACACCAGCCATAAGGCCTCTACGGACGCCAGCAGCAGGTTGACCACGGACAACAGTTTGTCCAATAGCCCTTTGCCTCTTAGTCCGCGCACAGGCAGGCAGTGCAACAGGATACCGGCAGCGGGCACGACGCGATGCTCCAGACCCCGTTCCGTGCCTACCCATTCCACGCGATAGCCCCGTGCCATTAGCTCAGTGGCGACAGCGAGGGCTGGATAAACATGGCCACCGGTGCCTCCGGCCATCATCAATACCAGGGGTTGCAGCGCTGCCATTACTTGCGCCCCCTCTTTTTTCTCGGCACCAGGCGGTTGTCGTGATCGATACGCAAAACCAGTGCCAACATGGCACAGCAGACAATCAAACTGGTACCACCGTAACTGACAAACGGCAGGGTTAAACCCTTGGTGGGCAACAGGCCGCTGCTAACACCCATGTTGACGAAAGCCTGTCCGGAAAATACCAGCGCCACGCCGTAGCAGATGTGAGCGCCAAAGGGATTGTTAGCACTCTGTGCCCGGCGACCCGCCCACAGGATTCTGCCGATCAGGGCGGCATACAGCGCGATGACCGCCACCGACCCGACAAAGCCGGTCTCTTCCGCCCAGATCGAGAA
>RCNC010000986.1_pt1 | contig 18939 bp, 15 predicted proteins | sample 2041301 | NCBI WGS metagenome assembly RCNC01 (sample SAMN09708231, study PRJNA481090) | Marine sediment metagenome, whole genome shotgun sequencing project. | biome: marine sediment; feature: ocean; material: sediment; isolation source: Sewage treatment plant 13A marine sediment (STP13A) ...
TTCACAGTGGTGATTCTCTCCTTTTCAAGTATGCTTTCGACAGGTTCAAGCGCCAGTTTGGAACCGCAATAGCGAGCGCATTCCTCGCTGCTTGCGGCGGGGTTAGCGAGCGAACTGAAAATAGACTTTCATCCATACGGTGCTGCGCAGCACTGCCGTTATAGGCAGAACATTCTCCGCGGCTTGCCGCGGGGAGGGTTCAATCCGCTGCAGGCGGTCTGTTTACCGATGAACTCATAATAACTCCGTTGATCGATTGGTCGGACGATATGATTTCAGCAGCCGGTTAGAATGCGCTCTTCACCACACCGCCATCAACGCGCAATGCCGCGCCCGTTGTCGCCGATGCGAGCGGGCTGGCGACATAGGCCACCAGTGAAGCGACTTCCTCAGTTGAAGCAAACCGCTTGATCAGTGACGTCGGCCGAATGGTTGCGAAGAAATCCTTCTCGAATTCCTCGAATGTCTTTCCCTCTTTCTTGGCCAGTTCGTTCACAAAATCGCCTACGCCACGTGACTTCGTCGGTCCCGGCAGGACGCAGTTGACCGTAATGCCGGTTCCGGCGACGTGTTCTGCCAATCCTCGGGAAACCGCGATCTGAGCGGTTTTGGTCATTCCATAGTGAATCATTTCAACAGGAATCTGGATAGCACTCTCGCTTGAAATGAAAATGATACGTCCCCAGTTGCGTCTCTTCATCGCAGGAAGGTAAAGCCGGCACAGGCGCACACCGCTCAACACGTTGACTTCAAAGAATCGGCGCCAATCCTCGTCGGGTATCTCCTCGAAGGATACCGGTTCATAGATGCCCAAATTGTTAACCAGAATCTCAACGTCGGGATGCTTGCTGTGCAATTTCTTGGCCGCTTCAGCCGTTGACAGGTCTCCGGCAAACCCTAATAGCGGTCCGGTGGCTGTTGCCTCCAATTCGGAAATGGCGCTTTCTACCGATGCCTCGGAGCGCCCGTTGATGATCGTTCGGGCGCCTTCCATAGACAGTGCTTTGGCGATCGAATAACCGATTCCAGCCGTACTGCCAGTAATCAGCGCAAGTTTGTCTTTTATTTTCAGATCCATAATGACTCTCCTAAAATTCTTTTTTTGCAGATGGCCTGCCGACCGCCTATTATTCTCGCGGGACCTTGGCCGCCCATCGCCTAAATATAAGCATGGCTCGTTGCATCGTAATCAAGCAGCCCTTCAATAATAAGTTGGCCTGGGTTTCATCGGTTTCAGTGCACCTATGGCGAGACCCTTATTTTCAGCCCTTGGATTTGCCTGGTTTTGAAGCTTGATGGCGGCGCAATCCTGATCTGGGAGGCTTTTTCCCCGCCTTATCGTTCCTCCTGCCGGATCGGGATTTCGATTTCGGTCCGGGGCTTTTGCCGGAACTGGCCGTTTTTGCCTTGCGGGTTTGCGATTGTTTTTTGGCAGCATTTCTTCTGGCGACCATCTCTTTGATTGCATGGTCTGCCTTTTTCTGGCTGGACGCGCTGTCCGGACGAAAGAGAACATAGTCCGGAACGTCGCTGCCCTCGGTATAGCCGTCGATCTTTTCCACCGGGATTTTCTGCTTCATCAGTTTTTCAATGGCCTCAAGATGGGGCCTTTCTTCCATACTGACCAGGGAGATGGCCATGCCGCTTACACCGGCACGGCCGGTGCGGCCGATGCGGTGTACATAATCCTCGGGGATGCCCGGCATGTCGTAGTTGACCACATAGGGCAGACGGCTAATGTCCAGGCCCCGTGCGGCCACATCCGTTGCTACGAGGATACGAATTTCACCATTCTTGAAGGATTCGAGGGATCGTGTCCGGAAAGACTGGCTCTTGTTGCTATGCATCGCTGCAGCCTTGATCCCGTGTGCGGCGAGTTTCTCCGTTAGCGTGTTGGCCCCGTGTCGGGTGCGGGTGAAGATCAGTATCCGGCTCCAGTTTTCGCTGGTGATCAGGTGGATGAGAAGCGCTTTTTTATTGGATCGATCCACCCGGTAAACTTTCTGGACAACCGATTCCGCCGCCGTATGGTGGGGCGTTACCTCGATATATGCAGGATCCTGCAGCATTCTTCCGGCAAGATCCCGGATCTGCTGGGTGTAGGTAGCAGAAAACAGCATGGTCCGGCGGTTTGTTGGAACGAGATCGAGGATCGCGGAAATCTCCTCGCTGAATCCCAGATCCAGCATTCTGTCCGCCTCGTCAAAAACGAGGAATTCTATCCGAAAAAGATTCAAATGCCGCTGGCCGGCCAAATCCAGCAAGCGGCCCGGCGTGGCCACAAGAATATCGATGCCGCGCCTGAGCCGATCGATCTGCGGATTGACGCGAACCCCGCCATGAACCACCGTGCATCGCAAAGAGACCCGCCTTGCATAGGCCTTGATGCACTCTCCCACCTGAAGCGCCAGTTCACGCGTGGGGGTCAGAACAAGGGCGCGGGGGTGTCGCCCGTTGCCGTTCTTCCGGCTCAGGATTTCAACCAACGGAAGGGCGAAGGCATCTGTTTTTCCCGTTCCGGTCTGGGCGCGGGCAAGAATGTCCTGCCCGCCGAGGATAACGGGAATGGCCTGGGTCTGGATGAGGGTGGGGGCGGTGTAACCCTTGTCTTGGACCGCTTTAAGCAGTTCGGCCCGAAGGCCCAGTTGATCGAATGACATATGACAATCCTGCGGTCAGCTGAAACCGCCGCGTTATCCGAGCATTACTTTTCAAAAAACAGTTCATACAAGGCCGAAGTTTCTTCTTTTTCAAGCAATAGAGAATCATCTTCCGGGTAATACTTGGCTTTTTCGGGATGTTCCCCGGCAAATTTTATTACCGAGTCCATCGAATCCCACAAGGTAACCAACAGGAAGTGGGCCGCATCTTCGTCGGTTCGTCGGAGGAAATAGAGCTTCTTCAGGCCGTCTGTGGAGCTATAATCGGGTGCGGCTCTCTCTTTCATAAATTCAGCATACGCATCGGCTTGAGAAATATGTGTTCGTCCATGCCAAAGTCTGACGATGGTCTTTGCCCCTCCCTGTTGATCTTTTCCCTTGACGATTGTATCCACATTGACCCGTTTAAACGAATGGGGCTTGACCGCTTTGATCGTCAAGCCGGCTGCAACGGTTTCCTTGAGCAGAGCCTCTGCCCCGGCCTCACCGATTCGTTTGCGCCATCGGGACATGCTGGACGGATTGATCGGCGGGTCATGCTCGAAAAATTGCACCCCGCTTAAATACTGCCAGTAGGGGTTTTCTACCCATCCGTAAACGACATCATGATCACTGAGGTTGTAGATGTACTTCAGGTATTGCAGCGACACCATCAACCGGATGCTGATAGTCGGCCGGCCGTTGCCTGGGCAATACCGTTCAGTGAACTCTGCGTCTATGCGATTCCAGTCGACTGCCTTGGCTAGTTTAACCAGCCCATGCCCGTGATCGATTATTTTTGTGAGCTCGGGGCGGAACAGGTCCCTTTGCTTACTTTTGTGAACAGATTGCTTTGGTTTCATGGCTAAAATTCGCAAGAAATGAGTTGGTAAACAGGGCGATTGTCCATTGGGCAAAACCGTTGTATGGCTTCCGGGACCGCGATACGTGAAGCATACCAATGCTATGGATCGGGCTAATGATACCCGAAGCAAAAGAAAGCGTCCTTATGTCCAGGAGGTATCGCAAATTGAATCCTTGCGATGATCAGTTGAAAAATAAAATGTGGGACCGACAACTTCACCTGGATAGTACGAGTTTTTCCAATACGCTGTCAATGAGAACGAAAAACGGTTCAAAAAGGGGAAAGACATAGGGAGTGAGTCTGTCGAGCATGCCGAGGAGGCAGGTGGCAGCGATCAAATCCTTTCCAACAGGCTGTTGAAAAACTATTGCGCTTGACCATACGGCGTTAAAGTCGACTCAAAATGCTCATTTATCAACAGACATGTTGTTTATTTAAACCCAGGATAGGGGAAAATCCGATCATAGACCCAATTGTAGACATAGGTGTTGGATCTTCCCCTTGTCCGTCAACAGAAAAACCTAGACCATGCCCTGATCGATCATGGCATCCACCACCTTGACGAAGCCGGCAATGTTGGCCCCGTTCATGTAGTTTCCCGGCGTGCCGTAATGCTCGGCCGCATTCAAACAGGTCTGGTGAATGCTCTTCATGACAGGTAATCACCATCCAGGGTTAACAGCCCTTTATAAGCTTCGGGTCGCCTGTCCCTGAACAGTCCCCACGCCGCGCGCTCGGTGGCGTAGGCCGTCAGGTCCAGGTCAGCCACAATGACGCCCGTGGACTGTCGATCACTTTGGGCAAGCAGCGCGCCCTTGTTGTCCGTGATGAAGGATGATCCATAGAAGGTGAGGGTGGACCCGTCGATGGTTTCACTGCCGATGCGGTTCGAGGCGACAACCGGCATGATGTTGGCGGCGGCATGGCCCTGCATGCAGGTCTGCCAATGGGGCTGGCTGTCATAGGACGGATTCAAAGGCTCCGAACCGATGGCGGTGGGATAAAGCAGTATCTCGGCGCCCATCAGGGCCATGGACCTTGCGGCTTCCGGGAACCACTGGTCCCAGCAGATGCCCACGCCGATGGTGGCGTAGCGTGTTTTCCAAGCCTTGAATCCGGTGTCGCCCGGGTTGAAGTAGTATTTCTCTTCATACCCCGGGCCATCGGGAATGTGGGTTTTTCGGTAGATTCCCAAAACGATACCGTCGGCATCGATCACCGCCAGGCTGTTGAAGAATGACTGGCCATTTTTCTCGAAAAAGCTGATCGGCAAAACGACCTGCAGTTCTGCCGCGATTGCCGAAAAGCGCCTGACGGCCGGGTTCTTTTCAAGAGGGGTGGCCAGAGAAAAAAAATCGGGTTTTTCCACCTGGCAAAAGTACAGGGATTCGAAGAGTTCCTGTAGCAGGATAATCTTGGCTCCTTCAGCGGCTGCCGCCCGCACCAGGGTCTCCGCGGCTGAAAGGTTCTCTTCCATTTTCGAACTGCACGGCATCTGGGTTGCCGCTACTTTGATGATGGCCATGGTTACCTCTAACATTGACGGTTTCGTAAAAAACCCGATCCGCCTGAGGCGGATAAATATCTGCGTTACGCTTCATCCCTCGTCACTGCGGAGTACGGTAAGCACACTGCCTACGGCACCCGCGATAGCGGTATTCTCAGGATTGAATCTCCCCCGCGGCAAACCGTGCGGGGAAGATTCGCCGTATGGATGACAATCGATTTTCAGTTCGCTCGCTGATTCCGTCAAAAACGACGGTGATCACGCTCACTATCGCGGCCCGCAAGCCTTGATCTCGGGCTTTTTACGGAACCGTCGAAAATGCGACTTTTTACGACCTCATCAACTTTGGCTATTCGTTAAAAAGCCCGAGATCTGTGTTTGATCGAACCTTAAGTGCACCCATCGGTATTTGCTGGGTGATGCAGTGGATGTTTCCGCCTCCTAACAGGATCTCCCGGCTTCGGACACCAACGACCTTGCGATCCGGAAAAAGCCTGGCGAGCAGGTCCATGGCCGTTCGGTCATGGTCGTCGTCGAAAAGCGGCATGACAATCCCGCCGTTGGCAATATAAAAATTGACATAAGAGGCCGCCAACCGGTCACCGGCCCTGCGGGGTTTGGCCGTCTCGCCGGCGTCCAGGCTTTCTCCTTCGTTTTCCGTGATAAACATGGGATCGGGCTGATGGACCTTGTGGACGGTGAACGCCCGCCCGCGTGCGTCCGTCGCGGTGCTGAGCATTTCCAAAGCCTGCCTGGATATCTCGTACTGGGGATCGTTGCGATCATCGGTCCAGGTGAGCAGCACCTCGCCCGGTTTGACGAAACAGCACAGGTTGTCCACGTGGCCGTCGGTTTCGTCTGCATACACGCCTTTGTCGAGCCAGACCACCTTGTGCACATTCAGATAGGCTTTCAGGAATGCTTCGATCTGTTTCCGTGACAAGTGGGGATTGCGGTTGCGGTTGAGCAGGCATTCCTCGGTGGTGATCAGGGTGCCCTGGCCGTCCGCGTGAAACGAACCGCCTTCCATGACCAAAGGGGCCCGGTAACGGTCGGCCCGTTCGATTTCGAGAACTTTTGCGGCCACCAGGCTGTCCTGGGACCAGGGGAAGTAAAGCCCGCCGTCCAGGCCTCCCCAGGCATTGAACAGCCAGTCGACGCCACGGATGGCCCCGTGGTCGTTGACCACGAAGGTGGGGCCCACATCGCGCATCCAGGCATCGTCGGATGAGATCTCAGCCACATGGATCGCTTCGGGCAGCAAGGCCCGGGCATTTTCCCATTGGCGGTGGCTGGCCCCGACCGTCACCGGTTCGAAGCCTGAGATGGCCTCGGCCACCCTGGCGAAGGCGACCTGGGCCGGTTTGGCTCCCATGCGCCAGGTGTCCCCCCGCTCGGGCCAAAGCATCCAGCAGCCCCGGTGGGGCTCAAACTCGGCGGGCATGCGGTAGCCGTCTTCCAAGGGTGTGCTTTTGCGTGTTTTGGGCATTGATCACCTTTTTCAGCGCATGTAGCCGGGAGAACGGGGCACGCGATCGGCCCCCTTCAACACTTCAACGGCCAGGACACGGCGCTTTTCTTCCGGTTCACCCGATTTGCTGCGCTGCTTCATCTGGTCCTTGCGGCAGCCCAGGGATGTTTTGTCGGCTTCCTTGAAAACCAGGGCGCCATAGTGGCACTCGGCCACACAGGCCGGTGCGCCGCTGCACAGGTCGCACTTGTATGCCGTGCCGGATGCGTACTGTTCGATCATGCCGTAGGGGCAGGCGGAAACGCAGTCCCCGCAAGCGTCGCACTTCTTGGCATCCACGATCACCACTCCCCGCTCGCTTCTGAAGATGGCACCGGTAGGGCAGGCTTCCATGCACGATGCCTTGGGACATTGAAAGCAGACACTGGGCACCGAGTAGCCCTCATGGGACAGATTGTTGACGTGAATCCGCGCCTTGGACGGCATGAACATTCCCTCCTTGACCGCTGAGCAGGCATACGCGCATCGGTTGCATCCGGTACATCGGTTGGGAATGGCCATCAGGTGTTTTTCCATTGGTTCCTCCATTATGCCGGTGGTTCGCCGCCCTGTTCAGGACAGCCCCGGTTGATTACGAGAACTCATCTCAAAAATAGTCTAAGTGCCCATGGCTGCGTGATGCAACGACTCAACATGCTCAAAACCTACCTTGTTGCTCCGCTTTTTCGTCATTGCCGGCCTTGCCCTGATCCTTAATTGTTGCGATACGTTCTCATTTGCGTTCAGGCCTGTACAACCAGATCAGCCAATCCCAGCTCGCGCAGTTTTGCCGTTTTCGGCCGCCCGGCCTTATCCCACCCCCGCCGGCGATAGTAGAACCCCTTGAGTTCTTCCAGGATTTCGGGATTGAGGGTCCGCCCCTCGTGGGGTCCGTTTTCAAGGGCCCGTTTGGTGAGTTTTTCGGAGAGGGTGTCATCGGCCGCGGTGAATCCCGCCGACAGATTGAACATGCGCACCAGGTTCCAGACCCGCTCGCCGACTTTATCCAGGTCTGTGGCAGAGACCTGGCGTCCCAGGCCGGCGGTCAGCAGATCGGCCATGATCGCCGTGTCCACCGACCCCCAGAAGTCGCAGAAACACATGGACCATTTGGCTCCGTTGAGGTTCTGCATCGTCACCACATCGTTGGCCAGGTCTTTCAGCTTGAAAGGGTCGTCGGCAAACAGGGGGAACGCCCGCAGATGGCAGGCACCCCGCTCGCTGGTAGCATAGGCCAGGCCCATGCCGTAATTGCCGCGCGGGTCATAGGCCGGCATTTCCATCCCTTTGGAATGCGCCGCCTGGTCGGGCTGGCCATATTTGTCGGCAAGTTTGGCAGCGCCCAGGGAGAGGTCGCGGCCCCGCGGTGTGGATTGGTTGGCTATCTCCTCCAGGATCTGCAGATAGGATTCAGCATCACCGAAGGCCAGTCCCAGGTCGGCGGCGCCTGACTCGGTCAGGGCCATGGCCAGGCCGATCACGTTGCCGGTTGACATGGTGTCCAGCCCCAGGTCGTCACACCTGCGGTTGAAGCGCATGACCTGTTCCATATCGTTGATGTCGCAGTTGGATCCGCCCAGGCACAGGGTTTCATATTCCGGCCCCTCCACCTGAACACCGTTGACCGACGTGAAGTTGCCGCATCCCAAGGGACAGGTGGCGCAGGCCCGGTCGCCGATTCTGATGTCCGCCACGGCGTCCGCATCCAGTTTCCGACGGTGGGGGTTGACGCCCTGGGTGAAGTTGCGGGTGGGGTGGATGCCCATTTCGTTGGTCACATCCACCAGCATGGGCGTGCCCTGGTCCTTGGCCCACTGGTTGTCGATGGTCATCAGGTTGCCCTCCAGATGCTCGGACACCTTGCCCCAGAACTCTCCGATTTCGGCAACCTGAACACCCCCGGTACCCCTGACAGCGATGGCCTTGAGGTTCTTGCTGCCGAACAGGGTGCCGACCCCGCCTCGGCCCATCTGACGGTAGGACTCCGAGCCGACGCAGGCGAAGGGGACCCCGTTTTCGCCGGCAGGCCCGATGGAGAGGCTCTTCATGCCGCAGCCCATTTTATCTTCCAGGGCACGCTCGGTTTCAAAAATGCCCGTACCCCACAGGGACGTCGCATCTTCGAGTGAGACCGCGCCGTCTTCAATTTGCAGACAGACCGGTTTGCCGGCCTTTCCGCTGATGACAATGCCGTCATAACCGGCAAATTTCAGCTCGGGTCCGAATGCACCGCCGATGTTGGATTCGAAGATAGTCCCGGTGTGGGGCGATTTGGACACCACGCAGGTCCGGGATCCGGTCGGGGCCAATGTCCCGGCCATGGGGCCGGTCATGACCACGATGGTGTTCTCGGGCGACAGGGGGTCGACCGTGGGGTCGACGGATTCGGTGTAGTATTTGGCGCCCAGCCCCCAACCGCCGATATATTGTCTGGTCCATTGATCCTTCAATGGTTCTTCCGTCACCTTGCCTGCCGAGAGGTCCACATGGAGCATGCGGCCGGCATACAGGTTGCTGACCTTCTTCCGTTGGGGCAGATCGATGGATTTGAATACATCCTCCAGGCGGGTGAGGACTTCGTCCAATGTTTCCTGGGGGATGGTCAGGGCCGGTTCGAAGCGAATGTTCTTGGCGTTGGTGAGCGTTCCGGCGGTCAGGACACCCCGTGAGAAGAGGCCGGATGCCACCTTGTAGCCGATGCCGTCGGTCGGGAACTCCATGCCCAGCAAAAGCCCCAACCCCCGTGCTTTGGCCAACACACCGGGATAGCGCGCCTTGAGCACGCCAAGCTGTTTGAGGACGTATTCCCCTTTGGCCTTGGCCTGTCCGGCCAGGTCGTCTTCAATCAGCACGGTGATTGCCGCCAGGGCCGCCGCGCAAGCCAGCGGGTTGCCGCCGGTGGTGGTGGTATGCATGAACGGGTTGGGCTCCATGCAGGACCAGATTTCGGGCGTGGAGAAAAAGGCGCTCATGGGAACGACGCCGCCGCCCAGGGCCTTGCCGAAGCACATGATGTCCGGGGTCACATCCCAGTGGTCGACGCCGAAAATCTTTCCGGTGCGGCCGAACCCGGTCTGCACTTCATCGGCGATCAGCAGCACCCCGTAGTGGTTGCACACTTCTCGCAATCGGGGCCAGAAATCGTCCGGCGGCACGATGGCACCGGCTTCGCCCTGGACCGGCTCGACCACCACGGCGGCGATGTCCTGACCGACGGTCTTGGCGGCCGCCAGGAGTCGTTCCACGGCATCGGCATCCCCGAAGGGCACGTGCTGTACCCCATCCAGCAATGGCAGCAGGGGTTTGCGGAAGACCTTCTTGCCGATGAGCGACAAGCTGCCCAGGGTTTTGCCGTGAAATCCCTTGAGCATGGCGATGAAGCCCTTTTTCCCGGTGTACAGCTTGGCCAGTTTCATGGCCCCTTCTACCGCCTCGGTACCGGAGTTGGCGAAAAAACCGTATTGAATTTTTCCCGGTGTCAGCAGGGCCAGCACATGTCCCAGCTCGGCCCTGAGCGGATCGAGCAGCTCCTGGCTGTACTGGGGCGAACGATCCAGCTGGGCCTTGACCGCGGCTACGATCTTGGGATGCCGAATGCCGTAGGAGTAGAGGCCGAAGCCGCCCAGGATGTCCAGAAACTCACGCCCCAGGGCATCCACGAGAACCGATCCCTGACCGGTCCACTCCGTATAGGCGAAGTCGCCGGCCTCGGTAACCGACTTACGATATTCCAGGAATCCCTTGTTGATGTGATCTCGGAAATTGCGCACCGTTTTTCTGGCAATGTTCTGCCGGACGTCAAGGGGAGTCTGGTCCGCCGGGGTCAGGATGGTGTCGACCATCTTGCGCGCCTCGGCATAGGCCGACTGAATGTCTCTTCCCTGATAGTCGCTCTTGAAGTTCTCCTCGTAATCACGCACTGGATGCTCCTTGGTTGAAATGGTTCGACCGCGGACAATGGGCGGCGGTCGATAATTCACGGTTTGACGGGCTCATCAAAAGTCCGATATCGGCGTTACGTTTCATCCCTCGTCATTGCGGCATGCAACATGTACGCCGCATTCCTTAAGGATTGAAGATTCCCCGCCAAAACCGCGAAGAATCTTCGCTGTATGGAATACAATCGATTACCAGTCCGCTCGCCAATCCCGTCGAGATCGACTTGGAACGTGCTCGCTTTCACGGCTCACAAGCCATGATCTCGGGCTTTTCACGAGTCCGTCGGAAATGCGGCTTCTTAAACTGCATCACTGTTTGGTGTCTGCTTTATCGTCAAAGGTATTATTTGAACGTTCGTTTAATTTAATGATAAAAATAGATCATTCGAAATGGATAGGGCGCCCTCCTTATCCGTTCAGCTAATCGGTATTGGCGTAATCAATCACGAACCTGAAAAATGGACTGCCTCGCTGCGGCGTGAAATTTTAAAATTCGCCGTTCTTCAGTGCACTGACCAGGACCTTCCGGGCAGATTGCGCAAAATCGTCGAAATGCTTCCCGTCGGCTAAAAACTGGGAGTGAAATTCCAAGCCTTCCATGAGGGTGACAATATAGTCGGCTGCCTTAACCGCATCATCTACTTTGATGATCCCCTTATCGTTGAAATAGGCTAGTTTTTCGCACAGGTAGTCCCGCAGCCATTTGAACATTAACCTGAAGCGCGCTAATATCTGTTCATTTCTTAAACTCAGGTAATAAAACCCGAAATGCACACCTGGATCGACGGTTCGACTCCATTTAAACGAAAAAAGTACGTCGATAATCGCATTGAAGCGCTCTTCATCATCCTCAATATGGTCGAAGTTGATCATTGCCGGCGATTGATATTTTTTAACCAGCAGATCAACGAGTTCGAGCTTCATATTTTCTTTGTTCTTGAAATAGTGGATAATCAGGCTGGGATGAATACCTATCCGGTTGGCGATCTTACTGATCGACGTGCCTTCAAGTCCCTCCTGGATGAGCACCTGATAATAACTCTCGAGGATATCCGGTTTTCTGAGCGCCGCGCTTTTATTTTTCCTCATGGCCCATTCAGTTCCCTATTTACGGTTGGACGATGATATTGTATTGATCAAAATTGTTTTAATTTCGTTTAAAGTTTTCCATGCCGATGGGGTGTCGCATCTGTTTATTAACTGCATATTCAATTAATTTGCTGCTGACAAGGAAAATTTTGAGTTCGGACAGAAACGAAAGGGTATTCGGCGCTTCGAATCTATCACTGCGTGATGGGGCAAACCAGATAGCCCCGCAGCCTGTGAAAGCTGCAACGGGCATGTATTCAGCAAGGCCCATTCATCGGCAAAGCAATTGGTGTACTACCGATCAAAACACCAAAACGGCTTAATATATTAGTTTTTTATCGATGACTGGTCGATATTGGCAGTGCCGCCTGCCATTCTGTTTAATGACAAACAGAATATCTCTATGCCATACTGCATATGCCGGGTGGCTCCGGCCACGGTCGTTTTGTAGCGTCCGATCCGGAGCCCTTCGAAGATCTATCAACATGCACTGGTATGCGAATTGATTATATCCACTATTCAACAAAGGAGTTGACCTATGCCAGGCCGAAATCATGAATTGCTCGAAAAACGCAATCAGCATGTCCCCCAGGGGCCCTTTAATATCACCAGCGCATTTATCAAGGAAGCCCATGGAGCTGTCATGGTGGATGTGGACGGCCGCGAGCTGATCGATTTTGCCGGCGGTATCGGGGTAAACAATGTGGGGCACTGCCATCCCAAGGTGGTGGCCGCCATCCGGGATCAGGCCGGCAAATTCATCCACACCTGCTTTCACGTGGCCATGTACGAACCCTATGTGGAGCTGGCCGAGCGGCTCAACCAGCTGGCACCCGGGGATTTCGCCAAGATGACCCTGTTTGCCAACAGCGGTGCCGAAGCGGTGGAAAACGCAGTCAAGGTGGCGCGTTACGCCACCAAAAGACCGGCGGTCATCTGTTTTGAAAACGCCTTTCACGGCCGAACGCTCTTGACCATGACCCTGACCAGCAAGGTCAAGCCATACAAATTCGGATACGGACCTTATGCACCGGAAGTCTACCGGATGCCTTTTGCCTACTGTTACCGGTGTCCCTTCGGATTGACCTACCCGGCCTGCGGGACGGCCTGCGCCGACTATCTCGAAGAATTTTTCATCAGCCACGTAGCTGCGGAACAGACGGCGGCCGTGATCGCCGAACCCATCCAGGGGGAGGGCGGATTCGTTACGCCGCCTCCCGAGTATTTCCCGAAACTGAAAGCCATCTGCGAGAAGCATGGTATCGTCCTGATCCTCGATGAGGTGCAAAGCGGTGCCGGTCGTACCGGAAAATTCTTTGCTATCGACCATTGGGGCGTGACCCCCGATATCATCACCATGGCCAAGAGCTTTGCCGGCGGCATGCCGCTGTCCGCGGTGATCGGCCGTGCCGAGATGATGAATGCCTCCCACGTGGGGGGGCTGGGCGGTACATACGGCGGCAACCCCGTCTCCTGTCGGGCGGCGCTGGCCGTACTGGAGATCCTGTTCGAAGACGGTCTGATGGACCGGGCGGTGGTATTGGGTGAAACCCTGCGGGAACGCTTTACCGACATGCAGGAGCGCTATGCGATCATCGGCGAGGTGCGCGGCAAAGGCCCCATGCTGGCCATGGAACTGGTGGAGGACCGCGAATCCAAGAAACCGGCTACCGACAAGGCCAAGGCACTGGTCAGCCGCTGTTATGAAAAGGGACTGGTATTGCTTTCCTGCGGTAATTTCGGCAATGTCATCCGCACGTTGATGCCGCTGGTCATCACCGACGAACAGCTGGACAGGGGACTATCGATACTCGAGGAAAGTTTAGAGGCGGTCTCGCGCACCTGATTTCGGGATTCATATCAAGGTCAAAAAAAACAAATTACAATAGCCAAAAAACAAATGACAAATAAATCACAATGACCCTAAATTTAAACTTCCAAACCTGATGATCTTAAAGAAATGACATTCCAATCATCAATTTTGGAAAAATAAAAATACCATTCAACCATTTGTTTTTTTGGGTTTTGAGATTTTGAATTTATTTGATATTTGTTAATTGTGGTTTGGTATTTTTAGACGGGAACGGACAAGCGCGAACGAATTACAAATCTCTATATTTTTTAAAAAGGTGCCAGAGGATATAAAATTATGCATGGTTATTTTCAACAGGCACTGACAGTCGATGTAAGCAATCGATCCTGCGAGACGGAGATGCTGAGCGACGCATTGCTCAGCGCCTGCATGGGCGGCAAGGGACTGGGAACCCAACTGCTGCTGGATCGCAACCCGGTAGGTGTAGACCCTTTTTCTCCCGACAACCACCTGATCTTGGCCCTGGGACCGGCCACGGACAGCCCCATCCACGGGTCATGCCGCCATGGCATGTTCGCCAAATCTCCACTGACCGGCCTTTACAGCGAATCCTATGCCGGCGGCAGTGCGGCCATCGCCATGAGCCGGGCCGGTTTCGATGCCTTTCTGATCAAAGGGGCGTCGGACAGCCCGCTGTGGCTGGAGATCAGCGACCAGGGCGTTTTTTTTCACGAGGCTGACGATCTGTGGGGACTGGATACGTTCGAGACCGAGGCGGTGTTGCGCAAGCGGGTGGCCGCCGCGTCGCCGGGTATTCTGGTGATCGGCCCGGCCGGTGAAAACTGTGTGCGCTTTGCCATTGTCAAAAATGACGGTTGGCGGGTATGCGGGCGCACGGGGATGGGGGCGGTACTGGGTTCCAAAAAGATCAAAGCGGTCGTTTTCCACGGCAGCCAGAAGCGTCCCTTTGCCGATGTGCAGGGACTTAAAGCCTATGCCAAGGAGAACCTGGCCCTGTACAAGGACCATGCGGTCACCCAGGCATACCGCAATAACGGTACACCCATGATGGTGGACATCCTCAACAATGCCGGGGGCTTTCCCAGCCGTTACTGGTCCCAGGGGTCGGTAGAGCAGGTTGAGAATATCAACGCCCAGAGCATCAAGAATCGCTGCCAGCCCAAACCCAAGGCCTGCCGAACCTGTTTTCTGGCCTGCGGCAAATCGGTTCAGGTCCAGCAGGGACGCCATCAGGGCTTGAAACTGGAAGGGCCGGAGTATGAAACCATTTATGCCTTCGGGGGCCTGTGCATGATCGATCAGATCGAGGAGATCGTCTACCTCAACGATCTGTGCGACCGCCTGGGGCTGGACACCATGAGTGCGGGCAACCTGGCCGCCTTTGCCATCGAAGCCCGGCGACGGGGAAAGATCGATCTGGAGATCGATTACAACCAGCCCGATCAGATCGCCGACCTGCTGAAAAAGATCGTTCTGCGTCAGGGTGTGGGCGGCCTACTGGCCGAAGGAATTCGTCCGGCCAGCGAGGAGTTGGGACTGGAAGATCTGGCCGTTCACGTCAAGGGGCTGGAACCCTCTGGATACGATCCCCGGGCACTCAAGGGCATGGGCTTGGCCTACGCCGTCGCCGACCGGGGTGCCTGCCACTTGCGGACGACCTTTTACAAACCGGAGCTGGCCGGCTTGATCGATCCCGACCAGATAGAAGACAAAGCCGCCATGTTCGTCGACTTCGAGGACCGCTGCACGCTTTTTGACACCCTGATCGTCTGCCGGTTCTACCGCGATCTTTACCCCTGGGAAGAAATCGGCAAAATGATGGCTCTGACCACCGGTGAGGATATGCAGAAATCGGACCTTCAAGCCCTGGCGGCACGGGTTACCGACAGCGCCCGTCGGTTTAACTTGAGAGAAGGCATGCGCAGGATAGACGACTGGCTGCCCAAGCGGCTGCTCAACGAAGCCCTACCGGATGGCCGTCGGATCACCGAATCGGATTTAAAACGGTTGATTGACGACTACTACCGCCTGAGAGGATGGCTCGACACGGGGCAGCTTCAGGATTAACTGCCGAAGACGACAATTTTATCCAATATCTAACCCGGATGTACCGGAAACGACAGCTTGTATGCACCAAATCTCAAATGAATTCCAAATTATAGTATTCAAATCAATGTCGTTAACTTAAAAAGTTTTCATATTGGGAGAATCCATCGCTATCGAAATCGACAAACACGGCCATGGCGCTGATTTCGATCCCGGTAGCGATAGCGATGGCGACCCCGAAAGGGCCGTTTTTAGACCACCAAAGGCTTAAGTCAATGATTTTGGTATCCAAATGTCAAAAAAAGGGCAAAAACCAACAGTTGATTGCCATTTATTTTTCAAGGGGAAAACATATTCATGAATGTAAATAGTGACAAGCAGATGTCCCTGACGGATGCCGTTTCCCGATTCGTCCCCGACGGCGCCCACATCTCAATTGGCGGATTTACCATCAATCGGAATCCCATGGCGGCGGTGTATGAAATCATCCGCCAGAAAAAAGTCCACCTGCATCTCTACGCCCATTCCAATGGCCAGGGGGTCGATGAACTGATCGGGGCCGGTTGCGTCAACCAGCTCGAGATCGCCTATGCCGGCAGCGGGCGGTTCGCGTCCACCTGCATCCGTTTTCGCAAAGCGGTCGAGTCCGGGCAATTGCCGGTCGAGGACTACACCAACTACCAGATGACCCTGCGTTTCATGGCCGGCGCCATGGGCGTACCGTTTCTGCCGACGCGTTCCTCGCTGGGATCGGACATCGTCAACCGGTGGGGTTTTTCGGAAACGGCACGTCAGGCGGATCCACGGGTTCCCGATCGCAAACTGGCCGTCATGGACAACCCTTTTGCCGGCTGGTGCGATACCGACCGGGTGGTGCTGGTACCGGCCATCAACCCGGATGTCACCATTATTCACGTACAGGCCGCCGACCGCCAGGGAACCGCCCGCATCAACGGCCTGCCCTTTGCCGATGTGGAGCAGGCCAAGGCGGCCAGGCATCTCATCGTTACCTGTGAAACTTTTGTCGAGGACGACCGGCTGCGCGAAGCGCCGGACCAGAACCAGATTCCGTTCTTCTGCGTGGATGCCGTTGTGCACCTGCCCATGGGGGCCTGGCCCACGGCCTGTTATCATCACTATGACTACGACCCCACCCGCCTGCACGAGTACCGGCAGGCAGCTCTGGACGATGCACGCTATCAGGCGTACCTGGAAACGGAGATCTTTTCGTCAAAGGACCATGAGGAAATGATGGCCCGAATCGATCCCGGGCAGTTGGAGAAAATCAAGGCCGATCCGCGTACGGGGTATGCCGTAGGGCTCGACCGCCGCTGACGTGTCCATCCGGAAGCGGCATCTTTCGGCCCAGGCCTACGTTCTCGCTCCCCGGAAATCCTCAACGGTGCGCTGCACCGCCTGCGGTTTCCGGCTCGTTGCGGCCTTGCCCTGGACCAAAATCTACCACTTCCAAATAGACACGGCCTCATGCATTAGAGAAACCGTTAAAAATTTAAGGACAGCGAACGTCGAATAAAGTATTCGATGTTGGATGTTCAAAAAAATGTTCCAGGTTGCCACAAGGAAAAATAATATTGCGTGCCGTAACTATAGAATCGGTTAGGGTCACTCAGGCATAACCTGAGATTTAACTTAAAATACCATCCCAAGATCGACAACCGATATAGAGAAAGCGAACCATGTCCACTGAAACTGAGTATACCAGCAGAGAGATGATGGCCGTCGCCGCCGCCAGGGAAATCCGCGATGGCGATATCGTGTTTTGCGGCACGGGCATTTCCATGCTGGCCGCCATGGCGGCCAAGCATATCAGTGCCCCAAACAGCGTGATCTTTTTCGAAACCGGGGCCATTGACTCCCAACTGGAAGAGGTCCCCCTCGCCGTGGGCGATCCCCGGGTGATGTTCGCCACGTCGGTCAACGGCAGCCTGGCCGATGCCTTCGCCACCATGCAGAACCGCTTTACCGGTCGGCAAGTGGTGGGCATCATGGGCGCCGCCCAGATTGACATCTACGGCAACCTGAACTCCACCGTCATCGGCGATTACCACCAACCCACGGTGCGCTTTTCAGGCAGCGGCGGCGCCTGTGACGTGGCATCCTTTGTCAGCCGGACGATTATCTTCATGCAGCACGCCAAGCGAAAATTCGTTCCCAAACTGGATTACCTGACCAGTCCCGGGTGGCTCGACGGGCCTGACGGCCGCAAAAAGGCCGGCCTGCCGGACGGGGGGCCTTCCTGCGTGATCACCAACATGGCCATCATGGGATTCGATCCGGAAACCAAGCAGATGGTTCTGAAAGGGTGTTTTCAAGGCGTGAGAAAAGAAGACGTTCTCGACAACATGGGCTTTGCCGTGGACACGTCGCAGGCCACCCAGATCCAGCCACCATCTGCGGAAGAACTATCCATTTTAAGAGACAAGTGCGATCCCCAGCGCCTTATCCTGGGGTGATCGATCTCACCCTGCCACCATATTCGAGCCTTTCCTGACAGGGTCGATGGCGTGTTATCCAGCAGGGCGACACATTTACCTGGCCAACCGGGGGTTCATCATTACGCCGTTCCACAACATGATGCTCCTACCGCCCGTGGCCTCCGACGACTACATTGATTGCCTAGTCGGGGCCTGGGACGCCTGCATGGGTGAGATCGCCCGCCTGGCAGTATCCTGAGGCCATTGCCCGCAACGGAGAGGAGCATCTATGTCCATCAACGAGAGACGATTCGAAAACCGGGTGGCCCTGGTAACCGGGTGCGGCAGCCGACACGGCATCGGTTTTGCCACGGCGGCACTTCTCATGAAAAGCGGGGCCGGCGTCGCCGTCACCTCAACCACCGACCGTATCTTCAGACGGCAGGCCGCTCTTGATAAGCCAGGCAGCAGAATTTTGGCCCAAACGGCCGACCTGACCCGCATGGATCAGACCCGTGACCTGGTGGAGCATGTCGTCAGTGAATTCGGCCGTATCGTCAACGTCTCACCGGTCCTTTAGTGAGCAATCCTGGAGAGACGGCCTACAGCGCGGCCAAGGCAGCCATGGTCGGCATGGGCCGCAGCCTGGCCTTGGAGGTGACCCGTGACGGCATCACCGTCAACAGTGTTGCGCCGGGATGGATCGAGACGGGATCATCCACCGAAGAAGAGAAGACGGCGGGGAGACACACCCCCATGCGACGGTCCGGGACCCCGCAGGAGGTCGCCGATTTGATCGCTTTTCTCGCCTCCGACGAAGCCACCTACATCACCGGACAGACCATCGTTATCGACGGCGGCAACACGATTCAGGATTATAAGGGGCCGGTTGAGGGGTATTATTCTTGACGGATTCGTAAAAAACCCGATATCTGCGTTACGCTTCATCCTTCGTCACTGCGGAGTACCGTAAGTACGCTGCCTACGGCACCCGCGATAGCGGTATTCTCAAGATTGAAGATTTCCAACTGGCAATGTTCTGCCTATAACGGCAGTGCTGCGCAGCGCCGTATGGA
>RCNC010000987.1_pt1 | contig 18920 bp, 8 predicted proteins | sample 2041301 | NCBI WGS metagenome assembly RCNC01 (sample SAMN09708231, study PRJNA481090) | Marine sediment metagenome, whole genome shotgun sequencing project. | biome: marine sediment; feature: ocean; material: sediment; isolation source: Sewage treatment plant 13A marine sediment (STP13A) ...
TTTGGTTTTAATGTGATCAATGACGTGAATGTGTTTGCTACCGGTGAGCTTCTTAAAAACCCCTATGTAAATCTTGATCAGGTCACCTCTGAGTGGATTGGAAACTATTTTGGTTCTGATTCCCTGCTGGTGGCTAACTTAACCAGGGTGCTCAATGACTCTTATGAGGTGATGAAAAAGGGGCTTTACATCAGTGAATTTGCCAGGTATGATGTCCGCGCCCTTGGTCTCGAAACACCACCTATGTTATGGATCTTTGAATGGGATATCCTGGGTGCTTCCAGTGCTGTATTCAGCCCCATCTACCACATCACAAAGGATCATTTCGATGAAGTGACCGACGAGGGCTTTGAGGCTGTAAAAGGAGTCATTGGAATGAAAGACCTCTTGTTGGAAGCGGTAGATAATGTGGAGTTTAACCAGGATGAATACAGCCAGTTGCTTGCTTCCCTGGATTATGAAATTGAACTATTCAGGCTCCTTGATTATTACAGGCAGTTTTTTATGAACTATTATCGGTGGATCGAAACGGGTGACTCTTTTTACAGCGGTGCATACAAGCTGGCCATGGGCCAGTTTAAGGCGATGATGGATTTCCATGAAAAGAGATATGGAGAAAATCTCAATGCCCTGGGCATGGACTTTGAAGAGACAAAAACAGGGATAGCCATAGCCGAGAAGACCCCTTCAACTGTGAGATGGGCTAAGGTGGCGGTGGTGCTCTTCCTTTTTCTCCTGGTTTTGGGGATACCAGGGGCAATCAGGGATCGCGCCAACCGGAGATTTGCAGGAACCCTGCTTTTCGATTCCATCTTCCGACCAAACATGATCAGTGATCTGAATGTATACCACGGTACCAAAAGGTTGGGACTCTTCCTGGTACTTATCTATATCCTCTCACTTGTTATTTTTTCAGCTTTTAGCTCCCTTATATTTCCCTTATACATCGGGGGGCTGGGTTTGGTTTATGTGGGGATCCTTACTTTTATTTTGGGCAAAGGAAAAGAGATTCCTAAGATCCTGATATCCCTGATGGCATATAAAGTGCTGATCATGACTGCGATCCTTGTGATAGTGGCCATTCGGGGTCCTCTCTATTTCTGGTACCTCTTCTGGACATCAGAGCTTTTTAAGATGCTCTTTTTCTCTCTGATCATAATGCTGCTAATCAGGAAATTCCAGGTTTATGCAATTCTGACCAGGAAATGGACTGAGAATAGAGGTAGCGCATCAGGAGCCATTGTATATATGGTGTTTGGAGTTCAGATTTTATTGGTTGGAGGCGCTCTTGTGATATTTGGGCTGGAACATAGCCTTACCGCCCTGAACAACGAAATGCTGGTGCTCCCGGCGGGGCTATCCAAGATTATGGGAATCACCGCCCATCTTGGGATTCCTCTTAAATTGCCATTTTGGACAATGGGTATGGCTTCCGGACTAATTTTGGCCTCATTTTTGTGGTATTTTATGGCCAAAAAAAGATCTTTTTAAAAATATTTCGGTGCAATGATATATATGTTTTATAAATTGCATCGTTATTTGATAAACGCTCCTATTTTTTCACAGAATGTCTCGCATACGTAACGGAATTTATATTGGTATACCTCTTCTATTAATGGCTGCCATTGTGGTAGTGGTATTTGTGCCATTTACCTCCGATTCATCTCAAAGTCAGGATATTCAAATTTCAGAAGTGGATGTGGGAATGGTGATCAGATCCTTTCAGGGAGAGGGAATTGTGGAGCCTCAGAGTGAAGTGATTATTCTAAGCCCTGCTTCCAGTATCATCAAGGAGATCCTGAAGGAGGTCGGTAGTCATGTGGATGCAAATGAGCCCGTCATTATTCTTGACCCAAGCCCTATTCAAATTGAGATAGACAACATTCAGGATCAGTTGGAGATGAAAGAGAATTCATTAAGAAAGAACCATTTAAGTGCCCGATCTACCAAAGTAGATCTGGATTATAATGTACAGGTAAAGAACCTGCGTATCGCCTCATTGGAAGCCGAGCTGACCGATCAGGAGCAGTTGTTGGAAGTGGGTGGAATCTCACCCTCTAAATTTGAGAAAACCAAGCAGGAGCTTGAGCTGGCCGAAAAAGACCTGATCATGCATAAGGAGAAGAATTCTATTAAACTGCAGCAACTGGAGGCAGATGAGGAAGGACTCAGACTTCAGATCGATATGCAGGAAAAGGTTCTCCAGGCCAAAGAAGAGGCTTTAAGTAAAATGATCATCCGGGCCCCCTCTGCCGGGATTATCCTTTCCATCAGGGGCAAGGTGGGTGAGAAGGTGAATACCGACCGTTTGTTGATTGAAATGTCTGATCTGACGAACTTTAAGATACAGGGCAAGGTGGATGATGATTTTTCTGAACAAATTAAAACCGGGACCAAAGTTTATGTGGGCCTGGATAATGAGAATCTTGTCGGAGTGATCGGATCAGTTAATCCTGTTATTCGGGACCGCATGATCGAGTTCGATGTGAATCTTCAGGAGAGTAACCATTTCAAATTGAGACCCAACCTGACAGTAGATCTTAACATCGTTAGGGCAGAACGCGACAGTGTTTTGCGGATCAGTAACGGACCGGCCATTGGACGAGGAAGGGAGCACCAGATCTATGTGCTCAGTGAAGCGGGGGCCATACTGCGGGATATCCAAACCGGCCTTAAGACTGCTGATTATGTTGAGATTTTGGAGGGCCTTGAAGAGGGAGACCGGGTTGTAATCTCCGACATTTCCTCGGCAGACAAATTAGATGCGCTGGATTTGCAATGATGTTTGAACGAGCCATGACAAGAATTCTTATAGTTTTTACTTTTCTGCTCTTTCCCCTTAAAATGATTGGCCAGGATTCCCTGCTAATGGTTTCGCTAAGCCTGCGAAACGTAGTCGATTTATCCATTTCGCAATCCTCCTCTGTGAAGTATGTGCAAAATCAGGATGTGAATTACTACTGGAGATGGAAGAACCACCAGACCCGTTTCCGCCCTCAGTTGACCCTATCCGGTGCCCTCCCGGATTTTGAAAATCAGACCAAACCCATTACCCAGCCTGACGGTAGCATTGTGTTTAACCAGGTTACCCAGCTGGAGACTTCTGCACAGCTGGCTATCAGTCAACCCATCCCTCAGCTGGGAGCATACGTATATGCTGCTTCCGGAATTGTCCGAATTCAGGACTTTAACAACAACTCGGTTGGATTCTCAGGCAGTCCAGTGAGTGTTGGCATTACTCAGCCTCTCTTTGCTTATAACTGGATGAAATGGTCACGATTGACCGAACCCTTAGTGTATGAAGAGGCACAAAAACGCTTTATTGAATCCATTGAAGAAATCTCCTACAACGCCACCGCACGTTTTTTTAATTACTTAAAGATTCAGACCGATTATTCACTGGCCGAAAGCAATTTAAAAAACAGCACCGCTAACCTGAAGATTGCTAAGGTAAAGAAGGAGTTAGGAAACATTTCGGGGAATGATTTTTCCAGGATTCAGCTTTCCGTATTTAACGCTCAAAAAGCCTTAAACAATGCTGAGATATCTCTTAAGAATGCAGATTATGAGTTAAAAAAATACATTGGACTTGATCAGAATCAAATCATCGATTTGATCATTCCTTTAGATATGTTTCTCTGGAAAGTGGATTCAGAAAAGGCCCTTGAAGAGTCGCTTGATAATCGCAAGGAGACCCCACAATTCGAAAGAAGATTGATCTCGGCTGACCGGGACCTGACTGCAGCCAAAAGAAATGCAGGTGTTAATGCCACTCTTCAGATGAGCTACGGGATTTCGAACAGCTCCGATTATCTTGGAGGGGTTTATGAAAACCCGGAGCAACAGCAGAATGTAAGGCTGGCACTGAGTGTTCCCATATTGGATTGGGGACGTTCTGAGTCGCAGGTGAAACTGGCTGAGTCACGACGGGAGCTGGTTGTATATGATGTGGAGCAGGACCGTCAGGACTTTGAACGGAGGGTGGTGGTACAAGTGGAACAGTTTAACCTGATTAAGTCACAGATTGCCACAGCTGAAGCGGCCGACAAAGTGGCTGCTGAAGGATACATCATTGCCCTGAAAAAATTCCAGAACGGCGAGATCAGCATTACAGATTTAAATATCTCCCTTCAGGAGCGGGAGAGTGCAAAAAGGGACTATATCCGCTCTATAGAGAACTACTGGGAATCCTACTTTCTTTTAAGGGAGGTGACTCTTTATGATTTCGAATTTCATCAAAAGATATACTATACCAATCCTATGCTTACGGCAGAGTAAGGGGGAAGTATGCAAGGGGGAAAGTATGCAAGGATGCAAGTAGAAAGGATGCAAGTAGAAAGTAGAAAGTAGAAAGTAGAAAGTAGAAAGTAGAAAGTGAAAAATAAAAAAATTATAGAAAGAATGAGAAGATTAGGTTTAATGGTGCTCGTTGTTTTGATGGCAACTGTTTCGATGAATGCCCAGGAGTGGGTGGAGTTGTTTAACGGAAAAAATCTGAAAGGTTTAGAGAAGCTTGATGGAGATGCTGAATACCACGTGGAAAATGGCGAATTGATCGGGGTTTCTAAAACGGGTACTCCCAATACTTTTATGGCTACCAAAAAAGTATATGGAGATTTTATCCTGGAGTATGAGATGAAGATGGACCGGGGGCTTAACTCGGGGCTTCAGTTTCGCTCAGTGGCCACACAGCCGAATGGAACAAAGCGTGTGAATGGATACCAGGTGGAATGTGATGACCATGACAATAGACCCTGGGCCGGAGGGATTTACGAAGAGGCATCCAGGGGCTGGCTCTATCCTATGGCTTATAATCAGGGTGTTGTAAATGCAAATAAAAGAGGAGAATGGAATCATATTCGGGTGGAAGCCGTTGGAAGTACCATCAGAACCTATATCAATGGAGTGAATTTTGCCAACCTGGTGGATGATGCCCGTAAAGAAGGTATTATTGCCATGCAGGTGCATGGCATTGGCGACAAGAAAGAGTTAGAGGGAAAAGAGATTCGCTGGAAAAATATTAAAATCCTTACTGTAGATCCGGCTAAATATATGACAAGCAATGTGGAGCTGGCACCTGAGGTAAGTTATCTAAATAACCAGCTTACACCTGCTCAAGAGCTTCAGGGCTGGGAAATGCTCTGGGATGGAAAATCCGCTGAAGGCTGGCGTGGTGCCAAACTTGACCATTTTCCTGAAAAAGGATGGAGCATGGATCAGGGGGAATTATCCGTGGAAAGTAGTGGAGGACACGAGTCAGCCCATGGGGGTGATATCGTTACCATTAAAAAGTACAAAAGCTTTATACTGGAGGCAGATTTTAAAATAACAGAAGGAGCCAATAGCGGGATTAAATATTTTGTGGATCCGGATTTGAATACCGGGGAGGGATCGGCCATTGGTTGCGAGTACCAGATTCTGGACGATAAGAACCATCCGGATGCCAAAATGGGAGTCTCAGGCAACAGGACTCTGGCTTCTCTATACGACCTTATTAAAGCCGATGCGCTGCTTTATGGACAGGACCAGAGTGAAAAACGGTTTAATGGGATTGAAAAATGGAACCGTGCCCGGATAGAGGTAAAGGGATCTAAGGTGGCCCACTACCTGAATGGCATCAAAGTGGTTGAGTATGAAAGAGGAACGCAAATGTGGAAAGCCCTGGTGGCCTACAGTAAATATAAAGATTGGCCTGCATTTGGTGAAGCTGAAAGCGGACATATTCTCCTCCAGGATCATGGAGATGAGGTCAGTTTTAAAAATGTCAGGATCCTGGAATTGAACTAATCTGTTCGCGAGCAGGTGATGTTTTCTGTTACTTAAAAATTTCTATATTTGTGGTCCTAATGATAATTGGAGCAAGCTGAGCATGGTGGAACAGATCATTATGAGGAGTGCCTCACACTCTCTGAACGGTTTTAATTTTGATCATATAGTACCTACTTCGGGCGAGGATTTTCCTGCCCAGGTACACAGTTGTGTGGAACAACTACTTCATTTCATCAGGGATGAAGATGAGACCAGGTATTTTATTACCCAGCAGACCTTTTTTATTTCAGCCAAATCCAGAGAAGAGTACGACCTGAGATCAGCAGAGATCAATTCGCAACTCTCCAGCAAGTGTGGAACACATCTTCCTGCCACTAGTATTGTGGCTCAAAGTCCCGCTGCTGGAAGTGATGTGGTCCTGGAACTAATCTGCACAAAAGAGACTGAAGAGAAGAAAGTTACCTATAAATCCTACGAAGGAACACGCTATACGCTGGTAGAATACAATGGATATAAGGCTGTTCATTGTGCCGGGCTGATGGGTGTGACAGGGGATTCCATTTCAGAATCATCAGTAAAAGCTTTTAATTTGGCCACAGCCATTCTATCTGCCGAAGGTCTATCCATTCACCATATTATCCGGCAGTGGAATTACATTGAGAATATTGCATGGCTCGAAGACATCCCCGATTCGGAGCAGAACTATCAGGTGTTTAATGATGTGAGGACGCACTATTACGACCAGGGAGTTTTTAAGTTTGGATACCCGGCTGCCACAGGAATCGGCATGGATACAGGAGGCGTAATCATCGATTTTATTGCCCTCTCAGAATCTAAACAAGTTAAAATCCAGGCCATTGTAAATCCAGGGCAGATTGATGCCCACAAATACTCCGAGCTGGTGCTTGAGGGCAAGTCGGCTCAAAAATGCACACCCAAGTTTGAAAGGGCGAAACTGGTTTCCATTGGAGAGAGAAACTACATCTATGTATCAGGGACTGCCTCTATTCTTGGAGAGAAGACCATGCATGAGGGCGATGTGGAGAAGCAAACCATCACCACCATCGATAACATCAACCATCTTTTTTCTAAGGAGAACCAGGATAGTCTGGGGCTAAATTTTGATGTTTCTAAAATCCGCTTCTCTCATCTGAGGGTCTATGTAAAGCGCCAGGAAGATATTCCTGCAGTGGAAAGGATCTGCGAATCGATGCTCAACTGCAATTCGTCTCTCTATCTGGAATCAGATGTGTGCCGGGAAGATCTGCTGGTGGAGATTGAAGGAGTCTTTACCGTTTAAAACTTCAATTTTGCAACATCTCTCCAAATCATTGTCCATTTAGGCCTAATTACATCTCTACATCTTCCTTATAAAGTGTCAGGTTTCTCTAATTTTATGGAGAATAAAAACCTGAGGCTATGTGTTTCAAGAGACTCTCCATTTTCCTGACAGTAGCACTAATTTTGTTGCCGCTTGCACCCATGGCGGGACAAGAGTCCAGACCCAATTTTATCTTTATTCTCACCGACGATCACAACTATGGGTCACTTGGCTATGCGGGCAATCCCATTTTAAAGACTCCCCACATTGACAGACTTGCACAAGAGGGCGTTTTTTTCAGTAATGCGCATATTACCAGCGCCATCTGTACGCCCAGCCGGGTCTCCATTTTTTTAAGTCAGTTTGAACGAAGGCATGGGGTCAACTTTAATTCAGGAACCAGCGTCTCCCCTGTGGCCTGGGAAAATGCTTACCCGGTTCAGTTGAAGAAAGCAGGCTATTATACAGGCTACATTGGGAAGAACCATGCGCCTGTGGGTGAGGGTGGATATGAATCCGGTCTTATGGATGGGAGCTTCGATTACTGGTATGCCGGACATGGTCACCTTCGTTTTTATCCCAAGGACCATCATGAGATTTTCAGGGGAGCAAAATCAGAAACCCAGGTGGAGGTCATGGAAGAGGGAGCCATGGATTTTTTTGGGGATAATGATTATAGCCTCGAGGGTGCCATGCATTTCCTTGGAGGCAGACCCGACGATCAACCCTTCTGTCTCTCACTCTGTTTTAATCTTCCCCATGGAGCCGGTACCGGTACCATGGAACAGCGGGATTCAGATCCGGAGATCTATAAGTCGCTTTACCGTAACCAGAAAATTCCTTTGCCTGAGAACTTCATCCCAAAAGCAGAAATTATATCTCCCAAATTACCTCCAGAGATTCATCATGTGGAAGACAGACAGGCTGGATATAACTATGCCGATGAGCCAGCTGCAGCCATCGAGAGAATCACCCGAAGATACCAGGCGATTACCGGGATAGACCAGATGATCGGGAAGCTCAGAGATCGTTTGGAAGAACTTGATCTGGATGAAAATACGGTGATTGTCTTCACCTCCGATCATGGCCTCTTTACGGGAGAGCAGGGATTGGGCGGAAAGGCCCTTTGCTATGAACAGTGTACCCATGTTCCACTGATTATCTACGCTCCGCTTAAAGAATACCTCGACGGACAGGTGAATACCGGAGCCCTTGTGCAGTCCATTGATATTGCACCTACGCTATTGGAGATGGCAGGAGCAGAAATCCCAGCCAGCTATCAGGGAAAAAGTATGGTCTCTTTGTTAAAAGGCCAGGAGGAAGATGTTCGTGATTACCTGTTTACTGAGAACCTATGGTCCACTCCTTTTGGAAATCCTCGTTGTGAAGCTGTTCAGGATCGCCGCTGGAAGTACATTCGCTATTACGAAAACAACAACCTCTCGGCCAGGCAAATGATAGAGACGGCCACAGAGATGAATATGCCGGTAAATACAATGCTTTATGGGGTTCATGATCCGGGCATGGCGCTATACCGTAGTTTCATAGAATCGCCACTTCAGGGAGAAGAGCCGGTCTATGAAGAGTTATATGACCTGGAAATGGATCCCTTCGAATTATCCAACCTGGCTGACAGGCCCGCGCATGCTGATAAAATAGCTGAGTTAAAAAGGGCTTGGACAGTGAAGATAAAAGAGGCCAGGGGGGGGCAGAAGGCTCAGGTCCTGAGGTATACTGCCGAAAGTAAATTGGAATACAAAAGTGTGGTGCATGATTAAAACTAACAACCGTATGAAAAAGTTTAGAGTAATTGGTATGATGTTAAGCTGGAGTCTGCTTGTTTTAGCCTTTACAGCTTATGGACAGCCTAGCTATGAAAATGGAGCGCAGGAATCTTTTAACCAAGGATGGTTGTTTCAAAAAGGGGAGCAGGTAGGAGCTGAGGAGCAAGATTTTGATGACTCAGGGTGGAGAGCGCTTGATCTTCCCCACGACTGGGCCATTGAAGGACCTTTTGACGTGAAATATAATGCCCGGGCAGGGGGGCTTCCCTTCCACGGTACTGGATGGTACCGGAAACATTTTACCATTCCCAGCGAGAAGGAGGGGCTAAGGGTGAAAATCTTGTTTGACGGAGCCATGTCCCTGGCAAAGGTTTGGTTGAATGGAACTTATATAGGGGAAAGGCCCTATGGATACAGCGGATTTTATTTTGATGTGACCGACCAGGTAAAGCTTGGAGGTGAGAATGTGATCGTTGTCAAGCTTACACCCGAGGATCTCTCTTCCAGGTGGTACCCGGGGGCCGGAATCTACAGGAATACCTGGATCGAATATAACAAGCCGGTGCATCTGGCCCAGTGGGGAACCTACATCACTACACCTGAAATAAATGAGTATAAGGCAGAGATTAAGGCAGAGATCACCCTGGAGAATCACCTGACTGAGTCGGTTTATGCGGTTCTGGAAACAAAAATTCTGGATTCAGAGGGTAAGATGGTGACATCAGCAAAAAAGAAACTGGATCTTTCTATGGGAACTGGTCAGACCTTTACTCAAACCATGGAGGTGGCTGCACCTAAGCTGTGGGACCTTCATTCACCGGAACTCTACAAGGCAGTATCTACTATTTCAGTGGATGGAGTGGTAAGCGACCTGTATGAAACTCCCTTTGGGATTCGTACCATTGAGTTTAGTGCCAGTGAGGGATTTAAACTGAACGGCAGATATATGAAGTTACAGGGTGTATGCCTTCACCACGATCACGGACCCCTGGGATCGGCGGTAAACCGAAGGGCCACAGAACGTCAGTTAGAGATTATGAAATCTATGGGCGTCAATGCCGTACGGACCAGCCATAATCCTCCATCACCCGAGCTTTTGGAGTATTGCGACAAACTTGGATTACTGGTGCAGGATGAAGCCTTTGATTGCTGGCAGATGGCCAAGATTCCCAATGGCTACAACAAGTACTTTGATGAGTGGTTTGAGGATGATCTCAGGGATATGATCAGAAGAGATCGCAACCATCCCTCCGTCTTTATGTGGAGTATTGGGAATGAGATCCTGGAACAGGGTAACAGTGAGAAAGGATGGATCATGGCCAATATGCTCTCGGAGATCTGTCACGATCAGGATCCCACGCGTCCTACCACTGCAGGATTTAATAACTATCCGGGATCAGTTAAGAATAAGCTTGCCATGCATATCGACGTGGTGGGATTAAACTACAAGCCCACAAAGTACATCGAATTGATGGAAGAGTATCCCGAGATTATTGTATATGGTGCAGAAACTTCATCCTGCGTAAGTTCTCGCGGAGTGTACCACCTTCCCATTGAAAAGTACAAAACCCATGAGTCCTTACAGGTCACCAGCTATGATCTTATTGGTCCCCCATGGGCCTATCCCCCTGATATCGAATTTATGATACAGGACAAGTACCCCAACGTGCTGGGTGAGTTTATATGGACGGGATTTGACTACCTGGGTGAACCCACCCCATATGGAGGTAAGGACAACTCTACTGATGGATACTGGAATGCAGATTGGCCGGCCAGAAGCTCTTACTTTGGAGCGGTGGACCTCTGTGGCTTACCCAAGGACCGGTATTACCTATATCAGAGCCAGTGGACAGACGAGCCCATGGTCCATCTCTTGCCACACTGGAACTGGAAGGAGAAAAAAGGAGAGGAGATTCCTGTGTATGGATATACCAATTGTGAGGAGGCTGAACTTTTCCTGAATGGGAAATCACTGGGCAAAAGAGTGAAGGGGGTTGATAAACCTAAGCATCTTGTGGATTTTACCGTGTGGGACGGATCTGATTTCTATACCTCTTATCGCTTAAAGTGGGATGTTCCCTATGAAGCAGGAGAACTCCGTATTGTAGCTTATAAGCAAGGAAAAGCGGTCTCAGAGAAGATCATTCATACGGCAGGCAAACCAGCTCAGATACACTTGACACCCGATCGTACGACCCTTGCAGCCGATGGTCAGGACCTCTCATATGTCACGGTGGAGATTCTGGACAAGAAAGGAAATCTTTGCCCCATGGCAGATAATCTGGTGGAGTTTGAAGTGACCGGAGCTGGTATTTTAAAAGCAGTCGGGAATGGCAATGCTGCCACCACTGATTCTTTTCAGGCCAGTGAACGAAGTGCTTTCAGTGGGAAGTGTATGGCTATAATCCAATCCAGTAAGCTAGAATCGGGCAACATAGAGATCAAGGCTTCATCAAAGGGATTGAAAGCCACCAAAACGATCATCGGGACCCAATCACTTTAGCCAGTGATGCAAAGGATGGGAATAACGCGGATTCTTGGACTTATTGTTGGGGTGATCCTGGCAAGCTCTTGTACAAGTAACGATAATCTGATCCCTGTTTATGTGGACCGGCCCTCTGATCAACTCTCTTTTGTACAGGCCAATGCTCGTGCATTGTTTGACGGATTGGAATTTTACCCCTCGGAAGAGATCCCCTCCAGGGGTATTGTGATCTATTCGGCTTACAGCTCCATGAATCAGAGTGAAAGCATTCCAGAAGTTGGAGCCAGGATAGAGGAGGAGGGATATGCGATTTCGCGGCTCAAAGGGAAATCCGATCGGCTCTACATTCTGGCAAATGATCCCACCGGAGCCATGTATGGGTTGCTGGATGTGGCTGAGCAACTTTCATTCGGGATCAAGCTGCAACATATAGAATCTAAGGCAGTAAATCCTTCCCAGACCCATCGGTTCATTAAATACAACCTTCCCTGGAGTTCTTACAGGCAGGGAGAGGCCCTGAGTGTCCATTATGAAACTTGCAGAGATACCCTTTACTGGGAATCATTTCTGAATATGATGGTTCTCAGCCGTTTTAACAAGCTTTCGCTCTGGAGCATGCATCCCTTTTCTTATATGATTAAGCTTGAAAAATATCCGGAAGCATCTCCATTCTCCGACGCTGAATTGGCAGAGTGGCAGCAATTCTGGCATACCCTGTTTAGGATGGCAAAGGAGCGAGGGATTGAAACCTATATCGTAAACTGGAATATTTTCACTTCAAGAGAGTTTGCAGAGGCCCATGATCTGGGGGCTTATATGCGCTCTGGTAATTTCTGGGGCGATGCAGAAAACTCGGAGTTGATTGAGGATTATACCCGTGAGTGTGTACGACAGGTGATCAATGAATATCCCAATCTAAGCGGACTGGGTCTTACCCTGGGTGAGCGAATGGGAGGCATGAGTTCCGAGGACCGGAGAGATTGGGTAGACAGGACCATCATTGCGGGCATGAACCAAGCCGACAGAAAGGTCAATCTCCTTTACCGGGCTCCTCTTTCTGCAGGACTCTCTTCCCATGGAACCACCAGTAAAACCACAGAATCTATCACCCGAATCTACCTGGACACCCTTACTGTTCCAGAAGAGACGGTTATCAGTTTTAAATACAACTGGTCGCATGGGCATTCAGCAGACAAACTTTTTATTGTACACGGGGGTGAACTTACAGATACCTACTGGAACCCGGTGCCAGAAAACTACTCTGTTCTCTGGACTGTGAGAAATGAAGATTTCTTTACCACCCGCTGGGGACAATCCGACTTTATCAGGGGATTTCTGAGAAATAACATGACAGCTTATACCAGTGGCTGCATTTTGGGATCTGAATGTTACATTCCGGCCCTGGACTATTTCTCCAAAGAGATGGAAGACAAACCATTCACCTGGGCATTTGAGAGGCAGTGGTTGTGGTACTCCATGTGGGGCCGACTTCTCTATGAAAACAGTACCCCGGACGACCTGTTTGCCAGCCAGCTCAAGCGAAAGTTTGGAATAAAGTCTGGCGATCTGCTACTGGAAACCTGGAAGGTAGCCAGTGATTATTACCATCTGTTTAACTCCTTTTATAAGGGAACCTGGGATGCCACCAACTATGCCGAGGCATTTACCACCCTAAGCAGGGGAGAGGGCCGTTCCGATTTTAATACCATTGTAACCATGGAGCTGATGGGGAACAGGCCTGTGCTGGATACTACCAAATATGTAAATATTGCAGACTTTGCAGTCGCAGGCGGCCAATTAAATCCTGGTATTGTGAGTCCCCCCCAACTGGCTGAGATCCTTAGCAAGAACGCAAGAAAAATAATCTCAAACCTGGAGCTTCTGCGGAAGAGTGATGAAATCAGCCTGGCTCTGGATATGGAACTTATAGACCTGGAACTGTTGGCTTCCCTTCAATTCTTCTTTGCGGAGCGTATAAAGGCTACCCTGTTGCTTGCCGATCATCTTTTGCTCAAAAAAGAGCTGAGACGCGACGAAATTGATACTCATCTTGAACAGTCCATCGACTACTGGAAAAGGATTATTACACTAAAGGAGAAGTACAACAAGGAAACCATACCCTATATGTTTAATGAGAAATTAAACTACAATAACTATCTGGAAATCTTAGAGGAGGAGGCCATAAGCTATTCCGGGATTAAGGAATTCTCTAATCACGACCTGAAGTAAAAACAGAAATCCATGAAATATTCCATTCTTGCCTTGCTGTTTTATTGCTGTATTTCATGTAACTCACCCCAAACAATGAGCGAGTACAGGGACCTTCCTGAGGTGAAATTTGCTTTGTCTGAAATTGAAAAATCGCTGGAGAAGAGTGAAGTCGAATTCAATTTGGACCAAATTAACTTTCGACTGGATAGTCTTGGAATGGAGGAGCAGGAATATTCGGTAGTACCCCTGAACCGCAGCATTGAGATCACCGGGGGTGGAGCCAGGGGATTGATGTATGGTGGATTTGAAGTGGCAGAGCAGATTGCCCTTTATGGCCAGGTGAAAGCGTGCGCTGGCACTCCCTATATTGAGAAACGGGGCATTAAGTTCAATATTCCCCTGGATGCCAGAACTCCCAGCTACGACGATTCCGGGGATGCCGCCCAGGAAAATATTGCTGAAATGTGGAGCTGGGATTTCTGGGAGGAGTTCCTGGACCAGATGGCCCTGAACAGGTACAATGTACTCAGCCTATGGAATCCCCACCCTTTTCCATCCATGATTAAGCTGGAAGATTATCCGGATGTAGCACTGGATGATGTGTGTCGCACTACCCTGGAGCCCGTGGGTAAGGAAAATGAATGGGGCGATCCGGGACTGGTGACCAGCAATGTAATGGACAACCTGGAAATCCTCCTGGAGATTTCCATTGATGAAAAGATCAAATTCTGGCAAAAGGTGATGAAGCATGCCAGCGAAAGGGGTATCGACATCTATTGGATCAACTGGAACATCTGTCCCAACTCGGTGGCACCTCCTGTGAAACCCTACTATAAGACCTACGAGATCAACTTGCACTCCTACGAGGAAGGGAAGCACGGAATTACCTATGAGATCAGCAATCCTGTCACCATCGACTATTACAGAAAGGCGGTAAAAACCTTTTTGCTTACCTATCCCCAGGTGAAAGGTATCGGAGTTACTGCCGGTGAGCATATGCCACTTTCCTGGGGTGGCTACAATCGGGAGAAGTGGCTATGGGAAACTTATGGTCAGGGTATACTTGATGCGAAAAAAGAGGATCCGGGCCGAACAGTCGATTTTATTCACAGGGTATGGCATTCCGATATGGAACAGATCATGACCTACTGGAAGGATTACCCCGATCCTTTTGAGGTCAGCTTTAAATATGCCAAGGCGCGTTTGTATTCATCCCCCGATCTGAAGTTTGCTGATTCCCATGTGGAGGAAATGAAACCTTATGGTCTGAAGTCATGGTGGAACCTGCGGAACGATGATATTTTCGTCTATCGCTGGGGGGATCCCGATTATGTACGTGATTTCCTGCGAAATATGCCCTCAGAGAACTCTGCTGGATATTATATGGGATCCGATGGTTATGTATGGGGCAGGGAGTTTATAAGCAAAGATGCACAACTGGCTGGTCAACTGGAGATTCATAAGCACTGGTATAGCTTTATGCTGTGGGGCCGACTGGGATATAATCCGAAGCTGGATGATCCCTACTTTATAAATTCAATTGAAAACCGTTATGGACTGGACAATGGGAGTGAACTATATGAAACATGGAGGAACGCATCCCGTATCATACCATTGGTGAATGTCTTTCACTGGCGGGATTGGGACCATCACTGGTCGGTGGAATCGTGCCAGGCCCGTCCCAAACTGGGAGGGTACAGGGATGTATTTGACTTTATGGATAATCCAACCCTGGAGAATAGCGGCCTGCTTAATCCGAAAGAGTTTGTAAGCGGAAAGAAGCAGGGTGCAATTTCCGGAAGTATTTCACCACTTGATGTTGCTGATAGGTTAAATATGCTGGCCGATGGTGCAATTAAAAGCCTGGAATTATTGTCTGATAATGGTGGAGATGTTGAATACAGAGCAGTTTTGGATGATATCCGGGCCCAGGCTTTTCTGGGCAGATTTTATGCGTCGAAGATCAGAGCTTCTGTAAACCTGTCCTATTACAGAGAGACAAAGAATAGTGATGAAAAGGAGAAAGCCATTGAACTATTGGAAGAGTCATATACCCACTGGCTCGACTATGCGGAAGTATCTGAACGGAATTACAATACCCAGATGCTGGCCCGAACCAATGTGCTCGACTGGTCTGCCTTAGCCGAAAATATAAGAAACGAGATTGAACTAGTAAAAAATTATTTTCCATAAAACCTACCTTCATAATTATGAATAAACCCTCTATTGTGTTGTCGATTTTTGTGCTGATCCTGGGATGGGGCAGCCTTCAAGCGCAAACGGTTGAACGTCTGGTACTGATTAATGCAAGCACCAATTCTGAAATCCGGGATATCCTTCCTGTGGCCGATACCATTGATCTTGATGTTTATCCTTATATCAGCTTCAGGGCAATTACCAGTCCTGAACCCCTTACTTCCGGACAGTGTGTTTTTCAGCTGACCTATCCTGGTGGTTCTGTCTACAACCACTCTGAAGGAGCCTCGGTTTACGCTTGTTTTGGGGACAACAGTGGGGATTACCTCGATTGGGAGAGCGGATTTGGGAGTCCTCCTGCCATTGAAGAAGGAGCTTATAGCCTAAAAGTGACACCAGGAGCAGGGACTCCATCCACTTATGGATTTGTTATCGTAAAAAGTGGTGGAGGCGAGGGGCCTGGTGGAGGAGATCCTGGAACAGGGGAACCCTTCGATACCCTGACGGTGGATGAGGGGGAAATTAAATTGACCGGTGAATTAAAGCAGTGGCACAATGTGGTCATGAATATGGGAGGGCCTGACCATTCTGAAGGCGGAGTACCCAATCCTTTCTCCGATTACAGATTAGAGGTCCTATTTACCAAAGGAGTTGACAGTCTTATTGTCCCAGGATATTTTGCAGCAGATGGAAATGCCCATGAAACGGGTGCAAGCTCGGGAAATGTTTGGCGGGTTCATTTCTGCCCCCCTGAGACCGGAACCTGGGTCTATTCGGTTTCATTCAGAACCGGGACCGATGTGGCCATTAGTGATGAAAAAACGGCAGGTCTCTCCGTACCTGCATTGGATGGACTAACAGGGGCCATTGATATCAGTGATTCAGACAAATCGGGACGTGACTTGCGGGGAAAAGGCCGACTGACCTATGTGGGTGCCCACCACCTGCAGTTTGCCGGGACCGGACAATGGTTCATGAAAGCAGGGGCTGACGCGCCTGAAAACTTTCTGGCTTATGAGGGCTTTGACAATACCCCCAATAACGGTGGATATAGAAAATCCTGGGCACCTCATGACCAAGATTGGCGTCAGGGAGATCCCCTCTGGAGAGGGAACCAGGGAAAAGGAATTATTGGCGCAGTCAACTACCTGTCAGAAAAGGGATTAAATGTATTTTCTTTTCTGACCATGAATGCTCCTCAGGGGGATGATAAAAATGTATTTATGTGGACTTCCACAAGCAATAAGGACCGTTTTGATTGTTCCAAACTGGACCAGTGGGAAATTGTTTTTAACCATGCCGAAACAAAGGGCATGTACCTCCATTTCAAGACCCAGGAAACAGAAAATGAAATGTTGTTGGATAATGGGGAAGTAGGACGTTATCGCAAACTCTATTACAGGGAACTGGTGGCCAGATACGCCCATCACCTTGCCCTGAACTGGAACCTGGGAGAGGAAAACGGACATCTTGGAGATTTCAATCAGAATGATACCCAGCGTAAAGCGATGGCAACCTGGTTCAGAAACCATGATCCTTATCAGAACCTTATTGTGATCCACACAGCAGGTGGGAAGTATGATGAGATCTATGGTCCTATGCTTGGGACCAAGTCCTATCTAACAGGAACCTCCCTTCAGACAAACTGGGCATCTGTCCATCAGATAAGCAAGGATTGGGTCTCCAAATCTGCAGCGGCCGGTAAGAAATGGGTGGTGGCCAGTGATGAAGTGGGTAGTGCAGATATTGGGGTGCCAGAGGATGCTTATACAGGGTCCCCCAATAAAGATGATATCAGGGCTAAAGTTCTTTGGGGCAACATGATGGCTGGAGGCGCTGGGGTAGAGTACTATTTTGGCTATAAAAGACCTGAGAGTGACCTCACCTGCCAGGACTTTCGGTCCAGGGACCTGAGTTGGAATTATTGTAAGCTGGCTCTTGATTTTTTTAACCAATACCTGCCTTACTGGGAGATGTCGAGCAATGACGGTCTTGCTTCCACGGGCTACTGTCTGGCAAAAACAGGAGAGGTTTATGCGCTCTACCTTGAGAATGGGGGAACCCCCAATGTGAATCTGAGTGATGGTACCTATGCGGTAAGCTGGTACAATCCAAGGGTAGGAGGCCCCCTGGAAGCAGGTCTTGAGTCCGTTTCTGGCGGAGGGACCAGATCCATTGGATCCTCTCCCACAAGCGGGGAGGACTGGGTGGCCCTTATCAGAGAGACTGATTTTGCCCATCCGGGAAACGGGGCGGAACTCTATCCTTGCGGTGATGATTTGATCCTTTCATCCATGGAAGATTTTCCAAATTATAATGTGAACGGATTTAGGCCTGCCTATAAAGATCAGGGAAACCAGGTTCTGGCCATAGATGCCACGCAATACAAGGATGAGTATGCAGCCGCCACTACCACTTTTGAAGCGGGATCAGGGATCTATAATGTAAGCATTAGCACCCTGACCGAGTTGGATGGAGAGTCTACCTACCGCCTGGTGGTGGAGGGGAGCCTGGTGGGAACCTTCACCAATCCGGAGACTTCCACCGACTATGCCCCGGCTACGTTTACCTGGGAAAATGTGGAATTAAACAACGGAGATGAGATTCAGCTTGAATTTAATTCACATACCAATGGAAAAATTCCTGAGGGCGATATAACTGCCTATTCACGTGGAAGATGGAAGCAGCTGGCAATTACACCCATGTGCAATCAGGATTGTGCTGATGGAGATGCATTTGAGGAAAAGGATGGTTATGTGGTCATTGAGATGGAATCCGCCCTTGATATGAACTCTTACTGGAGTATATATGAGGGAGCTGCCTCGCTGGATGCAGGATACATCGTATACGAAGGTGCCGATCATATGGGTAGTGTGGTGGAATCCACCACGCTGACCTACAAAGTACAGATTAACACACCGGGTACCTACCAGTTTTTATGGAGAACACGCAGAGGATTTAACACTCCAGCGGGAGATCAGGAGAATGATAGCTGGCTGAAGATCAACGGGTCCGATTTTTACGGGATGAAGGGCAGTACGAAAGTAGGGTCCAAGGATCACGCTATGAAGGTATGGATACAGAAAGATGTGTTTTCGTGGGATTGCTGGGGTGAACACTCTGGAGTAAATGGATTGCAAATATTTGCGGATTT